>Ga0209978_10001426_pt1 | contig 10125 bp, 12 predicted proteins | sample BentaG_FD_182805 | JGI IMG/M metagenome (GOLD analysis project Ga0209978, IMG submission 182805) | Deep subsurface microbial communities from South Atlantic Ocean to uncover new lineages of life (NeLLi) - Benguela_00093 metaG (SPAdes)... | ecosystem: Environmental > Aquatic > Marine > Oceanic >...
AAAGGAATGGGTACTAAGCGGAAAATTCCAGCTAACTGAACCAGTGGCACCCCTCCCCGGTGTAGAATCGGGTATAAAGTTCAAGCCACTGAAAGAACGCCCAATAAAAGATTAAGCCTAATAGAGAGGTGATAACCATGGTTGTTTCCAAGAGAATAGTCCTGCACTTCCCCAAGCGTATGGGAGACCGGCCAATAATATACCGACTAATCAAGGATTATGACCTTGAATTTAACATTCTTAAGGCTTTAATCACTCCTGAAGACGAAGGTTTAATGGTTCTGGCGTTGAGTGGTGAGCAAGAAAACTACGATAAAGGCATCAAGTACCTCACCAAAAACGGAGTGAGAATTCAAGCGCTCAGCCAGGATGTTACCCGCAATGAAGAAAGGTGCACGCATTGTGGTGCTTGCGTAACTATTTGCCCCACGGATGCTTTTGAACTTGACCCTTTAACTAGACTTATCAGTTTTGATCACGAAAAATGCGTGGCTTGTGGGGTGTGTATTAAGGCCTGCCCGCCACGAGCTATGGAAGTGCATTTCTAGTCATGTCCGAACTGTAAACATGCTGTCATTGACTTAATGAATTCGAGTCAAGGGACTTATCATTGTGGGCACAATGTATGAGCCGAGAGCCTATCGACACTGGGTTAAGGATGAGGGCCTGATCTCTTTTAATGTTGTTATGAAGGAGACAGATTTATACATTCGTGCCTCAAGTAACCTTCGTAGAAAAGCCTATAAGTTGGTCTTAAAGTATAGGAGTATGCTGGAAGAGTATATTAAACGAAATCCTGTCTTTCTTACCTCCCTTGAACCTCTCATTGTTGGTGAGGACGCCCCGCTTATTGTTAAGGAGATGGTAAGGTCAACAGGTCGGGTTGGAGTTGGTCCCATGGCGGCAGTGGCTGGAGCCATAGCTGAATTTGTCGGTAATGACTTATTAGCCTTTTCCCCGGAGGTCATTGTAGAAAATGGAGGCGATATATTTCTGAAGAGTTTAAAAAAGAGAATGATAGGGATTTATGCCGGCAAATCACCCTTAACTGGCCGGATTGGCCTGGAAATCAGCGGGGAGGATACACCACTTGGAATCTGCACTTCTTCAGGAACTGTGGGGCATTCACTGAGCTATGGTACGGCTGATGCGGTTATAGTACTTTCCCCTTCAGCCACCCTGGCGGATGCTGCGGCTACAGCTATCGGAAACCTGATTGCTCAGCCTGATGACATCCCAAATGGGATTGAACTAGCTAAAGGTATTGAGGGACTAAGGGGGGTAGTTATTATCCAAGATGATAAGATGGGGCTCTGGGGGGAGGTGAAAATTTGTCAGATGTAATAGGAACATATTATGGCCAGTGTACTCGCAGTTTGTAGCAGTAAGGAGAAGGGGACTAAAAAAGAGGCCATCGCCAAATCTTTCCTGAAGGAAGACTATGGACTGGTTGGTGATGCCCACGCCGATTGCTGTACTCACCGTCAGGTAAGCCTGCTGGCAATTGAAAGTATTGCCAAGATGCGCGGGTTAGGATTCAATGTAAACCCTGGGGATTTTGCGGAAAACCTTACCACTGAAGGTATAGACCTCGTTTCCTTACCCGTAGGTACACGACTGTCTCTGGGGAAAGGAGTTGTTTTACAAATTACCCAAATCGGCAAGGAGTGCCACACCGGGTGTGCCATCTTCCGCCAGGTAGGCAAGTGTATCATGCCAAAAGAGGGCGTGTTTGCCAGGGTAATCCGAGGTGGGCTTGTCAGGACTGGAGACACGATAAAGGTGCTGGAGGGGGAAGGGTGATGGATAATATAGAAAGATTTCCTATACTGCGCGTTACTGATGAAGGTGCAAACGAGGCTGAGGCTATGGTTGCCAAGGAATTCTCGCTCACCATCATCTTAAATAATCAGGAACTGCTAAATTTACTCTGTACACCTACAAATCTAGAGTACTTGGCCGTCGGTTTTCTTTTCTCTGAAGGGCTACTTAAAAGCAAGGACGATATAAAGAAAATAACAGTTGATGACAAAAGGGGTGTGGTGTGGGTGGAAACCGATGCGGATAAAGGACTGTCTAGAGAGCTTTTGTTCAAGAAGCGGTTTATAACCTCGGGCGGTGGAACGGTAAAGGGGGCTTCTTTCCATAGTGCTACCGATATCCAGGGACAGGCAAAGATAGAATCTAAAGTTGTCATAGCACCTCATCAGGTCTTCAAGCTGGAAGACAAGTTTCGGCACCACTCCCAGCTTTTTCAGGCAAGCCATGGAGTCCACAGTGCTGCTCTGTGTAATACTGAGAGCATCCTGGTTTTCGCTGATGACTTAGGCAGGCATAATGCCATTGATAAAATCTTTGGTGAATGCATCCTGAAAGATATACCGACAGATGACCGGATAGTAATCACCACTGGAAGAGTCCCCTCGGAGCAATTGCTCAAGGTGGCTAGAAGAAAAATCCCTGTAATCATCTCCCTGGCTGTCCCTACTGACTTGGGGGTGAAGTTAGCTGCAGAGTTTGGCATAACCCTCATCGGCTCTGTCAGAGAGAATAGGATGAATGTTTACACAAACAGATGGAGGGTGGCTACATAGAGGCTCCATCAAGAGGAAGAGGTACCATGAGATGAATGGAAACACCGATTTAGTAGTCCTCCTTATTACTACAGCTACGGCTGAGGAAGCACGGCGAATATCTAAGGCGTTGCTCAATCAAAGAAAGGCAGCCTGTGTAAATATCGTACCCAAGGTTAGTTCACTTTTCTGGTGGCAGGATAAGATTGAGTCAGCTGAAGAAAATCTTCTAATCGTCAAGACTAAAGCACTACTGTTAAACGAGGTTGTTAGACTGGTTATAGAGAATCATAGCTACGAAATCCCTCAGATAATCGCTTTGCCCATTGTTGGCGGCAATCAGGATTATCTGGAGTGGATAGGTAAAGAAGTGAAATAAAGGGTTAAGAGGTAATTGTATGCTGACCACAGATGAATTAGAAAGGTATGAGAGGCAGATAATTATCGAGGGATTTGGTGAGGAAGGGCAAGAAAAGCTTAAACGAGCCAAGGTATTCATCGCTGGGGCTGGAGGGCTTGGCTCTCCGGTATCCATATATCTAATGGCAGCCGGGGTGGGAATGATACGAATAGTTGACCACGATAGGGTTGAGCTTAGTAATCTGAACAGGCAAGTTTTGCACTGGGATGAGGATATAGGCAGGAGGAAGATTGATTCTGCTTTAGAGAAGCTCAAGCGACTAAATCAAGGTGTGAAAATAGAAGCTATAGAGGAAACGATAACCGAGGCTAATGTTTTGCAGCTTGTGGCTGACTTTGATTTAATAGTTGATGCCATGGATAACCTACCGACGAGGTATGTATTAAATAAGGCTGCTTTAGAGAGTAATATTCCCTTTTTTCATGGAGCCGTCTATGGCTTTGAAGGCAGGGCAATGACCATAATCCCTGGTCAAACGGCCTGTTTAAGATGTGTTTACCGGGGGCGTATCACTCCGCAGGAGAAATTTCCGGTGCTCGGAGTTACCCCGGCGGTTATCGGCTGCATCCAAGCAACGGAAGTGATAAAATATATAGTAGGTATTGGTGAGCTATTAACCAATAGGTTATTAATCTATGATGGGTTAAACCTGAAATTCACGGAATTCAAGGTTAAAAAGGACCCGAATTGTGAGCATTGTAGTCGTTTAGCTAGTAAGGAGTAAGCAATGAGTATAGAGATAGACGTTTCCCTGCTTTCGCATCAATATACCAAAGGCCAGCAGGTAGTCGAGGTCAATGGAAGCACGGTTGGTCAGTGCCTTGATGATTTAGTCAAACAGTTCCCTAGCATTAAGCAAGGGCTGTTTGATGGAAATGGTAAGTTGCACAGTTATATTGGTATTTATGTTAATGGAGAGAGCGCTTACCCGGAGGTATTGGCTAAGCCGGTGAAGGATAGGGATAAGCTTCACATAATATTTCTAATTGGCGGGGGGTAAGGCGTGTGTTTAGAACCTGGTTACCAAATAGGGAATCTAGTAGCTACGTAGAGCGAAGAGGATAGAGATGGCCAAGCGTAGTGTAATGCTTACTTTCCCAGAGGAGTTGATTAGAGAGCCGATTATCTATAATCTGGCTCAGCAATTCAACATTGTAACCAATATTCTTCGGGCTGATGTCACCGAGGACAGAGGCTGGGTAGTACTGGAACTTGAGGGTAAAGACGAAGAAATTGAAGCTGGAATCACCTGGGCTATCTCTAGGGGAGTGCGGGTTGAACCGATTAGTGACGAAAGCCTTTAAGGGAGTTTTACTGGCCTGGGTTACGTGATTTTAGCCACCTTCGTTTCTGGTCGAGCCGTGTCTGCTCATTTGTAGGTTGGTAACTTGCCCGGAAGTTATCCCTGAAAGAGCTAAAGCTGCCATCTAGGATGGCATTTCTTATTTTCTGCATCAGATTATGAATAAAGCTTAGGTTATGAATGGTAGCCAGTCTATAGCCTAATAGCTCGTCACAACTAAATAGGTGATGCAGATAAGCTGCCGAGAAGGTGCGACAGGTATAGCAATTACAGCCGGGAGCAAAAGGCTTGTCCATCTGGCTATAGATTGCCTTTCTAATATTATGCCTGCCCTGCCAGGTAAACAAAGCACCATTTCGGGCGACACGGGTAGGCAGGGCGCTGTCAAACATATCAATCCCCCTAGCTACACCCTCTAGTAAATCTTCCGGGGAGCCTACTCCCATCAGGTATCGGGGTTTAGTCTCGGGAAGTAATGCTACCGTCTCTTCAATCATGGCTAGGGTTGTTTCTTTTGGCTCTCCAATGCTCAAGCCACCGATAGCATAACCAGCAAAGCCCAGCGAGGTAAGATATTTAGCCGACTGATGCCGAAGCTCGGAGAAGACGCCGCCTTGCACGATAGCATATAGCGCCTGGTCACTACGCCTCTGAACTCTTTGGCATCTCTCTGCCCAGTGATGGGTTCTGGTCATTGCCGTCTGCACCTTTTCCAGGCTATCATCATAGGCAGGGCATTCATCTAGAACCATAATAATATCGGCGCCAAGGGTTTCCTGGAACTGAATAATTAACTCCGGGGTAATAAAGTGCTCGCTCCCATCAATATGGGAATGGAATAAAGTCCCTTCATCACTGACCTGGCGTAGTGCCGCCAGGCTAAATATCTGATAGCCACCACTGTCGGTAAGAATGGGTCTATCCCAGGCCATAAATTTATGTAAACCCCTCATCTTCTCAATCACGCCAATGCCCGGTCTGAGGTAGAGATGGTAGGTGTTAGCCAGTATTATCGGTATCCCGATTTCTCTTAGCTCCTCAGGGGTCAGTGTCTTAACGGTAGCCTGACTGCCCACCGGTAAGAATACTGGTGTGGGCACAATGCCATGCGGCGTTATCAATTCTCCAGCACGGGCTTTATTATCAGGGCAGGTTTGAATTAAACGAAAGTCCATTTTCTTAGGTTAGTCAGTTGTTTTGGTTATGACCTTGCCTTATGCTCTTCATCCAGATAACCCTGCAAGATAAGAGCGGCGGCTATAGCATCATCCCTGACTTTCTTCTTGGTCTTTTTACTACCAACGGACTGCATCAAACGTTTGGCCGATACCGTTGATAACCGCTCATCCCGGAACTCTACCGGAACCTCGGTGTGCTGGCATAGTCTCTGGGTGAAGGCTTGCACTTTTTCCGCTTGCTTACCGATACTACCGTCCATAGAGCGAGGGAGACCGACTATAATTTGCTTAACCTGATGCTGATTAATAATATTAGTAATCGCCTCTATATCCAACCTCTCATCGCTACGGTTAATAATAGTAAGTGGGCTGGCTAATATACCGTCAGGGTCGCTGAGGGCTACCCCGATCCTTTTATCACCGATGTCCAGTCCTAAACTACGCGTTTTATCTACCTCCAGCTATGGATTCTATATCAAGCTCTTCACCAACTGAAGGGCTTCGTCTAACTTGTTCTTATCTTTACCGCCCGCTTGGGCAAAGGTAGCTTTACCCCCACCACCGCCACCGGCCACCTTAGCGACCTGCTTTATTATTTCTCCAGCATTATAGCCTTTAGCGACCAAGTCCGGGGTTACTACTGTCAGGAAGATAGGCCTATCTTCATAGACTGTGCCCAGAACTACCACGGCGCTTTTCAGCTTATCTCTAAGCAGGTCACCCATCTCCCGCAAAACTTCTGCTCGTAATGAAGGCGTTCTGGCAGACAACACTGTTATTCCGTTAACCACTTCTGTCTGATTTAGTAAAGATTCAGCTATTTTCTTAGATAATTCCCTCTCCAGAGCCTGAGCTCGCTTGCGCTCTTTGTCTAATTCGGTGGTCAGGCTGTAGGCTTTATCTAGGACATTATCTAGTTCAGCATCTAGATATTCAGCAGTCTTCTGCAAAATCGAGAAACGCTGGTCGATAAAGGCTTCTGCTCCTCTGCCGGTAACAGCTTCGATACGGCGCAGCCCGGCACCGATGCTGCTTTCACCAATGATGTGAAAGAGACCTATCGCCCCGGTTGAGTTAACATGGGTGCCCCCGCATAGTTCAGCACTAATTACTGGCGCACCGATTTTTATTACCCGGACGACATCGCCATATTTTTCATCAAACAGGGCTATGGCACCTTCCTCAATAGCTTTTTTATATGGCATTTCCTCGGCATACACCTTCAGGTTCTGGCGGATTTTCTCGTTGACAATATGCTCTACCTCGTGTATTTCTTTTTCGGTCATGGCTGTCAGGTGAGAAAAATCGAACCTGAATCGGTCTGGGGCTACCAGCGAACCCCGCTGCTGGATATGCTCGCCTAGTACCCGGCAGAGGGCAAACTGTAATAAATGGGTGGCGGTGTGGTTGCAGGCGATATCAAGCCGCCGTTCTTTATCTACCGTAGCTATTACCTGCTCCCCATCTGAAATCGTTCCGTCTATAACCTCGCCTCGGTGCATATAATGTCCAATGACATCTTTAACTCTGATGGTACCTTGATGCCCCCTTATCTCGCCGGTATCGCCGACCTGCCCACCCATCTCGGCATAGAAGGGTGTAACGTCGAGACCGACACTCACCTCTTGTCCTTGCTTAGCCTCCTTGACCGGTTTGCCCCCAACTAATAAGCGCCAAATACGAGCCTTACACTCCAGCTTCTCATACCCGACAAATTTGGGCTCAAATAATCCCTTCTCGGTGAGAATGGCATCTCTTTCAAGCTCGAATTTCTGTGCTGCCCTTGCTCTTTCTCGCTGCTTCTCCATCTCTTTCTCAAAGCCGTCCAAATCCACAGAAAAGCCACGCCCACTGGCAATCTCTATGGTTAGCTCTACCGGAAAGCCATAGGTATCGTATAGCTTAAATGCCTCCTCGCCAGAGATTCTATTCAGTTTCTTACTGCTGGCTTTTTCAATGATTCCATCCAACAGTTCAAGACCGGTGTTGAGAGTTTGTCGGAATTGAGCTTCCTCAGTTCCGACAACCTGATAGATAGAATCCTGCCTTTGCTGTAACTCAGGATAAACTTTAGCCATACTACCAACCGTTGCACCAGCTATCTGGTTAAGAAACGGCTTTTCCAGTCCCAGCCTCCTGCCAAACAGGGCCGCCCGGCGCAAGAGCCGCCGTAGCACATAGCCCCGTCCCTCGTTGCTGGGCCTTACACCATCGGCGATAAGAAAAGTTAAGGCACGTCCATGCTCAACTATTACTCGCATTGCTTTATCTATTTCATCGTTTGAGCCGTAATTCTTTCCTATAAATTTGGAAATATTATCTATGAGTGATGCGAATAGTTCGGTTTCATAGACAGAGGTTTTGCCCTGCATCACGGCAGCGGTTCTCTCTAAGCCCATACCGGTATCAATATTGGGTCGGGGTAATAGGGTACGACGCCCCTCACTATCCTGATTGTACTGAGTGAAGACCAGGTTCCATATCTCAGAAAAGCGACCACACTCACAGCCCGGGGCACAGGAAGCCTTGCCACAGCCAAATTCTTCTCCAAAATCATAGAGGATTTCGCTACAAGGACCACAAGGTCCAGAATCGCCGGCTGGTCCCCAGAAGTTATCCGCCTCACCAAATCGTGATATCCTTGACTCGGGGACACCTATTTGCCGCCAGAGGTGGAAAGACTCGTCATCGTCAAGGAAAATGGTTATCCACAGACGCTCCGGCGGAAGGCTCAGGCGCTGGGTAACAAATTCCCACGCCCAGCTAATTGCCTCCGGCTTAAAGTAGTCGCCGACACTAAAATTGCCCAGCATCTCAAAGAAGGTAAGATGGCTAGGGTCACCTACTGATTCAATATCAGTGGTGCGAAAACACTTTTGACATGACACCAGGCGAGGGCTGGGTGGCACTGCCTCGCCTAGAAAATAAGGCTTGAACTGCACCATGCCGGCACTGGTGAGCAGTAAGGTGGGGTCACCGTGAGGTATCAAAGAGGAGCTGGGAATAACTTCATGCCCCTTTTCCTCAAAGAAGCTCAAAAATGCTGTTCGAATTTCATCACTGGTCATAATTACATAATGATTTTAGTTTAAGACATACTAGCTGTCAATGAATTAGTAGTTAGAGGGCGCTGTCTATCTCCGGCGCCATTGGCACAGGTCAGCAATCAGAAGATTGAGAGCCAGTTCTCCGCCATACTTCCCGGTCTTAATAAAGAGGTCAGTCTCTAAGAGTCTATGGTATACCTCCATAATCTGACGCATCGGATACCTGTCAGCTTGTTCTAGCACCTTGCGCAAAGCAAACTCTGAAGTCAAGCCCAATCTATCTTGAATCTCAGCTTCGGCTTTCCTCTGGTTTCTCAATTCCTTGGCTCGAACTATCATTCGAACCTGCCGTGAAAGCATAACTAGCAGGTAAGCAGGGGCAGCGCCACCTTCCAGCAATCGTTGCAGTAGCTGCTCGGCTATCCCAGCTTTAGACTCCAGGATAGCATCAACCATAGCAAAGACATTAGCCTCCTGCGTATGGCTTACTAACTGCTTAACATCCTCTTCCTCAATACGACGCCCTGAGGTAAATAGGACTAGCTTATTAATCTCACTGGCCATAATCCATAGGTCACTACCTATAAGCTTGGCCAACAGGTTCACTGCCTCCGTGGATATGCTGCCACCCTCCCGCTTTACCCGTCGCCCAATCCACTGCCGCAGTCTGTCATCTTTTAGCAGGGGAAAGGATTTTATCTCCGCCTTAGCCGAAAGCTCCTTGAGCAGAGGGTTATTGCTTCCTATCCGACCGTCTATTAGCACCAGAATGGTACTATCAGGTATCTGGGTAATATAGGCACTGAATGGTTTATATTCGTTTTGCCGGTTAGCGGTATGCGTTTTCCTCTGGCCTCTGACTTTGCTTTTAGGCTCAAAGCGCTCCAGCAGTCCGTTGACAATGACTAAGCGCCTTTCCGCTAGAAAGGGGGCCGTCTCACAGACAGTTCTTAATTGGTCTAAGGTCAGTTGTTGACCATCAAGGGTGGTAGTATTTGTTGCCAGAAGTGTCTGGTCATCCACACCCATTTTTATCTCCTCAAGAGCTTGACGGCGGGAGAAATCATCCTGACCCAGTAGTATGTGTAGCAAAGTCTATCCCCTTAATTTATGGCTCCTTTTATTTTATCATACTGAAGACCTTTCGGGTGCTTAAAAGGGGGAGGTTAATCGTTGGCCTATGTCCAATGTTCAGGATTGGCTTGGGTGAAGCTGACGGTTATCCTCGGCAAGCTCACTTAAATTTGACGAGCTATTGTTGGTAGAATTAGCTCAAACCAGGGATGTTACCCAGAATAGATGTATCGGGGGGAAGAAACTGGCAGGAGTGGGAGGGCTCGAACCCCCGACCTGCGGTTTTGGAGACCGCTGCTCTTCCAAACTGAGCTACACTCCTTTGTTTAACAATTATAGATTATAACATATTCGCTCAATTTGCCCAAGTACCATCAATAGGTTGACAGCGTCAATTCTGTTGATTTATAATTGAAAATCATTGTCATTTAGGCCTCTAAATGCAGTTTACTGATAAAAAAATATTATCAGTGCTGAAACAACGGCACTATAAACTAACTCCTCAGCGACGGGCTGTACTTAAAGTACT
>Ga0209978_10001427_pt1 | contig 10122 bp, 7 predicted proteins | sample BentaG_FD_182805 | JGI IMG/M metagenome (GOLD analysis project Ga0209978, IMG submission 182805) | Deep subsurface microbial communities from South Atlantic Ocean to uncover new lineages of life (NeLLi) - Benguela_00093 metaG (SPAdes)... | ecosystem: Environmental > Aquatic > Marine > Oceanic >...
TCCCCCTTGCCATATGGCTCCTGAAAGGATACTTTGAGGAGATTCCGTCTGAGCTGGCAGAAGCCGCCATAGTCGATGGAGCAACTAGAACTCAGGTTCTTCTTTACGTTCTGGTTCCCGTGGCTGCCCCTATGGTTGTTGCAGTATCTGCTCTTGTATTTCTTCTATCCTGGAATGAGTTTTTGTTTGCCTTTATCTTAAGTTCCGAAGCAGCCCGTACTGTTCCTGTTCTTGTGGCATCTTTGGCTGGAACCATGAGATTTGACTGGCCTCTAATGTGTGCCCTTTCCAGTCTGGCTTTAATTCCTGCATTTGTCCTGGTGGTTTACCTGCAGCGCTACATTGTCCGGGGACTGACCTTTGGAGCAGTGAAATAATGGTGTCCGGCTTGATTACACTGATAAATACCAATTCGATGAAGCCACCTATCTCACCTCTTGGTCTTGACTACCTCGCCCAATCCCTTGTGGAAAGAGGTCTTAAGGTTGACATACTTGACCTCTGTTTTTCCCCCGATCCTCTTTGTGAGATAGAAAATTACTTTACAAAAAATCACCCTCGAATTGTAGGAATTAACATTCGAAATACGGATGACTGTGTTTATGCAAGTCAAGACTTTTTTCTACCCGGCATAAGAAGAATAGTTGATGAGGTTAAGAAAAGAACCTCCGCTCCCATTGTACTGGGAGGATCCGGTTTTTCCGTTATGCCAAAGCGGATCCTCGGCTACTGTGATATAAATCTAGGGATGGTGGGTGACTGTGAAGAATCTTTTCCTCTCCTGATCCAGCACATTCTAAAAGGAAGGGATATAAAAGGTATCCCCGGGCTCATTTACGGAAATGCTCATGGGCTGGTCAGCACGGGTTTTCCTCATCTTGATCTAAAGGAACTTCCTCTACAGAGTAGAGATTTTGTGGATAATGAGAGGTACTTTGAGGAAGGAGGAATGGGCAGCATAGAGACCAAAAGAGGATGCAATCAAGGATGTGTTTACTGCGCTGATCCTTTGATAAAAGGGAAAAAGATCAGGCTAAGGCATCCGGACCATGTAGTCTGGGAACTCAAAAGGCTTCTGCAAAAAGGGATCAATTACGTACATATCTGTGATAGTGAATTCAACCTACCCCCCGAACATGCAGAAAGCGTATGCCAGGAGATAATAAAGGAACGGGTGCATACAAAGCTTCATTGGTACGCCTACTGCTCGCCTTTCCCGTTCTCCGAGAAACTAGCTCTTCTCATGCACAAGGCAGGTTGTGCGGGAGTTGATTTTGGAGTGGACAGCGGTAGCGATAGGATGTTAAAGACCTTGGGCAGAAGCTTCAGCTCTCGAGAGATCGAGGAGACTGCCAAGCTTTGTCACAGACATGGTATCGTGTTTATGTATGATCTACTTCTCGGCGGACCGGGGGAAGACAAGGAGACTATTCGAGACACTATTGAACTCATGAAAAAGGTAGGTCCCGACCGGGTGGGAATAACAATAGGCGCTAGAGTTTATCCTGGCACTTCTCTTTCTTTCAGTATCCTAAAGCAGGGGCCTTTCGAGAAAAATCGCCATCTTCACGGGGAGGCTCCAGATCGTGATTTCTTTAGACCCATCTTTTATCTTTCCTCTGAGCTAGGTGATGGAATTTTTCCCCATGTTGAGAAATTGGTTGGAGATGATGAAAGATTTTTCTTCCCAAAAGACGTGGGCAAAAGCAAAAACTACAACTATAACCAGAATATAGCTCTCATAGAGGCAATACGTAAAGGTCATCGAGGCGCTTACTGGGATATTTTACGCAGAATGCAAGCTTGATTCATCCCTCAGGATACTCAGGAAAAACGCAAGTTTCTTTCCTCTGCCCAGACCAAAAAACTTCGGCTTCAGGTTCAATGAGTGCGGTGCATTAGGACTCAATTTCTTTGAGGTTTTGGTAGCAATGCAATGACTCTGGATTAATCAAAGCGTCCTTGTTCAGGACGGCTCTACCATGGATCAGGTTGGTAACTGCACTTTCCACTTTCTTCATGTTCAGAGTGTAGGGAATGTCTTGAACCTGGATGATCTTGGCTGGGACATGACGGGGCGAGGCATTCTGACGCAGTGCCTTTTTGATCTTGGTTTTCAAATCCTCCGTTAGATGATATCCTTGGGCAAGTTTGACAAAGAGGATAATGCGCTGATCTTCCTGCCAGCTCTGCCCTATTGCAAGGCTGTCAATGACTTCTTCCAGTTTTTCCATCTGGTTATATATCTCGGCTGTACCTATTCGAACTCCAAGGGGCTTCAAGACTGAGTCAGAACGGCCGAAGAAAGTAATCCCACCTGTATCACCATGAACCATAATATAATCACCATGACGCCACACCTTGGGATAGACATTGAAGTAAGCCTCCCTGTACTTTTCACCATTTGGATCATTCCAGAAATAAAGAGGCATGGAAGGAGCAGCAGCTTCGCAAACAAGCTCTCCTTGTTCATCAACTATTGAATTGCCTTTCTCATCGTACGCCTTGACTATCATTCCCAAACCTGGACCTTGCAGCTCACCGGCATATACAGGACTGATGGGATTTCCAATAGCGAAACAGCCATTTATGTCTGTGCCGCCCGAGATGGAATTAAGGTGCACATCTTTTTTGATTTCTCGATAAACATATTCAAATCCGTCGGCCGAAAGCGGTGAACCGGTCTGGGATATTTCTCTGAGTGACGAAAGATCATAGTCTCTGCCGGGTTCAATTCCGTATTTCTTGAGAAAGTTAATATAGCTTGCACTGGTACCGAAAATGGTTATTCTCTCATCCTGAATTAGCTTCCACATAGCACCTGAATCAGGATAAAGAGGACTGCCGTCGTACAGCACTATAGTAGCTCCCAATGCCAGGGAACTTAGGAGCCAATTCCACATCATCCAGCTACAGGTTGTCATGTACATGATCGTATCTTCGCACTTTAGATCTGTGTGCAGTATGAGTTCCCTTAGGTGATTGATAAGGATTCCACCAGCTCCCTGCACCAAACATTTTGGCTTGCCCGTAGTTCCAGAGGAAAACATAATGTGTACGGGATGGTCAAAGGGCAGTTGTTCGAATTCAATCTCGAGCCCTCTTTCCTTGGACAGAAAATCGTCAAAATGCACAGAATCAGGAATATGGCTAATATCGGGTGCCTCTTCCGTATAGGAGGTGACTATGACTTTCTCAATTGAAGGTATTCCCCTTGCAATCCTGGCCACATTTGAAAGAGAATTGAAAGTTTTCCCCTTATAGAAATAACCATTGGCAGTGAATAGAACCTTGGGTTCAATTTGACCAAAACGGTCCAGCGCTGCCTCTGGGCCAATATCCGTAGCACACGAGGCCCAGGTAGCACCAATGCTGGTAGCGGCGAGCATGGCAACAGCCGTCTCGATCATATTGGGCATGTACGCAGCTACTCGGTCTCCCGGGGAAACTCCTATTTCCCGAAGTGAGGTTGCAAGACGCGCCACGGCATCATAAAGCTCCGCGTAACTCATTCTGGCTGATTCTTGGGTTTCCCCTCTAAATATGAAAGCTGTGTGATCCCCCCTGTATCTAAGAAGATTCTCGGCAAAGTTCAGCTTGGCACCAATAAACCACTTGGCTCCTGGCATCTTGCTGACGTCATCAACAACTATCTCATAGTCTTTGGAGGCTTTGATTTCAGCGAAATCCCACATGCAGGCCCAGAAATCGGGAATATGGTCTATCGACCAGCCGTACAGCTCCTCATAAGAATGAAACTTCTCTTGGTAGCGTTTGTTCACGAGACCCACGAATTTTGTTATGCTTGCATTCCTCTTGCGCTCTGCCGATGGCTCCCAAAGCAGTTTCCCCATACCAGTCCCCCCACTTGATTCTGGATGACTCAAAACTAGGATTTACGCCTTGTTTGGAAGCGAGTACCTATTCAAGGGACTATGTTAGCAAGATTCGTGGCTGGAGAGTAAGGATATAATGGCAGCTGGGCAGTGTCAAGAGAGGTATGGAACATTTTTGTCTCTTGTTGGTCTAAACTTAAGTAGATTAACGGACAAATAATTATCCGAATCAAAGGAGGTTATTCATGAGGAATAAATGGCTTGTTTTGCTACTGGCGGGTTTAGTGATAGTAGGACTGATTGGCAGCGCCGCGGCTCACGGCGGGAATGATCGAGCCACTGGTTCTCAGGGCCAAAGGTTCGCCCACAAGGGCAGGACAGGAAAACTCACATTCCTTCCCTGGAGCAGGCTAGACTTAACAACGGAGCAGAAGGAGAACATAGCTAATCTGAGGCTCACCTTTGAAGAGAAGATCTTGGAGCTACGTACGGAGCTTGCCAGAGATAGGCTAAAGATCCAAAAACTTCTTCTGGAGGAGTCTCCTGATCTCGCGAGGGTCTATGACCTGGTGGACGCAATAGCTCCTATTCAGGCTGAAATCCAGAAAAAAGCTATTGAATTCAGCTTGGAGTTGAAAAGTCTTCTCACCGAGGAGCAGCTCGAGAAGCTCCCCGGACTGGGTTTAGGTCGGGCATTTGGTGGGCGTATGGGCTATGGCATCCCTATGATGCATGGTGGCTGCTGGCGATAAGCCAAAAAGCCAATCAGGGAGGGAAGGAACTCATCTTCTCTCCTTTTTACATAGATGCAGGGGAGGGTAAAGCCTCCCCTGATTTCTACAAATGAAAAGGTAAGGCCAAGCCTCCCTCTTATTTTCAAGTTTCTGTCGTCCAAGTCGATTCTTGCCAATTCTTTCGATGGTAGGCACTTGATATAATTTGAAATTTGTTCATAATTATGGCTCAGTCAATAACCAAACAAAAGGAGAGGATAGAATGAGAAAGAGCTTACTTTTTGGCGTGGTGCTGTTGATTGCTCTAGCTTCCTTTAGCTCTGGGGCTGAGGAAACTGAAGTGAGACAGTTGACTCTAGAGGAAAGTGTTGCCATGGGTTTTGAGAACAATCTTGATCTAAAGCAGGCCGCTCATAATCTGAGCCTAAGAGAGATAGAATACCAGGAGGCGGAAATAAATAATCTCCTCAAAACCTCCATTGTCACCCTAAGAAATGCTGAACTTAACTTGAAGAAAGCCCGGCACGCTTTTGAGGAGAAAAAGAGACAGTTGGCTCTAGAGGAGATAACCAGCCGATACTTTGAAGTTTTGAAATATGAGGAAAAAATGCAAATAGAACAGATCTCGGTGGGGCAAAGCAGGGAGAACCTGGAGATGGTGAAAAACAAATTCTCTCTGGGAGATGCGAGTGAGCTGGACGCCATGCAAGCCGAGGTAAGTCTTTCCCAGGCCCAATTGAACCTAACCAAAGCTGAAAATGACCTGACCCTCGCCAGAATCAATCTCAACTACGTTCTGGGACTAGACCTGGATTTATCAGTGAAACTCACCGATACTTTTTCTCTAGAAACATTGGAGATAACCCTCCAAGACAGTATTCAAAAGGCTTTGAAGAATAGGTACGAACTTGTCGAAGCCCGGGACAGTCTTGAATTTGCGAAGCTGAAATTGAGTCTTAAACAGAATCAATACACATCTGAAATTGAGCAACAGAAGGCGGAAATAGGATTTGAAAAAGAGAAGGCAAATCTGGAACAACTAATGAGAATGATTCCTGTGGAGATAACCGGCTCTTTCTTCGGTTTGAAAGAGAAAGAGACCACCGCCTGGATCAGCAAGAAGCAAGCTGAAGAAAAAGAAGAGAGCTATCGAATTGCCCAGGCACAGTTCAAGGCAGGGCTCATCACTACTGCGGATCTATTGGATTCTCAGATTAAACTCACTCAGGCGAACATAAATGTCCTGGAAGCACTCTTTGGCGCTAATCTGGCCAGGAGACAGTTTATTAAAGCCCTAGCGGGCGAACTCGAAAAAACTCAAGAGAAACCTTCTTAGAAAAAATTGTGGTTAAAGGGATACCGACGATGAATATGAGACCTGTCTTCCTGGTCATGGGCTCGCTCTTTCTTTTCTCCTCTCCAGCCTCATATGCCGAATCTTCAGTTAGGCTAACTTTGAGTGATAGCATCAAGCAAGCGCTTGATCATAATCTCGACGTTAGGATTGCTGAAATCCAGCTTGAGGAGATGGAATCCAAGATTGCTCAAAGAAGGTCCTCCTTCAAGCCAAAACTGGACCTGGAGCTTGCTCCAGCGACCTGGGCTGGAGAACTTGACTCGCTTGAGTACCAGCCCCAGGCTGGTTTGAGCGTGAGTCTGGCGACCAAAGGGGGAACCACCTATAGCCTCAACCTGGAACAAGAAAAAGGGGAGGATGAGGAAGCGAGCACCAGTTTGTCTTTTATCCTTACTCAGAAGATTCTACCTCATCCCCGAGTTGACTCCTCTTATCTGGCGCTGGAGAAATCACTGCTCGATTTAAGGCAAAAAAAGTTGTTATTGCAGGAAGAGGAAAACCGCTTGAAACTTGAAGTAACAGTGAATTTCTATCAGATTCTGGAGCAGCAAAGAAAAATTGAACTAAAGAGACTTTACCTGAAGCAGGCCAGGGAAGATCTTCTGGTGGTTGAGGATAAATTGCAGAAGCTATTGGCCAATGAGTTAGACCTCTTGAATGCTCAAATGGAGGTAGCCAATGCCGAGGAGGCAGTTTTCCAGAGTCAGGATGAGCTCTTTCAGTATTCAAGAGAGCTTAAAGACCTTTTAGGAATAGATCCAGAAGCTCAGATTGAATGGATAGCAGAACCTCACTATGAACTCGAGCCAACGGAGCTAGACCTTGAGGGGGCAGTCAGGGAAGCTTTAGCCAACCGGCTGGAGATAAAAAGAAAAGAGCTGGGCATAAAGCAAAGTGAGCTTGACCTGACCCTGACAAAAAGCAGGGGATCACCTTCGCTCAATCTTTCTGGAGGCTACAGCTACACTGAACCAGGAAAAGGGGAATACGGGGCTTCTTTGATCTTCCAGATTCCTCTGGTGGATGGGGGAGAGGCCAGAGCAGAAATTCAGGAGGCGGAAAGTAGATTAAGAGGGGGATATCTCAATCTGGAAAAACTCAAAAGGGATATTAGAGCCGAGGTGAGAAAGTACTTTCTTGATCTTCATAGAAGCATGAGAAAAATTGAGCTCCTCAGATTTTCGCAGAATTGGTATGAAAAAGATTTTCAGATAGCCCGAAGCAGATTCTTGAGTGGATCTATCACCGAGAATGAGCTTACGCAGAAAGAGATTGACTTTAGACAGGCCGAGATAGACCTTACAGACGCAGTACTGGACTATGAGGCTTCCCGATCGACATTCTTGAGAAGTCTAGGAAGAAAGCTTTAGGGGAGGAGGAAAGGTCAAGTGAAGAAACGGATTTTATGGATAGTAATTGCCGCCATAGTAGCCATAGGAGGGATAACTCTTGCCTCCAGATTCTTCTTTTCTAACAAAGAGGAGCCTCCCCCGCACGAATCTTTGGTTGCTGTAGAAAGAGGAGATATTATCAGAATAGTCTCTGCTACCGGTTTTCTTTCTTCTCAGGCGAGTGGGGAAGTTAAATTCAGTAAACATGGTCGAATTAGGGCAATTATAGCCCAGGAAGGGGATTATGTAAAAGAGGGACAGATTCTGGCTACATTGGAGGATGACCAGGAAAAACTCTCCTTGCTGCAGGCAGAAAATTCCCTGAAGGAAGCTGAATCCGAATTGGAATCAGCCAGACTCAGCTCTCCCAAAAATGTGGTTGAGAAAAAAGAAAGGCAGCTACGGGAAAGGAAGCTTCAACTTGAGCTGAGAAGAAAGGATTTGGGAGATACACTTTTGAAGGCTCCTTTTTCGGGTAGGGTATCCAAAATCCACGTAGAAAAAGGCGAAATAATCTCAGGAGAAGCAGTTTCCGCCTCTCAAAAGATCTTGCGATTAATTGATACCTCGAGACTCTTTGCCGAGGTGGCTGTAGACGAAGTTGACATTCGCCAGCTCAAATCTGGGCAAAGGACTGAGGTGATGATTGATGCCTATCCGGATGAGATTTTTTCTGGAAAGGTTGTCTATATTGCTCCGGAGACGACCAGTTCCCAAGGGTTGGTGGTGGTAGAAGTCAAAATCGAACTTGAAAAAGCTGACCCCAGACTCAAGCCAGGATTCACTGCCAGTGCGGACATCATCGTGGAAGAGGCCAGGAATGCCCTCTTTCTTCCGGTGGAGGCGGTCAATGAGACTGAGGGAGGCAATTTCGTAATGATATCGAAAGAAGGCAGTCCCACTATGCGCAAGGTAACTCTGGGGATCTCAGATGGAACCAATGTCGAGATCAAGAGGGGTCTGGAGGAGGGAGAGACGGTCTTATCTTCCGGGCTAAGCAGGATGATCGAATTCCGAAGAATGCAGCGTGAGGCCGGACAAAGAGGACCGCGAATGAGATTTCCCCTTCCCGGATCGCCGCCACATTAATGGTGATTTTGGAGCAAAGTAAGAGTAGACTATGATTCAGGCAATCAATATCAAGAAAATCTACAAGATTGAGAAGGTAAATATAGCGGCTCTAAATGGAATAAGCCTTGAGATCGAGGAGGAAGAATTTGTCTCCATCACTGGGCCTTCTGGATCCGGCAAGTCGACTCTAATGCATATCATTGGTTGTCTGGATAGACCCACCTCGGGTAGACTTCTCCTAGATCATGAGGAGATGGGAAAGTTAAAAGATAATGCCCTGGCGGAGATCCGAAACAAGAAAATCGGTTTTGTCTTTCAGCAGTTTAATCTTCTTTCTCGCTCCACCTCCCTCAGAAACGTTGAGCTTCCCTTAATTTACGCCGGGGTAGATCGGAGGGAAAGAGCGGAAAGGGCCAGGATAGCTTTAGAGAGGGTAGAAATGGCTCACCGGCTTTATCACCGGTCCAATGAGCTTTCGGGAGGCGAAAGACAGAGAATTGCCATAGCTAGAGCCCTGGTAACTAATCCTTCTCTTATTCTGGCAGATGAGCCTACGGGAAATCTTGACAGCAAAACGGGAGAGGGAATTTTGGGGCTTTTTCAAAAACTTCACCAAGAGGGACATACTCTGATTGTTGTAACTCACGAAAGATACGTGAGTGAATATGCGCAGAGAATCATTCATTTAAGAGATGGGCTACTTGAGCAAGACGAGAGACGAAATCGGAGCTAATCTTTATCTTTTGGAAATGTTGAACCTGAAGAGCTTGAAGCGAGAAAATGAAATTCACTGAAACTTTCGGAAGTGCCTTGGATGGACTGAGAGCCAACCGGACAAGAGCTTTCCTTTCCATGCTGGGAATTATCATCGGAATAGCGGCGGTGATTATCATTATCTCCATAACTCAGGGTTCCCAGAGGAGTATTTCGGAAAGAATTCAAGCTCTGGGGACTAACCTCATTAATGTAAGTCCAGGAAGAAGAGGAGGATTTGCTGGAATGAGGGCAAGGGCGATCGAGGATGTTTTTACCCTGGAGGATGGAGAAAAGATTCTTGCAAAAGCCTCAGCGGTAAAGCGGGTAGTACCCGTAATAAATACGAGGCTTTTGCTTCAGTATCAAGACAGAAATGTAGAAATTACGGTCAATGGCGTTAGTCCTGAGTATCAGGAGGTCTTGAATTTCTGGGTGGAACGGGGCAAGTTCATCGATTATCGGGATCTAAAGAGTTTTCGGACCGTCATTGTGCTCGGTGAGGGAGTGGCCAATGATCTTTTCGAAGATGAGGACCCTTTGGGGCAGAGTGTGGTAGTAAATGGTCCCCTAAGTCGGCACAAATTCCGTGTTATTGGAGTAATGCAGCCCAAAGGACGGGTTATGTTTTCTAACTTTGATGACCAGGCATTTATACCCATTACTACGGCCCAGAAGAGGCTCCTTCATACCAAATACGTGGGAAGCTTCTCTATCCAGGCTGAGAGTAAAGAAACTACCGATGAAGCTATCGAACAGATTGATGCCATCCTCTACCAGAAGTTTCAGGATGACACCAAATATGGCATTTTCAGCCAGGAACAGCTTCTCTCCACCATGTCAAGCGTAATGCGCACCTTCACCGTCATGTTGGTGGGTGTTGCAGGAATCTCTCTTTTAGTGGGAGGAATTGGGATCATGAACACAATGCTGGTCTCAGTTACCGAACGAACCCGGGAGATTGGCACCAGGATGGCCGT
>Ga0209978_10001428_pt1 | contig 10120 bp, 16 predicted proteins | sample BentaG_FD_182805 | JGI IMG/M metagenome (GOLD analysis project Ga0209978, IMG submission 182805) | Deep subsurface microbial communities from South Atlantic Ocean to uncover new lineages of life (NeLLi) - Benguela_00093 metaG (SPAdes)... | ecosystem: Environmental > Aquatic > Marine > Oceanic >...
GTGCGGTTTGAAGGTAACGCACCTCAAAGATGGTTTCATATAGTTCTAGCATTCCCCAAATCAGGAAAGCATAATCATCTACCTGAGCTGGTAGGGCGGCTTGACCATCTCGATAGCGATGAAGAAGCAGAGCAAGCAGCAAATGCAGCCCGCAAACTTTTAGTTCATGTTTCTAACTGTAACGGCCTGGCCATACTCTCGGAAAGATTCAGCTCTCAGGAGTTGGGAGAGTTGATAGAGAAGTTTTCTACGGCCAGAGATGCAGGGGTTTCGTTGTTGGATTGGGCAGAAAAGATAAGAAAGAAGTAGATTTAAAATACTGAGAAAACGCATAGAGAGAAGGAGAAGATTGGGGGTATTATTTCCCCGTGGTTGTTATGATCGCCTCTCACATGGTCTTTCCAGTACCTGAGAGGTTTATTTTGAGTCGCTGGCAAGAAAGAGCGAGCAAGGATTTTGATAAGGAGAGTGAAATATGGAACCCACAAAAATCACCCAGATTCGTAAAAGAGATGGAAGAATAGTCGATTTTGATAAGGAAAAGATTACCAGGGCTCTTTGGGCTGCTGCTCAGGCAGTAGGAGGAAAGAACAGGAAGTTAGCCGAGAGATTATCCAGTCGGGTGGTGGCTCTACTGGAGGAAAAATTCCCTCAAGAGATTCCCGGTGTGGAAGATGTTCAGGATCTGGTAGAAAAGGTCTTCATTGAAGAGGGACATGCCCGGACGGCCAAGGCCTATATCCTTTATCGAAAACAACACGAGAATCTAAGAAGAATTAAGACTACTTTCCTGGAAGTAGAAAAGATAGTGAGTGATTATCTTTCTCAGATAGATTGGCGAGTGAGAGAAAATAGTAACATAGGATACTCTATGTCTGGACTTATGCTCCATCTAGCCGGTTCGGTGGTTACTGATTATACTCTGGACAGGATTTATTCTATGGGGGTGGCGGATGCTCACCGTAATGGTGACATTCACCTGCATGATTTATATTTTGGTATAACCGGCTACTGTGCTGGATGGTCTTTGAGTCAGTTGCTTTATGAAGGTTTTAATGGTATCCCCGGAATAATAGAGTCTAAGACAGCAAAGCATCTGGATACCGCACTTCTTCAGATGGTAAACTTCATTGGCACCCTGCAGAACGAGTGGGCAGGAGCTCAGGCATTCAATTCTGTGGATACATATCTGCCCCTTTCATAAGAAAGGATAAGTTAAGTTACAAAGAGATTAAACAGGCCATTCAGAAATTTGTTTTTAATGTAAACATAGCCTCCCGGTGGGGTGGCCAATCTCCCTTTGTAAATTTAACTTTTGACTGGACTGTTCCTGATGATCTTAAGAAACAACCTGTTGTTTGGGGAGGAAAACTATTAGAGGAAAGCTATAGCCAATACCAAAAGGAGATGAATCTAATCAATAAGGCTTTTATGGAGGTTCTTATAGAGGGCGATATGAAGGGGAGACCTTTCACCTTTCCTATTCCCACTTATAATCTAACGCGAGATCTTAACTGGGAGAACGAAAATGCGAAGTTCCTCTTCGATATGACGGCAAAGTATGGCCTTCCTTATTTTTCCAATTTCATTAACAGCGACCTGAATCCTGGCGAGGTAAGGAGTATGTGTTGTCGATTAAGACTCAACTTGAGACAATTAGATAGGAATGTTACCGGCGGACTTTTTGGCTCAGGTGATTCTACAGGAAGTGTGGGCGTTGTTACTATTAATATGCCCAGGATAGCCTATTTATCCAAAAATAAAGAGGAGTTTTTGGATAGATTAGAATACTTAATGGGGTTGGCTAAGAGTTCTCTGGAGACGAAAAGGAAAATAGTGGAAAAAAATATGCAGGGAGGTCTTTTGCCCTATACTAAGAGATATTTACGAACCTTAAAGAATCACTTCTCCACCATCGGCCCTGTAGGTATGAACGAGGCTTGTTTGAATTTGCTGGGGAAGGATATAGCTTCTCCCGAGGGTAAGAGTTTAGCCATAGAGACCTTGAAGTTTATGAGGGCAAGACTCTCTGACTTTCAGGAGGAGACCTCTCATATTTATAACACATGAGGGGCTGCGGGCATATGATGAATTTTTGGTGGGGAGGAGCATTCATGTGGATACTATTCCTTATTGTAATCGTTCTGGTGATTTATTTTACTTTACAGAGTACAAAACCGAGGAGTTATGATAGTTCATTTCGTGAAACTCCAAGAGAAACGTCAATAGATATTCTAAAGAGACGCTACGCCAGGGGTGAAATTACCAAGGAAGAATTTGAGCAAATGAAAAAGGATTTGGAAAGCTAGAAGTCATATACTGCAGACAACTCACCAGAAGGAGACTCTCTACATTTGATACTTGGAAAGATCCAGAGTGCCTATTATGAAAATGGGAAGGTTACCAAGAAAGCAGCCCCTGCAATCTCCCAGCATATAGGTAAAACTTTTTACTTTTGTTCAAAGGCCTGCAAGGACAAATTTGACCAAGATCCCCTGAAGTACATGAAGATGAAGGAGAAAAGGGGTGGCTCCCATGGTTAGATAAATAATCTAACAACCAACTTTCAAATTCTTGATAAAATAGAGAAGGGGTTGACAAGAAAAAATTTTGTGTTATAATAAGATTAAATTAGTCCAATTAAGAAACATATAATGAAGTTGACCCAGGGAGCAGATTATGGTATGGCCGCCGTTCTTTATTTATCACAAAGGAGTGAAGATCGTCGTTACTCTCTCGATGAAATTTCCCGGGCCACCGAGATCTCTGAGGAATTCTTAAGGAAAATATTCCAAACCTTAGTCAAATCTGGCATAATTAATTCCTTCAAAGGTAGAGGGGGAGGAGTCAGTCTTGCTCGCTCCCCGAAAGATATCACTGTAGGCCAGGTAATTAAGCCTTTGGAAGAAGAAATGGGCTTGGTCAGATGTCTTCGAGAAAAAGAGCCCTGTCCTCGCTCAAGTGAATGTAGGGCTTCGGATTTCTGGCGAAAGACACAGCAGAATTTTTTGCAAATTTTAAACCGGACAACCATTAAGGACCTGATTGAGGGAGGAAAACAAAATGCAGCAAAAGATTGAGAAAGCCCTAGCTAAAGTAAGACCATCCTTGCAAGCCGATGGGGGCGATGTGGAATTGATTGAAGTTAGCGATGAGGGAGTAGTCAAGGTTAGACTTACTGGAGCCTGTGGAGGCTGTCCCATGGCTACCATGACTTTAAAGGCAGGGATTGAAAGAGTTCTTAAAACAGAGGTTCCAGAAGTAAAAAAGGTGGAAGCAGTCTAAGAAGGAGCTAGTAATGAGCGGTTATCGCTGTCCCGGTCAATCCGAGAGAAACCTAAAGGGAGAGCTTTACCGATGTTCCGGTTGTGGCTATGAGGTGGAGATTTTCTCAGATGAGTTAAGGGCAAGATGTCCTCACTGTGGTAGAGGAGTTTATAGGGAAAAAACTCCCTCCTGTATTGATTGGTGCAGGGCGGCCGAGCAATGCGTGGGGCCAGAGGCATGGAGGAAGTTAAAGGAAGAAGGGGGATGAAAAGGTCTTATTCAAAAGAGGAAGCTATTTTTTTATCCTTTAATGAGACTATTTCTATCTTATTTACTTATAGTCGGAGTAATTAAGTTTTTACCCTCTCTCATAGATTTTCTCTGGAAAGAGACTCAAGTTAGCCTAGCTTCTACAAAAAAAGCGTCTGTTGGCAACTTCGCTGACCGGAATCCTTCTGTTTGTGAAGCTTGTTCTTTGAAACATCGAAATACTCGCCATACAAAATTGTGCTGAATAAACACACAAAAATAGCATAAGCATTGAATTTTGCTGATGAGAATGTGGTTGTTGAGCTAAATAAAACTCTCGAGAGTATACTACCACGATAGAAGCTGGAAATAAAGGGAGGGAAGGAGGTGATGACGGAGGGAGGCTCGATAACTGGCGGGAGAGTGAGGAGATCAGGTAGCCTACCCTCAGCTTTCAGGTTAGGAGACATTCATGACATTAGGCGAGGGTACGAGAAGAGATTAAAGGTCAGATTCAGCTTGCGAAAAAGAGCGTTCTCAAGGGTCTCAGATAGTCACCTTACTATTCTTGAGACCGTCGTGGAAAGCTGAACCTGATCGGGGACGAGAAGATAGTAAAGGAAATTAGGTAAAAACAAGATATAAGGAGGAAAGTCAAATGAGCAAAAGAAGCAAAAGATGGTCAGTGGTGCTGTCGGTGGGAGTTCTGTTGGCTGCACTCGCAGCGACCGGTTCTTTTCCTGCCGCAGCCGAAGAGGCCGGAAAGGAGGTACCGCTCATACTCGTTGCAGATACTGTTCTTGGTGTAGTAGGTATCCCAGAAGCAGAGATTCCCAAGAAGGTCTGTGTTCTGAGTAGTCGGTTTAATCCTGGTCAACAAATCGTCTGGCGGGTCAGGGTGTACGATCCAACAACTGGCCAACCCTTGGACGATACAACTCTCGACCTTGTTGAGGTAGCACTGCCAGGTGATCAAGTCCTGAAGGCCCGTTATGGACCCCATCCGCCTCCACCTCAGGAGCCCACGGACTTTTTCTGGTCTACCTCCTGGGTAGTTCCCCAGGATTACCCGTCGGGGAGCCTGCCGTTCATAATTACAGCGAAGGCTAAGGACGGGCGAAGTGGAGAGTTCATTGAGTTCAACGTTGCTCCATCCCTGTTGATTATTGTGCCCGCGGGATAGGGATATGGAGTGGCTGGAGAAGGTCAAAGGTAGGCTTAAGGACTACATAAGGTATATGAAAGATTGACAGACCCAAATTCCCCTAACTTGTCTGTCTGGAGATGGGCTATTTCACAGGCCCTATCCAGACAGGCAAAAGGGGGAGAAACGGGATGACTGTGAAGAACTGATAATATCTTGATAAAAGAGGAGGCTAATATGTATCGAGGCAAGAGTTGGTCGAGGATCAGATTCGTCATTCTCGGAACTGTAGTATTAATCAGTGTGGCCTGCGCTTTTGTGACCACTCAGGCACAATCGGCGCAGGGAGAAGGGAAAGAAAGTTCCTCAGCCCTCAACTATGTAGGAAAAGTGTGGGTTACGCCCAAACAAGGTGAGCCAGGTACAGTGGTGGAGGTACATGGGACGGGGTTTCCTGTTGGTGCAGAGCTCGAGATCCTCTGGCAGCGCTTCCAAGGCTCATGGAAAGTCGAAGGTGCAGAGTTCTATGGACGAGAGTACACCCAGAAGCTGGAAGCGATAGCTAAGGTGCGTACGGACGCAGCAGGAGAATTCGAGGCAAAGTTCACCGTTCCTGAGGGATTCGGATTTGTCCACGATGTTATTGTGGCACAAAACGGTGAGATTTTGAATAAGGCGGCATTCGAAGTCGAGATGCAGGCGTCCATCTTTCCGAGGAGGGGACCGGTAGGTACCCCTATCACTCTTGATCTGAAAGGTATCGGCTGGCGTCCGCTGGAGAACAGCTGGGTTCTCCTTTATGATAACAAGTTCACCGGCTGGCTCTCAGCTGTCACCACCAATGGTGTTACCCGGGCTGTTATTCCTGCCACTGGAGGGCCTGGTAAACACATCCTTCGTATCCTCCATGGGGCATTTACCTTTCCCTATATGAATATGCAACAGTCGCCTCAGCCAGATCGCCCAACCTTTACTTTTGAATTCACGGTGACAGAGGGACCACCGATACTTCCACCATCTGCTCAAAGTCAGGTGTTACCCGAGGATCCTGGTATTCCCAGAGTCGGTCGGGGAGAACCGGTGATATGGGCTGATCCACGCAGCGGTCCAGTGGGGACTTTGGTCACAGTTCTCGGCAGTGACTTACCGTCGGACGCCCTGGTTAGGCTAGCCTGGTTCCGGGTAGTTGGCAGCCGGGTATCAGGTCAGGGCTGGAGTGAGGAGAGCAGTTCTGCAGGAGCAGTGAAGGTAGCCAAGGACGGGACATTCCAGTTTTCTTTCCCGGCACCGGATGACCTGGGTGGAGCGCATCGGATTGAAGCTCAGATTGAGGGTAATGCAGTGGCTGAGACTGAATTTATCCTCACACCCTCGGCTTTTAGCATTGAACCTACCTTCGGTCCGGCTGGTACCATTGCAACAATCCACCTGAAGGGTGTTGGCTGGACGGAGACGGCAAATATCTACACCCTCGTCTATGACAACGGTTATCTGGGTTATTCCTGTGGGTTCAACAGCCAAGGTGATGTAACTATATATCTACCCATGACCGGTGAGTTAGGATGGCATTTCATTGACCTTTACCCTGCCATCTATAAGGGGGAGGACATAAGGCGGGTGAATAACTTCCGGATTCCGCAGCTTACCTATGCGGAGGATCATCCGGGGGAGAGGCTGCCGGCATTTCGCTTCGCCTTTGAGGTAACGGGGTGACCCCTGTTCATGTTGGGGGGTTTCGCAATGTCTGGAAAACGCTATTTTTCCGAGGATCTCGATTGGCATGTAGCCAGCGGGCAAAAGTGTCCTCGACGGCCCAGATGTCTGAGAGAAAGGCCAAGGAGGTGAATCATAGTGAACAGGTGGCTATGGTTATGGAATCTAGCCTATCTAGGACGCGCACCGTGGGACATAGGGGGACCCCGTCCGGAGCTGGTGCGCCTGGTGGAGGGGGGTGAGCTCAAGCGGTGCAGAGCGATCGATCTTGGTTGTGGGATCGGCGAGAACGTAATCTACCTGGCTAGGCAGGGCTTTGATGCAAGCGGTGTGGATATCTCTTCAAGAGCCATTGCTAAGGCTCGACATAAGGCTCAGGCAGCCGGGGTCTCGCCCACTTTTGTTGTGGATGATGTGACCAACCTTACAGGGGTTGAGGGGCCGTTTGACTTGGTGGTGGATAATGGCTGTATACACAGTCTTGCGGAAAGATCGCGCGAGGGATACGTGCGAACAGTGTTGCGACTAGCTAGGTCCGACTCCCGCTATCTCCTACGCTGCTTCCTGAGGGACCCGGAACAACCTCTCGGTCTGTTTCAGCCTATTCAACTCTGGGTGGCAGCCTTTTTCGATTTATTTGGACTGCGGGGCATGATGGAACCCGGCGAGGTGGAGCGCCGCTTTAGTGAACAATTCGAGATCGAGTGCCTCGAACCCATGCGGCCCGGGCTGTCAATTGACGCTGTCTACCTGATGAGGCGGAAAGAGGAACGAATCGTAAAGGGGTAGCTATTTGCAATAGATAGGCTACGCATAGCGAACCAAGCCAATGGTACCTCGAAAGAACTAGAAAAGGTAACATTATGCTCCTAATGAGTGTTACATAACGAGCTAGAGCTACATCTATTTACGCCCTGTATGCAAATTTGTCCATAACAAACTAGATGAAAGAGCGATTGAGAGGGATGGATCCTCGGAGTAGAGAAACTATCCAGAGGTCAGCAAAGGAAGCACTTAGGTTTGTTCCGGGGAAGAGCTTGGGGTAGAAGGTAAAGTGAGAGGGAGTGATCATGGCCACTTTAAAGACATAGACTCTTAACTAAATCCAGTCATAGGAGGTCAATGAACATGAACAATATCAATATTCAAGAGGTTAAAAGGTTCGTTGCGGCAATAGAAAAAGACCCTGCACAAGCCAAAAAAGCCAAGTGTGTCACAGGCTCCTGGGTCCTTGAGGAGGGTAAACCCCAGTTTATTTCCACTGTTAAGTATCCTAAGGGAAGTATACTCCTCCAATCAGAGCTTCCTTCATTTGCTGGTGGATGGGGTACAAGTCCTGATCCCATCCAGTACTGTCTATACGGCTTGGCGGCATGCTTTGCGGTAACTTTTGTGGCAACGGCTACCAGCGAGGGTGTGGAGCTAAAGAGGTTTGAAGTGAGTGCAGAGAACTGGATGGATCTGAGAAAGCAAGTAGGACTAACGGAGGATAAGGTAATAGAGAAGGTGAAGTTTACTGTACATGCTGAGGGCGCTTCGCGAGAGACGCTGGAGAAAATATTGAAGCTTGCAGAGGAAAGGTGTCCGGGAACAGAGTGCCTTACACAAAAGATTCCCTTGGAAGTTGAGTTGAAAACCTGAACTGAATCAATCAAGTTCACAGGACCAAGAGATGGGACTACTGCTGGTTGTGTGAGTGTAGGGGAGGACAGAAGTGGAGATGCCCCAATGGCATGGTGGCTAGGATTATGGAACCTATGTTATCTGGGACGAGCTCCCTGGGACATTGGGGAGCCTCGTCCCGAGCTTGTGCATTTGATGTAGAAGGGAGAGCTACAGCGATCGCGCGCCATTGATCTGGGTTGTGGCATCGGAGAGAATGTGATCTATTTGGCTAAGCAAGGTTTCGATGTTACTGGGGTGGACATTTCCTCACGGGCCATTGCCAAAGCTCGACGCAAGGCTCGAGTAGCACAGGTCTCGCCCACGTTTCTTTGTGGCGATGTGACAAACCTTGTGCAGATTCGTGAGGTGTTCGACGTTGTGGTAGACAATGGCTGTTTTCACAGCCTACTGGGGGGTGCTCGTGAAGCCTACGTCAGGACAGTATTGCGCCTGACCCGCCCCGGCTCCCGTCTTTTTCTGTGCTGTTTTGAGAAGGATCGGCAGCAGCGTTTTCCCTCTCTAAACGGCTTGGTGAGGCCGGGAGAAGTGAAGCAGCGTTCGGTAGGTGGTTTGGGATCAAAAGTCTGGTGGCGCTCCCGCCTGGGGGATGGAGATGTATCGACGCTGTCTACTTAATGAGGCGGAAAGAGGACACGAGTTCTTCGGTCAATAATCCTCCCGCTCCGGAAGCTCTGACCGAATTGAAAATAGACAGAGGAAAAACCAGATAAAGGAGAAAAATATGGACCTATTGCGCATCGAAAAGAACCTCAAACAAAGGGTACGAGGGAAGTTTGCTACGACTGTACCCCGGTACTACGAGCACACCTTGCGAGTTGTTCAAAACATGAAGAAGTTGATTAAAGAAAGTGATGGTCTGGAGGATGAAACCGTATTACTTCTGGCTGCATATCTTCACGACATCGGCTATTCAGTCCCTTATCGGGGCAATTATGTGGGTAATATCAGCCATCAAGCTCTTAAAATCAAACTTCATTCTGACCTAGGGGCTAAAGTTACCGAGGAGGTACTCGAGACTATGGGGATAGAACCTAAGGTGGTTAGAAAGGTCTCCTATCTCGTCTCGGTTCACCACCGCGACCACGCCGAAGATAGACATCTGAAGATGCTCCTTCAGGCGGATAAAGTATAAGACCTTGATTGCCCTTCGGGTGCTAAGCCAGAAGAACATAAGGTGGTTAAAAAGGAGAAACTCATATGGCAAAACGAAAAATAATAAGAATTGACGAAGAAAAGTGTAATGGCTGTGGCCTGTGTATTCCGACTGCCCGGAAGGGGCACTGCAGACTATAGATGGAAAAGCAAGGCTTATAAGTGATCTATTCTGCGATGGATTGGGTGCCTGCATAGGAAGTTGCCCACAAGGTGCAATTACTATTGAGGAAAGAGAAGCCGAAGGGTATGACGAGAAAGAGGTTATGAGAAATATCGTAAAGCAGGGAAAGAATGTAATAAAGGCGCACCTAGAGCATCTTAAAGAGCACAGCCAGAGTGAATATCTTAACCAGGCAACAGATTTCTTGAAAGAGAGGAATATAGAAGTCCCTCTTGAAGAAGAACCCCTGCGCAGCGGGGACGAGCATATGTCAGCTTTTTCTGGATGCCCCGGCTCAAAAGTAATGGATTTTAGAGAGAAAGAAGAAGTGACTGAAAAAAAGAAGACCGTCTCCAAAGGCATATCCGAGCTCAGGCAGTGGCCAATTCAGATTATGCTTGTCCCGCCAATTGCTCCCTATTTAAAGGATGCTCATTTATTGATAGCCGCAGACTGCGTTCCCTTTACCTATGCGGATTTTCATGACCGATTATTAAAAGGAAAGGTTCTACTGGTAGGTTGCCCTAAATTGGATGATGTCGAATTTTACAAAGAAAAGATTACCCAGATCTTAAAGGACAACAATATAAAATCCATAACCTGTGCCCATATGGAGGTGCCTTGCTGTTTTGGGTTGGTGAGCATTGTTAAATCGGCGATTTCTGCCTCAGGCATGGACATACCATTCAAAGAGGTAACTGTTAGCATAAAGGGTGGGGAAATTCTTGGTAAGTGAATATTTTCCT
>Ga0209978_10001429_pt1 | contig 10119 bp, 9 predicted proteins | sample BentaG_FD_182805 | JGI IMG/M metagenome (GOLD analysis project Ga0209978, IMG submission 182805) | Deep subsurface microbial communities from South Atlantic Ocean to uncover new lineages of life (NeLLi) - Benguela_00093 metaG (SPAdes)... | ecosystem: Environmental > Aquatic > Marine > Oceanic >...
AGAACGCCTCCTTCAAAGCCAAGATCGAGGAGCTGAGCGGTGAGAACATCGATCTCTGCTTCCAGTGCGGCGGATGCAGCTCAGGCTGCCCCCTCACGGATGAGATGGATCTCCTCCCCTCGACCGTCATCCGGTACGCCCAACTCGGCATGGAGGAGGTCCTCGAGTCTACCACTCCCTGGGTCTGCGTTACCTGCTTCAACTGCGAGGTCCGCTGCCCCAGGGGCATCGACATCGCCAACGTGATGGAGGCAGTGAGGCAGACGCTGCTCAGGACCAAGTACGATCGGTTCAGCCTCGACGATCTCACACCGGAGGAGCTCCGGGAGCTCCCCCAGATCGCAATAATAAGCAACCAGCGCAAGTTATCGGCGTGATGAACATGAAGCTCGCATACTACCCCGGCTGCACCATGAAGACCAACGCGTCGAACTTCGAGGCGTCGACTTTGGCCGCAGCCAAGGCCCTGGGCATCGAGCTCGTCGAGCTCCGCCGTTGGAACTGCTGCGGCACCGTCCACGCCCTGGCCAAGGACGACGTCATGCACTACCTCGCCCCCATCCGGAACCTTATCCGGGTGGAGGAGATGGAGGCCGAGGGCCTCGTCGAGGAGAAGAAGGTGGCCACCCAGTGCGTCATGTGCTGGAACACCCTGAAAAGGGCGAACGCTGCCGCCAACGAGGACTTGGAGAAGATGGAGAAGATCCGCGGCTTCATGGAGAAAGAGCAGGAGTACAGCGGAGGCGTGGAGGTCCTCCACCTGCTGGAGGTCTTGAGAGCCAGGGGCTGGGAGAAGGTGTCTGAGAAGGTTGTGAAGCCTCTGGAAGGTCTCAAGGCGGCTCCATACTACGGCTGCCTCCTCCTGAGGCCCAGGGAGTTCGCCCTCGACGACCCCGACGCCCCCCGGATCATGGAGGACCTATTGGAGGCCTTGGGGGCGGAGACCGTGGACCTGCCCTACAAGTCCAAGTGCTGCGGAGCCTACCACACCGTCCACATGAAGGAGATCACCGCCGAACTCTCCCACAAGATACTGGCCCAAGCGTTGGAAGCGGGGGCAGACATGCTGGTGACAGCCTGCCCCCTGTGCGAGTTCAACCTGGGGAAGAGACAGGAGGAGGTCCGCAGGCTCCATCCCGAGTTCGGCTCGATTCCGGTTGTTTATTACACTCAGTTGATGGCCCTCGCCTTCGGCCTTGAAGAGGAGGCGACAGACTTCGAGGAGAACGACCCCGACCCGAGGCCGATCCTGGCTGAGAGGGGCCTAGCATAGGAGAGATGGAGATGGAGAACAACGAGTCTAATTTAGTAACCATCTACGTGATGGGGAAGAAGCAGCGGGTCCCGGCGGACCTCACCATAATGAAGGCGATGGAGTACGCCGGCCACCAGTTCAGGAGGGGCGCCGGATGCCGCGGAGGATACTGCGGGGCGTGCGCCACCATCTACAGAACCGAGGGAAGCTACAAGCTCCAGGGAGCCCTCGCATGCCAGAAGATCGTCGAGGACGGCATGTACATCGCCCAGATCCCCTTCAGCCCCGCAGAGAAGATGCGATACGACATCAACCAGGTCAGGGCGGACGCCAGCGCCTTCCTCCAGTACTACCCGGAGATCGCCCGCTGCCTCAGCTGCAACACCTGCACAAAGGCATGCCCCCAGGACATCATGGTGATGGACTACGTCCAGGCCGCCCTCAGGGGAGGCGTCGAGGAGGCTGCGAAGCTCAGCTTCGACTGCATAGGCTGTGGACTCTGTGCGATCCGCTGCCCCGCTGAGATCGTGCCATACAACATCGGCCAGCTGGCCCGGAGGCTCTACAGCAAGTACATCGACGGGCCCACGGAGCACGTGCTGGAGAAGGTTATTGAAGTGGAGGCGGGCAAGTTCGATGCCGAGATAGAGGAGCTGAAAAGCCTCGACAGGGCGACGCTTCAGGATCGATACGAGACAAGGGAGAAGAGGTTGTGACCATGAGCGGCTACCCAGACTACATGCAGGATTCCTTGGAGCTGGTGAAGAAGACCAGGCCGAGCCGGATCGGAAAGGCCCTGCCTGAGATGACAGCGGAAGAGAAGACCAAGATTCTCAGAGACTGGCATCCCGACTTCAAGATGGACCAGAAGCGGGAGCTGAAGATCGGCCCCAGCAAGGGGATGCTCGTTCCTCACGAGGTCGTCGACACCTTGGAGGCTCACCCGATCATCACATCAGACCAGATCGACCTGGACGATATAGCCTACGACGTAGACATCCTGATCATCGGAGCCGGAGGAGCAGGCCTCAGCGCAGCTCTCTTGGCCCACGAGAGCGGGATAGCCCCCGACAAGATTCTGATGGTGCAGAAGCTCCGGCTGGGGGACGCGAACTCCAAGATGAGCCAAGGAGGGATTCAGGCCGCGGACGCTCCTGATGACAACCCCGCCATCCACTACTTGGACGTCCTCGGTGGCGGTCACTATGAGAATAAGCCTGAACTCGTAGAGCTCCTGGTCAAGGAGGGCCCCGATGTCATCAAGTGGCACGAGGAGCTGGGCGTGATGTATGACAAGCTGGATGACGGGACGATGCAGCTCGCTCCCGGGGGCGGCACCAGCCGTAAGCGGATGCACAGCTGCAAGGACTACACAGGCCTTGAGATCACCAGAGTCCTCATTGACGAGTTCCTCAGCAGGGGGATATCGTTCCTTGAGCTCACGTCAGCAGTGGAACTCGTCTTGGACGACAAAGGTCAAGTCGCGGGGGCTGTCCTCTTCGACATGGACAACGACGAGTACAAAGTCTGCCGAGCCAAATCTACTATCCTCGCGACCGGAGGATTTGGCAGGCTCCACATCCAGGGATTTGAGACCACCAACCACTACGGCGCCACTAACGACGGCGTCGTCATGGCCTACCACGCCGGGGCCGTCCTCCGGGACCTAGATTCCACCCAGTTCCACCCCACAGGAGCGGCATACCCCGAGCAGATTGTAGGCCAGCTATGCACCGAGAAGCTCCGGGGCCGGGGCGCCCAACCCCTGAACAAGCACGGGGAGCTCTTCGTCTACCCCTTGGAGACCAGGGACGTCGAGGCCTCTGCCCTGATCCGGGAGTGCTACGGCAGGGACAACGGCATAATCACTCCCACGGGGATGCGCGGCGTCTGGCTGGACACGCCCCTCATAGAGATCATCAACGGCGAGGGCACCATCGAACGAGAATTCGCTGCGATGCTCAGGAATTTCAACAAGTTTGGAATCAATATACGGGAGGAGCCTATGCTCGTGTTCCCCACCCTCCACTACCAGAATGGTGGCGTCGAGATCAACGTCGAGACCGAGACAAGTATCCCCGGCCTCTTCGCGGCCGGAGAGGTCTGCGGGGGGGTCCACGGGAAGAACAGGCTCATGGGCAACAGCCAGCTGGACCTCTACGTCTTCGGCAGGAGGGCTGGGAAGTTCGCAGCGGAGAGGGCGAAGACCGCGAAGCTCGGGAAACTCACCCTGGGCCACCTGGAAATGTATGAGAAGTGGCTGGACGAGGCGGGCGTCGAGACCGACAGGAAGGCGCCGATACTGCTTCCCGAGTACCGTGGGAAGAAGACTATCGCGCGCCAGTTGAAGCTGCTGTAGGCAGTGAGATAGATGGCAGAAGAGCCGAGAATAGGCGTATGGGTCTGCGAGTGCGGCGGCAACATAGGCGACGTAGTAGATGTTCCCGGCGTTTCCGAGCAGCTGAAGGAGGAGGTGGCCTACGTCCGTGAGGAGAGGTACCTCTGCTCCGCTCCATCCATAGAAGAGATCAAGGGCGCGGTGGAGAAGCAGAACCTCGATCGGGTGATCTTGGCCTGCTGCACCCCCAACATGCACCGTGAGACTTTCAAGGGCAATCTGGAGGATGTGGGCCTGAACCCTGCGCTTCTGGAGATGGTGAACGTAAGGGAGCAGTGCAGCTGGGTCCACAAGGACGATCACGAGGGGGCCACCATGAAGACCCTGGACCTCATCAGGGGCGCCATCGCCCGGGCGAAGGAGTCCGTAGCCCTCGAGTCCAAGCCCATGGAGGTAAACCCCGAAGTCCTGGTCATCGGCGGCGGTGTTGCTGGTATCACCTCTAGCCTCAGGATGGCGGAGAACGGCCTCAAGGTCCACCTGGTGGAGAAGAGCCCCAGCATCGGCGGCCATATGATCCAGTTCCCCAAGGTCTTCCCAACCCTGGACTGCAGCCAGTGCATCCTGACCCCGAAGATGGCCCAGATCAAACAGAGCAGGAACATAGACCTCATCACCTACGCCGAGGTCTCGGGGGTCAACGGCGTCCCCGGTGACTTCGACGTCAAGATCAGGCTCAAGCCCCGGGGCGTGGACGTGGATGAGTGCATCGGCTGCGGCGCCTGCAGCAGGGTCTGCCCCGCCGACGCCCCCAGCGACTACGACGAGGGGCTCGGCAATCGGAAGGCCGCCTACATCCCATTCCCCCAGGCTGTCCCCAGCGTCTACACCATCGACTTCGACCACTGCATCAAGTGCGGGGCTTGCACCAAGGTCTGCCCCAAGGAGTGCATAGACCTCGAAGATTCTGGAAAGGAGGTTGACCTCAAAGTCGGCGCCATCGTCATGGCCACCGGCTTCGAGCTCTTCGACATCGGCAGCCTAGCCAATTACGGGTACGGGAAGTACCCCAACGTTGTGACCAGCCTCGAGATGGAGCGCATCCTCGACGTCAACGGCCCCACCGGCAGCATGGTTGTGATCCCGGAGACGGGGAGGGAGGCGAAGAGCGTTGCCTACGTTCTCTGCGCGGGCTCCAGGGATACGGAGGTTGGCAAGACCTACTGCAGCCGGGTTTGCTGCCTCTACGCCCTGAAGCAGACTCAGCTTCTCAGGGATCGGGGCATCGACGTCTGGATCCACTACATCGACATCCGGGCCTCGGGGCGCCGCTACGAGGAGTTCTACGCGACCACCCAGGACAAGGGGGCCATGTTCGTCAAGGGGAAGGTGACCGAGATCGTCCCCGCAGGCGAGCAGGTGCTGGTCCGGGGGGAGGACATGATGATCAACAGGATGATGGAGAATGCCGTCGACCTGGTGGTCCTCTGCCCGCCCATCGTCACCTCCGAAGACACCCTGAAGCTAGCGGAGATGCTAAGGGTGCCCGTGGACGAGGACCAGTTCGTACTGGAGCGCCATCCGAAGCTCGACCCTATGGCCACGAAGCGGGATGGTATCTTCGCCGCAGGCACAGTCGTAGGCCCCAAAGACATCCAGTCGACAACTGCCGAGGCAGAAGGGGCCGCCATGAAGGCGGTAAACTTCCTCTCCTCTGAGAGAGTTATAGAGCCCAACAAGGCCTATCTGGCCCACCCTGAGCTCTGCGACGGCTGCGGCGACTGCGTCGATGCCTGCCCGGAGTCCGCCATCACTTTGGTCGACGAGAAACCCATTATCAACGAGATCATGTGCTCAGGGTGTGGGGCGTGCATACCTGCGTGCCCCCAGAACGCGCTGGACCAACAGGGACTCTCCGACGCCCAGCTGAAATCACAGATCCGGGGAGCTCTGGAATCCTCCGGGGCGGAGATCAAGATCCTGGCCTTCGTCGAGAGGGAGGTGGCGTACACCGCCGTGGACCTAGCCGGGCTGGCCCGCCTGACCTACCCCAGCAGCATCAGGATAATCCCCCTTCCCTCGCTGGCAAGGCTCAAGCTGGAACACCTGCTCAACGCCTTCGCATACGGCGCTGACGGCATAATGCTCTTGGAAGCCCCCGAGCACGAGGGGCCCTATGGCTCAGCCCATGTCGTCTCAGAGGAGAGGGCCGACGAGTACAAGTGGGAGCTGGAGGACCACGACATGGACAGCGTACGCCTCTGGTTCAGCAGAGTCTATGTCCCGGACTGGAGGAAGCTGGAGAGAGTGTTCAGGACCTTCCACAGCATGATCGAGGATGAGGGACCCTTGGAGGATGACGTCCGAAAGTCCCTCAGGGAAGAGCTGGACTAGATATGGCTCTTCGCCCTGGGCGCGCTCTCCCTGCTGTGCGGGACGCTGTTCCTGGAGTCGAATCGAGCCCTGAGCGCCTCCGGCGCCCTGATACTGGCCCAGTACGTGATGACGAGGCTCGGGGACCTGGGGAACCTCGGGTTCCTGAAGGACCTGTCCCTCTTCAACTACCTGAGCGTGGGGGCCATCCTCCATAACGGATGGATGATCCTGAACGATCTCGCAGTGGTGGTGGGCGTGGGGGTCATTGCCCTCGTGGCAGCGCTCTATGTCTTCCAGAAGAGGGAGCTGACCTACTAGGCGAACAGGGCCATCAGTCTTATGATGCAATCGACGGACGTCGTAAAAAAAAAGTCAGGGACCTCATTCATCGGGTCCCTACCCTAATTTATTTTCAATAGAATTTTATACTCAATGCCCTTTAGTTCCTGAGATTGGAAATGAAGAAGGTCACAACAGAGGAACTTCTAGCTAAGGCCTCGAAGTGGAGCAAGATCGGTCCTCCCTACCACACTTTCTATCGGGGCAAGCTGGAAGTGATGCCCAAGTGCGCCATCCGCAGCCTCCAAGACTTCTCCATCTGGTACACCCCAGGCGTCGCAGCCGCCTGCCTGGAGATCGAGAAGGACAAGGAGCAGGCATACGAGCAGACCAGCAAGTGGAACTACGTGGCGGTCGTCTCCGACGGCACCAGGGTCCTCGGGCTGGGGGACATCGGGGGTCAGGCGGGGATGCCCGTCATGGAGGGTAAAGCACTCATCTTCAAGTATCTGGGGGGCGTCGACGCCTTCCCCATCTGCCTGGCCACCAAGGATCCAGAGGAGATCATCCAGGCCGTCAAGTGGATCGAGCCCAGCTTCGGAGGCATCAACCTGGAGGATTTCTCCAAGCCCAAGTGCTTCCACATCTTGGACACCCTGAGGAAGGAGATGCCCATCCCGGTCTGGCACGACGACCAGCAGGGCACCGCCGCCGTCATCCTGGCCGGGGTGATGAATGCCCTCAAGTTCGTCGGGAAGAAGATGGGCGAGGCCCAGTTCGCCATCGTGGGCAGTGGTTCAGCCAATACCCGGACCTTCTACGTTCTGGAGGCTGCTGGGGTTAACCCGAAGAATGTGTTCATGGTTGACAGTAAAGGCATCTTGACCGAAAGCCGTGAGGAGCTCAAGGGCACTTACAAGTGGGATCTAGCCGTCAAGACCAACGCCGAGGGCAGGACAGGTAGCATCAAAGATGCCATGAAGGGGAGCGACATCTGCATAGCCGCCTCGAAACCCGGCCCGGGCACCATCACCAAGGAGGACGTCTCCGTGATGGCCGACGACTCCATAGTGTTCGCCTGCGCCAACCCGATCCCCGAGATATGGCCCTGGGAGGCGAAGGAAGCGGGCGCCAAGCTCATCGCCACGGGCAGGAGCGACTTCCCCAACCAAGTGAACAACAGCCTCGTCTTCCCCGCCATATTCAGGGGCGCCCTGGACGTGAGGGCGAAGACCATCACCGACGAGATGTGCATCGCCTCCGCCACGGAGCTGGCCAAGTACGCAGAGGACAAGGGGCTGACCGAGGAGTACATTCTCCCCTCCATGAGCGAGTGGGAGATCTACCCGAGGCAGGCCGTGGAGACCGGCCTCAAGGCCATTGAGCAGGGCATAGCCCGGAAGAAGTTGAGCAGGCAGGAGCTCTACGACCACGCCGAGTCCATCATCAAGAGGAGCCAGGACATCGTGGCCCTCCTGATGCGCCAAGGCTTAATAGCCTCACCTCCTCCGGAGCCAGCCTGACCCCCCTTTTACACCAATCTTTTTATCTCCCCCTCATCCAATGAGGGTTGGTTGAGATGCCGAGTTACTGCACCGAATGCGGTGGCGAACTCGTCTGGGACAGGAAGCTGAGAATGCACAGCTGCAAGAGCTGCGGGATGACCTTCACCGAGACACAGCTCTCGGACGCCAGAGACCGGCTCCACTCCAGACCGGAGGACGAGGACGATCAGAAGAGACGCCGCCACAGCGACTACCTCGACTGGTGGACCAGCAGTAAGAAGAAACGGGGCTGAAAGCGGAATCCGAAGCATCCCCGAGAACCCCCAATCGGAGTTATATGTGTTTTAGAAAAAAATAAAATCGTAAAGGGAGTTCAACGCTTAATAAGTATTGGGACAATTATCTATATATTACGAAGTTCGTCCAGGTGCTGTAGATGGTTTTTCCAGTAGAGAGCGAGGACCGTACCCTCCGCAACCTCCTGATGATGTGTCAGGACCATGCGAGGCTCGTGGTCGAGATCTACAGGAGGGTCCTCGTCATGATCGACAGCCTCGTCAAGCACGAGATGGAGGGGATGCGAGAAAGGCTGGACGAGCTCCAGAAGATCCAGTACGAGTCCATCGAGATCAAACGGAATATCATGAAGGAGATCCACGAGTCCGGCAGCATTCTCTACAACAAAGAGGATCTCTACCGCCTCATCATCAAGGCCTCCGAGATCATTGACAAGGCAGAGTCCGCGGGCATTCGCCTCTGGGCCATAGGGGACAGAAAGTGGAAGATCCCCTCGAGCGTCGGTGTGGGCCTTGTGGATATGGCTGACGCAGCGTTCGATACCCTCATCAAGCTTCGGGAGAGCATCATAAGCCTGGGTTTCAACTCCGAGCGCTCCCTAGCTCTTACGAGCGAGGTGGACGAACTGGAGCGCAAGGTGGACTCCCTCTACAGGCAGCTGGATCTCGAGATAATCACCAGCAAGGCGGAGCTCCCGCTCATCCTCATCCTCAGAGACATCTCCACGAAGCTTGAGGAGATGATCGACCTGGCCGTCGAGGAGGCCGACCTCATCAGGATCCTGGCCTTGTAGAGATGACCCACGTGGACATGCGTCGAGCCCTCGTAGAGGTTCTCTCGGACAGCCGCCTCATCGTCTGGTCACCAGCGGAGAGCAGGAGGCTCTACGGGGAGGGGTACTACGGGAAACCCCTGGGCATCCCGAAGCCCAAGGAAGACTTCGAATCCCCCCTGGTCTTGGATCCCATCGAGGGAGTATACCTCCTGGAGATGGGTGTGATCTCGGTCTACTCAGGGGAGGGAAAGAGGGAGGTAAGCCTTGAGGAGCTCAGCTCCATAGCGAGGGAGACCCTCGAGGGGTTCGACGAGAAGTACCGAGTATACCGCGACCTCAGGGAGAGGGGATATGTGGTCACCCCGGGGATAAAGTACGGGTGTGACTTCGCGGTATACGAGAAGGGCCCGGGTTTGGATCATGCCCCCTACCTCGTGAAGGTGAAGAGCTCCCAAGATGGGCTCACAGCTGCTGAGATCGTCGAGGCCGGGAGGCTGGCTACCAGCGTCAGGAAGACCTTCATAATAGCAATGGCGTCGGGAGGAGAGATAAGGTATCTGAGCTTCAAGTGGTGGAAGCCTTAACGATCCGGCAATGATATATTTAGCTGTAGAAATGGATTTGAAAAACTGTTTATCCCTATTTCTCATTGTGCCGATATTGGACAAATTTCCAAAATTGGTAGGAATCAAACTCTGCCCCTTCCAATAATAGAAAAAACAAGCCAAAAACGTTAGAGAAGGCTTTTATTTGATTTATTCCTAAAATAGATACAGAGAAAGGGTGGAAAACATGAGGGAAAAGGCTTGGTTGGCCCCTGAGGCAGGGCATGGACATCCCAGGAGGGATAGCGGGTGAGGTTCTCATCGGTAAAACTGGCTGTCATGATATTCGTTCTTAGCGTCTTGATCTTCGCGACAGCATATTTCTTCAACGCTAGTTCAAGCGCGTACCTCCAAGAAACTAGCCGGCAAATGTTCCAGTCCTTGGGGGAAGGCCTCAGTAAATCCTTCGGAAGCAGTTGAGATTGCTCGACCAACGCGATACAACGTCGGCAGTCCTTATGCTTCACTTTGGAAACAGTAAAAAACGGGGGAAAAATAAGCTTCGCTTGCGTTTCTCCGGGATATTTTCGTGCCTTTACTCTATCCAGAAGCTGTCGATGGAACCTAGGACCACTATCTCCTTGACGTACCAGGCTCTGTCTATCTCCTTCTCGTCCAATGCCGTCTCTGTCTCGGCTTCGTACAGGATGAATTTCACGTTGAAATACTTCCCCGCCATGCTCTCAGTG
>Ga0209978_10001430_pt1 | contig 10117 bp, 9 predicted proteins | sample BentaG_FD_182805 | JGI IMG/M metagenome (GOLD analysis project Ga0209978, IMG submission 182805) | Deep subsurface microbial communities from South Atlantic Ocean to uncover new lineages of life (NeLLi) - Benguela_00093 metaG (SPAdes)... | ecosystem: Environmental > Aquatic > Marine > Oceanic >...
CCATATTATAGGGCATAATCCAAAAAAAAGATACCCATACCCTGGACTTTGACGTTACCCTGCTTTATTAACCGTGGTTGTGTTAACCGTGGTTGTTGACTTTATTAGTAAAGCATTTTAACATTCCTCGTCTTCTTCTTAAACCTTCTCGCTCTCTTCAGGACATGCTTATAAAAGATTACAAAGGCAAAGACACTCACAGAACATTAGGTCTTCAGCGGGGAAAGGCTGCAATCAAGCGGGAAACCTCATCGGTAAAGCCCGCACGGGTATTCATGTGGATAGGACTATGCGCTCTCGTGGTTTTTGTCAACTATCTGTTTCTCGTACGCCTGGGACCGTTAGGCAAAAAAGAAATAACAATAGGACCGATACTCAGAGAAAATGCAAAGCCAGATACCTTTGAAGACTGGTTTGATAAGGGCTATAAGAAATATCAAGAAGGGGACCCTGTAGGAGCGGCCGAAGCGTATGCCAAGGCTATCATGCTTAAACCAGAAGAAACAAAATCTTTTTTTAACAGGGGAATTGTTTATATGACTATGGGCGAGTATGATAAGGCAATTGATGACTACAACAAGGTAATTGGATTGCGGGCAGATTACGCTGAGGCCTACCATAATCGAGGATGGGCCCACTTTCATAAGGGTCAGTTTGATCTTGCCATTCAAGATTGCAATCAAGCCCTTCTTCTGAACCCAGATATGGTACCAGTTTACCTTACGAGGGGAATGGCTTACAAAGCTAAAGGCTTGCTTGAAATGGCAAAGAGTGATTTTCAAAAAAGCTGTGAATTAGGCGATAATAGTGGTTGCCAGGCATATGGAGAGCTTTCAAAAACAACGCATGATTGATCATGATCTGAGATTTTTCTTTGTGCCAGAGGGTAAGACAATTTTTTGACTTTGTTGAGTTCCTTGGGCTCGTTGTGTTAAAGTATATGCACTCAATGAACACAAAAACGTCAGCAGTGGAACTACTCCTTATCCAGCCTCTATGCTGACCCTGATGCAGGATGGGGTAATCATCAATCGCTTATATCCGCTCTCTTACAAACACGATGAAGCCGATTCATGGGGCACATATTTGATCAAAAATTGGCTAACCTCTATGAAGCATGGGAAAAGTCGCCCGAAGGGGTGTCACTTGATAGGTTGAGTACTCAACTTATTATCCGCCTGTTAAAGCCACAGAGGGGGGAGAGGATTTTAGATATTGGGTGCGGCACAGGAAATCATCTCCTGCTATTTCACCGATTAGGGCTTGATGTGACGGGCATTGATGCCTCTCCCTATATGCTGGATATCGCTCGGTCAAGATTGGGCAATAAGGCGTCTCTGAAGATCGGCAGAGCAGAGGATCTACCTTTTGAGGATAACGAATTTGATGTGGCTACCCTCATTTATACATTAGAATTCCTTGATGATACATATGCAGCACTCCGGGAGGTTGGGAGGGTAGCAAAACATAGAGTCTTTGTGGGGGTACTCAATGGCCTGTCTCTGGGATGCATTGCTAACAAATGTTATGCACTGTTTCATGACACTATCTTTAGAGAGGTACAGTTATTTACCCTATGGGGGCTGAAGAGTTCTGTGAAAAAGGTGTGTGGCAATGTGCCCGTGGAATGGGGAAGTGTCCAGGCGATGCCCTTCTTTTTGAGGAAATATAGTGAAAGGATTGAGATGTCGCCTGTATTGCAATCCTCTCCATTTGGCAGATTTTTAGGTCTTGTCTTTGAGATGACCTATACCTTAAGAACAGAAAGCCTGGGGGTTACCGAAAGGTTGAAAAAAGAAGCAGAATCTCCAGCAGGGACCTCTGGTTTCTAAGACTTAGCCGATTTTAGCCCTTGACACAAAGTTATTGAATAATTAATCCTAACCATATATTAATAACCAGAGCATTTTATTGTTTGCATGGACATAACCGGGAAGGGTATAGGATGGTCATGAGGTCTTTTCTTCTGTTCCGAGGCTCCCGGCCTGGTCTTTTCTACGACTTATCAACAGGGGATACTTGCCCCCTCCGCATTCTCTCCCAACAAGTCGGGAAAGCTGCGGCTTCCCCCACTGATAAGTCGTGAAAAGCACAGCGGCCTCCCACCAGTCACAACAGAAAAGACCTCATGCCCCTCCCGATATTGCAAACTATTTGATGCTCTCAGTAGTAATAGGCTTAAACGCTCAGTGCGAGAGTGGCGGAACTGGCAGACGCACTGGACTTAGGATCCAGCCCGCTTTGTCGGATAGGGGTTCGAGTCCCCTCTCTCGCACCAATTATAAATATTCATACGGTTACTAACCAAGCTGTGCCTCCCCGGCCCGGGGCATGAGGGGGCAGGTGTAAACCGATCGGCACTCAAATACTTATGATTTTGTGCCTTAGTGGGAAATTCAGACACCTTTAATTGGTCAGCCTTAGTGAGAAGGTATGGAAACAAACATTGAGGAAATAAGCCAGGTAAAAAGACGTATTGATGTTGAAATCGAGGCGGAAGAGGTAAACAAGAAACTGGATCAGGCCTACCGAGAGATTTCAAAAAGGGTCAAGGTGAAGGGTTTTAGGCCCGGAAAGGTCCCCCGAAGGATACTTGAGCAGTACTATTCAAAACAAATCTTATCTGATGTTAAGAGCGATTTAATAGAGAAATCTTTCTCTAAGGTGATAGAGGAGACCAAACTATTTCCCTTAGGAAGACCTTCCCTGGAAGATGGGGCCATAAGGCCAGGTGAGAGTTTTAAGTATACTATCCACATGGAGGTAAAGCCAGACTTCGAGCTAAAGGACTATATGGGAACTTCTGTGGAGAAAGAAATCTTAAATGTTTCCGAAGATGATGTCGATAAGAAGCTTGAGGAAATAAGAGAAGCGCATGCTAATCTTACGTCCATCACTGAACACAGAGAAATACAAGACGCCGATTATGTGATCATCGATTATGAAGGCTTTTGGAATGAAAAACCCCTCAAAGACGTGAAGGGTCAGGATTCCTTAATCCATGTCGGAAGTAAGAGTTTTTATCCTGAAGTAGAATCAGGCATAGTGGGTCTGAAAAAGGGGGCTGAAAAAAATATAGAGATTGATTTCAATGAAGATTTTCATGATAAGCGATTGGCTGGCAAGCGGGTCACCTTCTCTATAACAATCAAGGATATAAAAAACAAGGAACTTCCCGAATTGAATGATGATTTTGCAAAGGGTTTGGGTTCCGATATCAAATCCCTCAGCGATTTGCGGGTGCGGGTAAAGGAAGATATTTCCCTGCAAGAAGAGAGGAGGATAGACAGAGAATTGAAGAAGCGCCTTCTCAAAAAAATAACGGGCTCTGTAGATTTTGAGCTCCCTGAAGTCGCGGTTGAAAACGAAATCGAACGATCAATAGCCACGATTAAACAGAATTTTCTTTTGAGGGGAGTCCAATTCGAATCGGCTGGCATTTCAGAAGAAAAGATGAGAGAGGATTTCCGGAAAGGCGCTGAAGAAAAGGTTAAGGAAGATCTTGTGTTAAGTAAAATAGCTGATTTGGAGAATATTGGCATTGAGGAGCCTGAGATAAGGGAAGGTTTTCAGAAGCTCGCTGCTCAGACGGGAAAGGATCTGGCTACGCTTCAAAGATACTATGAAGAAAACAATTTAGTGGATTCGTTCAGGAATCAGCTCTTAGTTGAAAAGATATTGAATCATTGTGTTCAAGGTGCTAAGCTTACTGAAGTAAAAGAGATACCGAGAGACAGCCAAGAAGACAGAAAGGAACTATAGACATATGCTGATACCTATTGTGGTAGAACAAACATCGAGGGGTGAGAGGGCTTACGATATTTACTCACGCCTTCTCAAGGATAGAATCATTTTTATGGGTGAACAGCTAACTGATGACATGGCAAATATCATTATTGCCCAGTTTCTGTTTCTGGAATCTGACGACCCCGATAAAGACATAAATCTCTATATCAATTCCCCTGGGGGCTCGATTACAGCCGGCCTCGCTATTTATGACACTATGCAATATGTGAAACCTGATATCACAACTATCTGCACCGGACAGGCCAGCAGCATGGCTGCCCTTCTGCTATCCGCTGGCAGTAAAGGAAAACGGTTTGCCCTTCCCCACTCCCGGATCATGATACATCAACCGATGGGGGCAACACAAGGGCAGGCTACTGATATAGATATTCAGGCTAAGGAAATTATGAGGCTTAAACAGGCAATCAATGAGCTTTTTGCCCTCCACACAAACCAGGATGTGAAAAAGGTAAGGAATGATACGGAACGGGATTATTTCATGAGTGGCCAGGAAGCGCTGGAATATGGTATAGTGGACAAGGTGATCACTCAGAGGGAAATGGTGAGAATTGAGAAAGTAAAAGGGAGTAAAGCTAAATGAGTAGGAAAGATGATCCATCAGGGGAACTTGTTTGTTCCTTCTGCGGGAAAAGTCAAGATGAAGTGAAAAAGCTGATTGCTGGGCCTTCAGTTTACATCTGTGATGAGTGTGTTTCTCTGTGTAACGAAATCATCCAAGAAGAATATGAGCAGAAAGAGAAAGACAAAGAGAGAGATTTTGCCCTTAAGCCGCAAGAGATAAAGCAAAAGCTCGATCAGTACGTAATCGAGCAAGAGAGGTCCAAAAAGGTTCTTTCCGTAGCAGTGCATAACCACTACAAAAGAATCGGCGCCAACCTTGATACCGAAGACGTAGAGATTGATAAGAGCAACATACTTTTGATCGGGCCTACCGGGTCAGGCAAAACACTTCTAGCCCAGACGCTGGCACGGATACTGGACGTACCTTTTACGATTGCAGATGCTACTAACCTGACTGAAGCTGGTTACGTGGGAGAGGATGTTGAGAGTATCATCCTCAGCCTTGTTCAAATGGCAGACTATGACATCGAAAAGGCATCCAAAGGTATCGTCTACATTGATGAGATAGACAAAATCGCCAAAAAAACCGACAGCCCTTCAATAACCCGGGATGTTTCTGGAGAGGGAGTTCAGCAGGCTCTCCTCAAGATATTAGAGGGAACTGTTGCCAATATACCCCCTAAAGGAGGGAGGAAACACCCCCAGCAGGATTTTATAAAGGTGGACACAAGGAACATCCTGTTTATCTGTGGGGGAACCTTTAATGGCCTGGAAAAGATAATCCGGTCAAGAATCGGGGCCAAAACAATGGGGTTTGAGGCTGACATCAGGGGGCAAGGAGAACTAGACCTCGAAAAAACGCTGTGTCTCGTTCAACCTGAAGATCTCCTCAAGTTTGGCTTAATACCGGAGTTTATTGGACGGCTTCCAGTATTGGCATCCCTCGGGGAATTGAGCCTAGACGCCTTGGTGAGGATCCTGACAGAGCCCAAGAATGCAGTCGTCAAACAGTATGAAAAACTCTTTGAGTTTGAAGATGTAAAACTAACATTCACCAAGGATGCGCTGATGGGTGTGGCCAAAGAGGCAATTGATCGGAAATCCGGGGCACGAGGATTGCGGGCCATCCTTGAAAAGGTTATGCTGGATATCATGTATGATCTTCCGTCACGGCCAGGGGTGGCCGAATGCGTCATAGGTGAGGAAGTAATTCTCAGCAACGACCCTCCTCTCCTATTGTATGAAACCCAAATAGAATATGCCTAACAGGTACCTATGTTTAAGAAGAACGCTCTAGAAAATTTCTCAGGTCAGGGAAAAAAGCAGGTTCCACTACTCCCTCTCAGGGATATTGTTGTATTTCCCGGTATGGTGGTCCCGTTATTTGTGGGGAGGGAAAAATCCATTGATGCACTAAAATATGCATTATCCCAGGAGAAGGAAATCTTTCTGGCCACCCAGAAAAATGCCAAGATGGATGACCCCAGCCTGAGGGACATATACTCTTTCGGTACCCTCGCTGCTGTTCTTCAGCTTCTTAAAATGCCTGATGGAACGGTTAAGGCCTTAGTGGAAGCAAAGGCCAGGGGCAAAATCAAGAATTATCTCCCTGACCTGGGTTTTATTATGGTCGAAGTTGAGAAAACCGCAGAACACTACGAACCGACCGCCAAAATCGAGGCCCTTGTTAGGAGTATCCATTCCTCGTTTGAGTCCTATGCGGAACTTAACCAAAAGATCGGTGATGATGTAGCTGACATAGTTGCCTCCACATTAGATCCATTCCAGTTAGTTTATACAGTAGCTGGCCATCTCACGGCAAAGATAAGAGAAAAGCAAGCCTTGATGGAAATAGAAGATGTAGAAGGTATCCTCGAAAGACTATACAAGATACTTACCGCTGAGATCGATATTCTCCAGCTCGAGGACAATTTGAGGCAGCGGGTTAAAAAACAAATGGAGAAGACCCAAAAAAACTACTATCTTAACGAACAGATGCGGGCGATACAAAAAGAAATGGGTACCCAGGATGATTTTGCCAGCGAGCTCAAGGATCTGGAGAGAAAAATAAAGAACAAAAACCTCCCCAAGGATGCCGCAGCAAAGGTAAGACAAGAATTCAAAAAGCTAAAAATGATGACCCCTATGTCTGCAGAGGCCACTGTTGTGCGGAACTATATTGACTGGATTTTGTCACTGCCATGGCTCACCAAGACCAAAGATAAACTGAATATCCAGGAGGCTGAGACTATACTCGAAGAAGATCATTACGGTCTCTCCAAACCCAAGGAAAGAATCGTGGAATATTTGGCTGTTCAGAACTTAACGAGAAAAATCAAAGGCCCCATTCTTTGTTTTGTTGGCCCGCCAGGTGTGGGCAAGACCTCCCTGGCCAAATCTGTGGCACGCTCTTTGGGAAGGAATTTTATCAGGCTCTCTCTTGGCGGAGTAAGGGATGAAGCCGAGATTAGGGGCCATAGAAGAACATACATTGGGGCGATGCCTGGAAAGATTATTCAATATCTTAAGAGGGCAAAATCGAACAATCCTGTATTCTGCCTCGATGAAGTAGACAAGATGAGTACCGATTTCAGGGGTGATCCTTCGGCTGCTCTTTTAGAGGTACTTGACCCCGAACAGAACTATGCCTTTAATGACCACTATCTTGATCTCGACTACAATCTTTCAGAGATTCTTTTCATAACTACGGCAAATGATCTTGTTGGGGTTCCTCCGGCCTTGCAGGATAGAATGGAGGTTATTAGGCTCCCTGGTTATACGGAAATCGAAAAACTGCATATTGCAAAAAGGTTTCTGATAAAGAAACAAATCCAACAGAACGGCCTTTCTGAGGATAATATCGCTTTCTCTGATCAGGCCATCTTAAGCATCATTAGGCACTACACCAAAGAGGCAGGGGTTCGAAATCTTGAACGAGAAATAGCCGCGGTGTGTAGAAAGGTGGCTAAGGAGGTGGCCCAAAAAGGCAAATCTACCAAAGTGCGGATTAGCATAAATTCTCTTCATCGTTACCTCGGTGTATACAAATTTGAATTTGGCAAGACTGAGGAAAAAGATCAAATCGGTCTGGCTACCGGTTTAGCCTGGACCAGCGTCGGTGGAGAGTTGCTTCACATAGAGGCCACCATTATGCCAGGAAAGGGTAACCTCGAGTTGACCGGTACCCTCGGAGATGTGATGAAGGAATCATCCAAGGCCGCGTTAAGTTATGTTCGCTCACGGGCAAGAAGGCTCGGGCTTCCGGACGATTTTTATGAAAAGGTTGACATTCATGTCCATGTACCTGAGGGTGGCACACCGAAAGATGGTCCGTCAGCAGGCATCACAGTTGCTACAGCGATTGCCTCAGCTTTACTGAGAAAACCGGTTAAGAGAAACCTGGCTATGACTGGCGAAATAACCCTGAGGGGCAGAATTCTCCCCATAGGGGGCCTCAAAGAGAAGATAATAGCTGCTCACAGAGTTGGAATAGAAAGGGTTCTGATCCCTCAAGAAAATAAGAAGGATATCGAAGAGATACCAGCAAAGGTTCTCAAGAAAGTCGAGCTAGTACTTGTTGACCATATGGATGGGGTCCTTAGGGAAGCCTTCATACTGGTGGAGGGGGAGGAACTTTTTCTCCCAGACAGTAGGTTCCAGCCGTTTACATTACCTATAGAAGAGGGCAAACCCGAGGTTACTGCACATTAATGACGGGCGGGTAGCTCAGTGGGAGAGCATCGGCCTTACAAGCCGAGGGTCACAGGTTCAAATCCTGTTCCGCCTACCAGGGGACGTAGTTCAGTTTTGGTTAGAACGCCGGCCTGTCACGCCGGAGGTCGCGGGTTCGAGTCCCGTCGTCCCCGCCATTTTTGAAATAGACGGTGATCCCTGAGGGCATCGCTTTTCTCTCTGGTTAGAACGTCCCGTCAGGTATGACGGGGCCGTCCATGCCAGCACTATTGAGGACTCGAGTCGAATAGCTTGGGTCCCTTTTGTTTGCAGGAAATTTTGCGGTCAACCCTCCGGGGCGTAGGCCACCCTGAAAAACCATTTTCCACCGATGCTGAAGTGGACCATCCGGCAACGTTGTACGGCGGGGCAGACCTTCTTTTTTTTGCCAAGACTGGTATTAACTTCCTCACCAAGGTAAACACCAGGGATCCTGCCTGCCCGCTTGTGCCCTGTCCGCCACGCTCTACTTGGCAGGAGGCCTGGCCTGCGTTTCCATAAAATCACCGATCATAAACTACTCTCACGCGCTCCCTGAAGTCACTTGAGCTCACAAAATCCTCAGAAGTTGAACGACTTGTCTGATTTTTAATACAAAAATAGAACTAATTTTCATGCTTCGTGGTGCCCTAACAGGGCATGTTGGTTTTTGTCAGGGAAGGTATAAATGGGTAGGAAATTCGGGGAGATGTTTAAAGGATTTCTTATATTCCCTTGATTAATAGGGCTTTTTATCTTATTTTTGATAAAAGTAAATACTTAATGCAATAGAAAGCTAAATGAAGAAAGAGAGTTTATGCCTGGATACCTCAGTTCCCAGTGCCTACTATGATAAAAGGGCTAAGGAACGAAAGGATGCAACAATCAAGTTTTGGAAAGAGGTCCTACCCCATTATGAGGTCTATGTATCAGAGATCACAGTAAAAGAATTGGATGATACTAAAGATGAGAACTTAAGAAAAAGGCTTAGGAGGCTTATCAAAGGTTTCAGGATACTGAAATCTAACAAAAAAATCAGGGATCTGGCAAAGGTCTATATAGAAAGAGGAGTATTTTCAGAGAGATATGTAGATGATGCCCTACATGTGGCAATAACGACTTTTTATGAGATATCTTATCTGGTCTCTTGGAATTTTGAACACCTGGTTAAGGTAAAGACAAGGAAATGGGTAAACTCAGTTAATACATTAGAGGGATTTACAGAGATTGAGATCGTCTCTCCACAAGAACTATGAGGAGGAATTTATGGAGAAGGTAGAGTATTTTGATTATCCTAAGGTAGCTAAGGAAATAAAGGTACCTGATACTATCTTAAAGGAGATCGAAAAGGAGGTAAAAAAGGAATTCCCAAATGATAAGATGATGTACGAACTCCATGTTTTGAGGGCAGTGAGAAGTAAATACTGGCAAAACGAATGATTTTGATCTCTTCCCCGGTCTGTGAATTTCTTCCTTTTCTGGCCTTCCTTTGCCCCATCTTAAATGATCCGAAATCAATCAGTGTAACTGTATCCTTCTTTTTCAACGCTTTGGTAATGGTTGAAAAAGAACCTACCGCTGCCTTGGCCTCTCTCTTAGTACTGACAACCTTAGCTACCTCGTTAACCCCTTAGCATGAATGTCATCAATATTCCAAAGGCCTTCAAGGAGAACAAGTTCAATCCTTACCTTTGAAATATCCTGAGCGCTGTTTTAATGATTCATTGGCGCTAAGTGAGGAAGTAGATGTGGCAAGAATAAAGATTTGAGCGGCAAATTCAGACCAATGTCCCCTCTTTCGGATGTCGTCCCGTCAGGTATGACGGGAAGGTCACGATTTCAAGTCCCGTGGTCCCCGCCAGAGAACATAACGGGTCAGCCGTTTTGGCTGAGCCCAAACAGAAATCCCTTTGAGCGGTCATTAAAACGTTTTTTGCCAACAAATCTTGGCGAAGTGGAAGATAAGCGATGTCAACTGTTTGAGCCCTAAAGGCGAGTTTTGACATCGCCTGGAGTGAGCCTTAGATTTGTCAAGAAA
>Ga0209978_10001431_pt1 | contig 10115 bp, 12 predicted proteins | sample BentaG_FD_182805 | JGI IMG/M metagenome (GOLD analysis project Ga0209978, IMG submission 182805) | Deep subsurface microbial communities from South Atlantic Ocean to uncover new lineages of life (NeLLi) - Benguela_00093 metaG (SPAdes)... | ecosystem: Environmental > Aquatic > Marine > Oceanic >...
TCGGAAGGGCATCATGATTTCCGCGTAATACCTCTTGGCAGCTTCGTAGGCCTGCCCTCCATCCCTGACATACAGGTCGGTTGTAGCCAGGTGGGAGCCGAAGAAATCACAGGGGAAGAGTATCCTGTCTTCCCTCAAGTAAGTAAGCATTGTCTCTGGCCAGTGAACCCACGGGGCATGGATAAACTCCAGCGTTCTATTTCCCAAGGAAATGGTCTCTTTATCGTCGACCGTTATAAACTTCGCTTCTGTAATCATGAGCAGGTCGATGAGCATGCCTTTACACCTTGGTGTGCATACCACTTTCGCTTCAGGGTATTTCTCCAGCACATGGGGGATAGCACCGGAATGGTCCTGCTCGGCGTGATTGGCGATAACATAGTCTATCTTGTCAATCCCGAGTTGGTTCAGGTTATTTTTCAGTACCTCCTGCATAGTGGGGTCTACTGTATCGATAAGCGCTATCTTCTCACTACCCTTGATTAAGTATGAGTTATAACTTGTGCCATCAGGGAGTGGTATCAGGGCATCAAATAAACGCCTGTCCCAATCAATGGCTCCAACCCAGTAAACGCCGGGTCTTATTTCTCTTGGCTTCACCTTACTCCTCCTTCTCGAAATCACTCTTGGCAGCCCCGCAGACAGGACACACCCAGTCGTCTGGTATCTCTTCAAAGGGTGTCCCCGGTTTTATGCCACCATCGGGGTCTCCCAGTTCCGGGTCGTAGACATAGCCGCAAACGGTGCATTTGTATTTTGCCATTTTTGGTGCCTCCTTTTTCTCCGCAATATAGCTGGGAGCTGCCTTGGGAGTGGTGCCTCTTTTGACCTGGTGATAATAGGCATAGGTCATCGGCTCGCCTTCCTTAATGACATCTGCTCCCACAAGCTCTCCTATAAAAATGGTATGAGTACCCACATCTACTTCTTGAATCACCCTGGCTTCCAGATAAGCCAGGGCATTGTCAGTGACCACCGGGGCCTGAGTTTCACCTATTTTATAACTAATGCCCTCAAGCTTATCCATATCCCGGCCTGACTTGAAGCCAAAGTGACCGATGAAAGAGAGGGGTGTATCCTGAGAGATGACCGAGACCGTCAGCACCTTACTCTCCTTGATAAACTCGTGGGTTAGATTGTCCTTGTTGATGCTTACGGCAATAGTCGGCGGCTCAGAGGTTATTTGAAACACGGTGTTGGCGATTTGCCCGTTGAGTCTGTCTCCCTTCTTGGAGCATACGACATACAGACCATAACCTAACTTATATAAAGCCTTAAGATTCATTTCTCACCTCCGGTAAGTTATTCACATAAGGTCTTCCTCACTGGCTTCCACCGCCCGCTGTAGTTCAGCACTGAGTAGTGGGGGTAATCCTTCAATATCTACCCTGAGGAAGCCTCTAACTATGGTAGCTGTAGCCTCGGTCCGGGTTAGCCCCCGCGCCATCAGATACTCTATTTCCTCTTCAGCAATCTTACCCACCGCAGCTTCGTGGGACAGGTCAATATTAGCTAGTGTACCTTTGAGCTCAGGTATAGCATGAATCATGCCTTCTCCTTGCAGAATAAGCCCACGACACTCCAGGTGTCCTTTGACATCGGGGGCATTGCCCTCTATATAGCCCCGGGCGAAAATGTTACCCCCGGTGGTGATAGCCCGTGATATTACCTCTGTCCTGGCTCCCTTGGCATCAAGGAGGACTCTGGAACCAACATCCATCATTGAGCCAGGGGTGGCGACCAGAATACTGTTAAACCTGACGGTGGCATTTTCACCCGCACACCTGGCTGCGGGATACATCTGTAGTGAGTGAACTGGCTTCATAATCACATAGTTGCTCAGGAACAGCCCGTCTTGTTCAATGATAACCCCGGTGCGGGGACGAACTGCTATCTCTGGGTTCCAGCTGTGTATCATGGTGAAGGTAACCTTAGCCCCTCTCTTGATATAGAACTCAGAAACCCCTAGGTGCAGTCCTGGCTCCTTCTTGAAGGCAGTGGTGCATCCGGTAACAATGTGGAGTTCAGAGCCTTCCTCGGCAATGATGATATTGTGCACATTCTGAGCTAGTTGCGCTTTGGCCAGATAGAGACAGGCCTGAACCGGATAAACGGTTTTATATCCAGGCAGGGCTCTAATGAAATAGCCGTTACTCTGGTTAAGCTCTACGTGGGCGGTATATTTATCACTGTCCACAGCTACTGCCTGCCACCAGTAATCAGACAACCAGTCATGCTTTTCTAGAGCTTGGCTCATCGCCATTACTTCTATATCATCTTGCCGGCTTGAACTATGAACTGGCGTATTATCCATCTGGATAAAGGTTCCTGACCTTTGGCTTGTATCATCCAAAATGACCCCTGCCCCCAGCATCTGCTCTTTGGCTTTGGCAGGAAGTTGTGATGGGTCAGTCTGGTACGGTTGTTCCTCGGCTGAGCTGACATAAATACCTAAATCTATATCATCACCATGGGCAGCTGGTTTGGCTGATGCTGCTTTGGCTTTATCTCTATATGTTTGGGAAGATTTTATCTCACGCACTTGTCATTCTCCCTAAAACGCATTTGGCACACTCCTCATAGCCCTGTTTCTTGATAGTTGCCAGAATCTCACGGGGGTCTCCCACACAACTTATCCTGCCGTCAATCATAACATGGCCGGTGCGGGCATTGACATAGTCCATGATATGACCGGTGTGGGTGATGATAAGACCCATGCACTTTCGTTTAACTATTGGGCAGCTTTTGTCCAGTAACTCATTTATCAGTTCACCTATGAGGGCTATATTCACCAGGTCGACCCCAGACTCTGGCTCGTCCAATAAAGTAAACTCTGGCTTTTGAGCTAGTAGCTGCATTAACTCAGAGCGCTTTATCTCCCCTCCCGAAAAACCATAGTTTATCTCTCTATCCAGGAGTTCGGTCATATTAGCTCTTTCGGCTAGTCTGTCTATGGTTAGTTTATCCTCTCTGTCTCCTAGGGAGGCACCAATCATATCGCTTGTTTTTACCCCTCGAACCACCGGGGGACGCTGGAAAGACATACCAATTCCTAAGCGTGCTCTCTCGTCCAGCGGCAAGCTGGTTATGTCCCTGCCATTGAAGATGATATTACCTTGGGTTACTTGGTATTTGGGGAAGCCCATTATCGCCATAAGTAAGGTGGTCTTGCCACTGCCATTAGGGCCGAAGAGAACGTGTGCCTCACCAGTTCCAATATTCAAATTTATATCTTGGATAATTTCCCTGCCCTCAACGGTTACAGTCAGTTGCCTAATCTCCAGCATATCTCTTACCTCCAGAATTTATAGTGCTTATTCAGCCACCATCCAGAGAGGGGTGTTCCTTGCTGACAAACCAAGCTGCCGGGTCTTTGAGATATTCGTAGTAGTCAAGCAGAACTTGATGATGTTCTCTTTCCTCGGCAGCCAAGGTCTCATAAAAGTCTCTCTCAGCATCATAGGTGGCGTCTTTACCCTGGCTTTGATAAAAATCATAGGTCTTGTTTTCCATATTCATGGCTGTTTGTATGGCATCAAGCTCGGTGGCGGGAGCCTTTACATTGGACCCAATTTCCTCAGTTACTTTGGCAAATACGGTTCTTAGTCTTTTGCCCCCATCAGGCTGAAAATCAGTTACCGGCCAAGCCCTTTTGTTTCGTAGGGCATCGTATATCTCCTCAAACTTCTGCCGGTGAACATCCTCTTCAGCAGCTAGCGACGCCAGTAGCTTCTTACCCAGCTCATTGCTACTTTTCTGGCTGGCTTCCAGATAGTATTCTTTGCCATCAATTTCCATCTGGACAGCAATTTTGAGTGCTTCTAGAGTTTTAGCCTGTTCGGTTTCCATCACTGATTTCCTCTTGGCAGGGTGAATCTCTGTAACGGGAAGGCTGGGAAGGGCGACAATAAAGGCTTCACCAATAATACACAATATATTTTTCAAAAAATAAAAGACGCCAACCTTTACTTCGGTTGGCATCTCTCAGCTGCTCTGGCAGATACCTCTACCAGCAGCTACATTATGGTAACCTCCAAAGTAGAACAGCAATTGTGCGTATAACATAACTGCCTACCCAGTCTGTGATTTGGCCAAGCATTTTTTCCCTACGTTGAGTTGTCAAGCTACTGAGACTATGGAGTATAACTAAATGATAGCCCCCTTTTTCCGCCTTGTCAATGTTTTGCACTTATTCTAACGGCAGGTCGTAGATGCGCCAGGTCTTGTAGTAGTGCCCTCCCATAAACTCTGAAGCGCGCAAAATCAGGTGGTTATTCTCCAGGAGCATGGAAGCCTCACATTTGAGGTAGCCCCTTTGGATTGCGTATTCCTTGGCTTCATGGAAGAGAAGAGCATCGATACCTAGCTGGCGGAAGCCGGGACGAATCCCGAAGAACATCAGCCGGGTGCGGGGAATGTGTCGGCGCGTCCAGAGTAGCCTGGCTATACGCACTAAGTCCGAGTCACCGTACCAGCGCCAACGCGGCCGTAAGGCATAATAGGGGTCAGGGAAAAACCCCAGGACAGCAACTGGCTCACCCTGGACGAAAGCAAAGCGGACCAGGCCAGGGTCCACGATAAGACGCAGGGAATTTGCCAAGGCATCAGCCTCCTCTTCAGTAATAGGCAGGAACCCCCAGTTCTTAGACCAGCTATCATTGTAGATGTTTACTATCAAGCGTACCTCGGAGGATAATTCCTTGAAGATTAGTGGCCGCGTTTCAATTTCCCGGCGCCGCTGCACCTGCTCTACCAACCTCTTCAGCCGGGGAGGGGAAGGAGTTTGGACATCAAATATGTAAGCATGGTAATCCTTAGCTTTGTGGAAACCGTACCGCTCCAGAAATTCACCGTAGTAAGGGGGATTATGTGTCAACTCCACCGTCGGGGGATACTTATATCCGTCTACCAGTATGCCCTGGCGTTCGTGGCTGGTGTTGGAGTATTCCCCGGGACCACGCAGGACTGCCATCCCGCGGCTTTTTACCCACTGCCGTGCCTGGTCTAGCAGGGCTTTGGCAACTTGGTAGTCCTCAATAGTTTCCCAGAAGCCGAAGAAGCCAATGCGAACGCCATAGTAGTCATTGAAGCGGTGGTTGATGGCTGCCGAAATCCGACCTACTGGCTGCCCACCACGCCAGGCCAAAAAATGGGTAACCTCAGCGTGGCGATGGTAGGGATGCTCCCGAGTCAGCAGACCAACCAAGCCAAGGAGGCGATTACTGAGCAGGTCGCCCCGTAGAGGCGGCGTCCAGCAGGGGTCGCCTCGGTAGAGACGCCAGGGGAGGTTGGCAAAAACCTTGATTCGGGGGCTCCCTAGGGGGATTTCCTCAATCTTTAACAGTGCTTGAGACGCAGCAGACCTCCACACAGGACAAATTCCGTCTATTATACCAGACGCCGCCCATATGCTCAAAGGCTTTTTGAGAATAACCGGATTGGGACTAATTATATTAAAATAATCCACCTCCCTTTATCCCCGCTTCTGGTGGCTCTCTACCGGGCTCTTGACAAAGACATCCCATCAAAACTAGGATTGCTTATCACAGTATGGCTACTGAAATTAAGTATGTAGAAATAGGGTTATGGCTCTCCTAGACCTAATAAGGCGTAGAAAAAGCGTTAGGGATTTCCTGGATAGACCTGTTGACCGAGAAAAGGTGATGATGTGCCTTGAGGCGGCGAGGCTAGCCCCCTCGGCATGCAATTCACAACCGTGGAAGTTTGTAGTCGTGGATGATAGGCAGTTAAAGAACAGGCTATGTCGGGCTGCGTTCAGTGGTATATATTCGGTGAATTCCTTTTGCAAAATGGCGCCAGTGATTGTTGTCATCGTCTCTGAAAAGCCAAAGTTTCTGGCTAAGATAGGCGGGATGTTCCGGGGCACAAAATACTATCTTATAGATATAGGGATAGCCAGTGAGCATTTTGTTCTTCAGGCTGAGGAGCTGGGGCTGGGGACTTGCTGGATAGGCTGGTTTAATGAACGGGCGGTAAAATCAATATTAAATATCCCACAGGGTAAAAAGATAGATATTTTAATAGCCTTAGGCTATTACGATAGGGAAAAGCTGGGTTCAGAGCACGGCAGGGAGCCAATGGATAAAATTGCCTCTTTTAACTCCTACTGAGTTGTGCCACTCAGCAACCTCTATCTGCTGAAGCCCAAAGAACTGCGGGAATTCACCTATTTCATTGGTCTCCCTCGCTTCTTCGAGGCATAGTTCTAGGACCTCTTTGAGGTTTTTATGAAGCTCGTCTAGGGAGGCTCCCTGTGTATGTGCACCGGGGATACCCGGCACCATTCCCACATAAAGCTTAGTTTCAGGGTCCCATTCAATGTAAGCAGTAAAGGTCTTCATTTGTTCGGCTCCTTTGAATTGGCACTATATCTTGAGTTCATTGCTCCTATTATAGCACCTTTTCTCTTACGAAATAAGGATTTTTGTCAACCTCACCCCCTTTATCCCCCTCTCCATAATATGAATATATAATCCTTGCATGAGGGAGAAGATATTAAAAAAGAGGGGCTTCGCCCCTCTTAGACTGCCCTATATGTTGCTTCAGGATAATGAGAGCTCTCTTACTCCGTGACCGAATGTTTCTAAAGATATACCCAAAACTACCTTCGCCCTATAGCTTGCAAAAATTTGTCCTCGTCAATCTCTAGCTGTTTCAGAATATCTGAGAGAAAATAAGGGCTGATGGTTTTGGAGGGATGGATAGGAATAGGAGCCCGGCGACAATCTTGATGATGGAATATTGCATGGCTACCCTTTTGCCTTACCCTCTCAAAGCCCATTGTCTGAAGACCATTAACTACTTCACGGGCTTTGAGCGAAGGTAACTTTGTCATATGGCAACCATAATCTGCTTAGTACCAATTTCCTCTGGTATTTCCTCACCGCGCTCTTTACGGAATTCCAGACAAAGTTCAAGCACTTCTTTAATGTTAGCTATACATTCTTTGTCGGTCTCACCCTGAGCCTGTGCTTCTGGAATCAGAGGACAGCTAGCTATATAGAATCCGTCAGGTGCCTTCCTGATAAAAATGGTATATTGCATCTCTATCTCTCCCACTTAACCCTATTATAGCACCTTTCCTCTTACGAAATAAGGATTTTTGTCAACCTCACCCCCTTAATCCCCCTCTCCTTGAAAGGAGAGGGGGAGATAACAAAAAAGAGGGGCTCCGCCCCTCTTAGACTGCCCATGCATTACTTGAGGTAATCAATCGCCTAATAGAAAAAGCGGAGGGCACTCCGTGAAGCGTCCTCCGCTGACCTATCCATCTTTTCCCGAGCCCCGCTCACTCGCGGTGTTCACCACCGCATGAGGCTTTTCCTTTAACGGTAGCCTCTAACTCACTCTCTCGAGCCGAGCTCAAGTTCCGCTTGCCCTACCCCCTCCAGGTAGGGCAGTTTACTGTCTACCTGCCAAACTCCGTAAAGCTTGTGAAGCCTCATACCGCACCTCCCACAACTTAGTTAGGCTAGTATAACAGGCTCCTACTACTTTTATTTAATCATATTTGGTCCTGATTGTCAAGTTGATTATGGTTACACCAGGGGGAAGGATATTAAAAAAGAGGGGCTCCGCCCCTCTTAAACTGCCCAGTATTCTAATTCAAGCTAATCAAAGTTTTTATCCAAATCCAGGGAGGTGTGGCAGTACCTCCTCCAAAAATTGCTCTGTATTTATAGTTCTAACTCCTAGTCTTCTGGCTACACGCGTGGCTAGCTCTTCTTCTACCACGTATGTCCCTTTGCGATGGTACGCTATAACAATGCCTTGAACATCGGGGTCTTCTAGGAGCCTCTGCTGTACGCATATCCTCATATAAAGCGCACCCTCACTATTACCACTAAATGTCGCCAACTTACCGTTATTTAGCCACTTTTTTGTTCCTTTTGGAGCTCCTTCACTGTTGAGCTGCTTTGCCACCTTTGATGGAACAACAAACCATTTACCTGGATAGTCAGGAAGGCGGAGCAGGCCAATAGACCGCTCTATTTGGATAAGAGAGGAAGTGTCAAACACGTAACAGCGAGGCTGCAAATCTGGAATGCTAGCCATCTAATTAATCCCCCTTAGATAGCTCCGGGGCTCGGGGCTCCTCCTCTATAAACTCCAAAGTTTTCCTCACGTCCTGCCCGAAGTATTTGGCTAGCTTGCTGAGCGAGATGTGTCCTTCTGAGTGTGCATCAAGAGCAAGTGAAACAAATTCTTCTCCAAGCTGATGCCGCCATTTTGGGCCTCTCCGGCTTCGATAAAATGTTGGCCTCTTTTCCCACTCAGCTATCCGAGCATTAGTAGTGCCTCTAGGAATCATCTCGAGGTTTTCTAATCTTCTTCCTATCGCCTCTAAGCTTACTCTATAGCGATTAGCAAGTCTGCCTAAATCTTGGTCAGTGGGTAAGGTACCATAAGGCCCCACCAGTTCTACAAAAGACTTCCTTAAATCTGTAGCTGGCATAAGGAAAATGGAGGCAAATTGATGAGCGAATCGTTCCTCGGGGACATCTAGCATGTAAGCGCATACTGTTGGAGGGTCAGCACGCAGAAGGTGGGCATATTCGTGCACTAGGGTAAATGACCGTCGACCGGGATTATTGCGACTGTTGATAAGTATAGAAGGCCCATAAGCATCGTGCCACCATGACAGGCCAGATAGCTCGTTCGCTGGAATATCTGGAATAGGTAACATAAAAATCCTAACGCCTTGGCCTGTTAAGAGCTTATATATGTCTTTAATAGGCTGTTCTCCTAACCCCATCCTCTCTCTTTCTTTGTCAGCAAGCTCCTGAGGCCTATAGTCGCCAGTGATTCTTTGAACTAGTGTCTTTCGAGGCTTTTGCAATGCCTCCTCAAGTTCTGCTTCGGCACGGCACAGCTCTTCGAAGCGCACAACGATTCTCCGTACTTCTGGTGGTAGGTCTTGCATCGCTTTTTGGCGCTCTAATCTAAAACTTAGATGCTCAGGCAATGCTGGTATCCGTCGAAGGAAGTAATCGGTGCTGCGGTGGTAGAGTTCTGCAAGGTTCCACAGGTAATCTAAGGGAGGTTCTGAGTCACCCTTTTCCCATTTGGTTAGTTCTGCCTCGTCTACCCCCAAAGCATCAGCTACTTCCCCATGTTGCAGATTTAAGCTTTCTCTCGCCTTGATAAGCTGTTCTGGAATGACTTGAACCTTATCTTCGTCAGCCATTGTAGCCTCCTAACCTTCGTATCTCTCTGCTTATAACTAAAGTGCTTATATTAAAGCCATTCTACATGCCTATGCTATTTTTAGCAATATAGCTTCCACTACCTTCTTCCACTCCCCCCCCAACCGTTTTGGGTTTAGTCTGAGCTGGGTTAGCCCTATTTTTATGCCGTCTCTGGAAAATGGTTCAAGCTGCTGCTTATCAAAATGCATGCCCTGGAAGCGCCTGAGCACAATTTGCCTGTCCTCAGTAGTTATGGACTCAATTCCAGCTTTAACCGCCTGAATTTTGATTCTGAGGGCGTAGAGTAGGTTTTCTACCGCAGCCGGCAGAGCGCCGAACCGGTCGCTGAATTCGTGAGCCAGAGCCTCTACCTGCTCAGCCTTATCCACCTTTACCAGATTTTGATACAGGCTCAGTCTGGTATCAAGGTCGGCGACATATTCCTCGGGTATATAGGCTCGCAGGGGGAGGTCTATGGTTGGCGGTGGCAGGCGTGATGGTCTGGTTGCCTTCTCAGCAGGGCCAGCCTGCTTGGCTTTTTGCTTCTCCACTGCCTCACTCAGCAGCCGACAGTAAAGGCTGAAGCCAACAGCACTTATATGCCCGCTCTGCTTTACCCCGAGCAGGGTGCCTGCCCCCCTAATCTCAAGGTCTTTTAGTGCAATGCCAAAGCCGGCACCAAGCTCGGTGGCTTCAAATATAGTCCTCAAGCGCTTCTCGGCGGTGGTGGTCAGGTGTTTCCCCTTATCATAGAGAAAGTAGGCATAGGCAAGATTAGCCCCACGACCCACCCGACCCCGTAGTTGATATAGCTGGGTCAGCCCAAATTTATCGGCTTTATTAACAATCAGGGTATTAACATTGGGCATATCCAGCCCTGATTCAATAATAGTGGTGCACACCAGG
>Ga0209978_10001432_pt1 | contig 10114 bp, 9 predicted proteins | sample BentaG_FD_182805 | JGI IMG/M metagenome (GOLD analysis project Ga0209978, IMG submission 182805) | Deep subsurface microbial communities from South Atlantic Ocean to uncover new lineages of life (NeLLi) - Benguela_00093 metaG (SPAdes)... | ecosystem: Environmental > Aquatic > Marine > Oceanic >...
CCACCCAGTGCGGCGTCCGGATTTTCTCTTCTCTGTACATCCTTTGCAAAAGTGGGGCAACCATCCCAGTGACCCCACCTGGCGTATAATCGAAGTCCACACCCACCGAGAGTGCCTTGATCGGCACAGGCTTCGAGAGGTCACCGTACTTCTCGAACAACATGTCGGGATCTATCTTGAACCGTATTGGAGGAGTTTGGGAGCTGACACAAAGCGATATCTTTCGCATGTGTTTTCAATTTGTCTGTTATGCTTTTACTTCTTTCGAAACCTAAAGATTTTAAAGATGGGGCTTACGAGATTGTACCATTTATAGTTTCATCAATAAATTTTAGGTAATTCTTCAAAAACACACTTTTTGAAAACGAGTTTCGGATTTTCTTCCTCCCTCGCTTTCCCATCTCTACAACACTTTCGTGGCTTCGCTCGCACGCCTCCCAAAGTTGCCCGGTAAGATCATCGCCATCGCCCACGCGGAAGAGCAGCCCAACCTTCTTATCGACGAGTTCGGGTAACGCTCCCGCCTTCGAAACGATCACCGGAGTTTCACAGGAGAGAGATTCCGCAACCACATAGGAGAAGCTTTCCCAATAGGAAGGCATTATCGTGAAAGTGCTTCTAGAGTAATAATATGGAAGCCATCTTTGCATTTTCCAATTGATAATCTTGACGTGATTTGAAAGACCAAGCTTCTTCACCGCTCGCCTCAGTGAAACCCCATCGTCTGTAATCAACCGTGTTTCGAAGTTCTTCCCGTGATCCTTTTCTATCAAATCCTTCATGCTTCTCAGGAGGAGAGAAATGCCCTTTTCCGGATGGTTCCTCCCGATATATGTGAAAACTGTCTTACCACCGTTGGCCGGTATCTGGATTCGGCTGAATACGTTCTCGTTAATTCCGTTGTAAATCACGGTGATTTTATCAGGCCCATAGCGTTTTGCCAACTCCTTTTTACATGCCTTGCTCACAGCTAATACTCGCTCAGAATTTTCCACAGCCTTAGCCTCCAGCTCCGCATCTTTGCGAAGTCTACGCTTGCCCCCTAGCTTAACTTTAAACTGCGTGGCAAATTTTTCCCGCAGAAATTCCGGCCGATGGGAGATATATACGAGGTTCTCTAAGTGTTGGGCTCTAGAAATGAACTCCCCGAAAGCAAAACTGTTTGCGAGAATCAAATCAAAGCTCTTGTAATCAATTGGATTTTTGTTTTTGAGCAGTCTGCTCGCAAAGTTCTTGCACGAAGGATAAAGAACCTCCTCGTGATAAGGGCGCTCTTTACGGAATCCGGGGGTTTTCAACAGCAAAACATTATATCCGTTCTTTCGTAGAAGCGCATCCTTCTGCCAGGGAACGATGAATGTTAGATCCAATCTGGAGTTTGTTGTCCTCGAAAATTTACCCAGTTCTGCCAAGTAGCCTAGGTACATTCCCGCTCCAGTGGTAATCTTACTCCGGCTAGGGGCTTCCCAACCCAGAACTGCCACTTTATATTTGCGCAAATTTGTCACACCCCATAATACGGACCACTACTCCGGGACTTGCCTTTTAGTGGCCCGATTTTTAGTATGCCGTTTCCTATTTCGAATCAAGCGAAATAAAGCTTTTGCATATTACACTTTTCAAAACCTAAAGGATTTTATTCCCATCGGTTCTGGATTTATGAGGAGGATGCAAAATGAATATCCTGTACTTTCCATACGAGTTCCCACCCCATTTTGTAGGGGGCCTGGGAACTTATGCGTACGAGATGGCACGCAGGTTCGCGAGGTTGGGACACAGCGTTACGGTTTTCTCGAAAAACCCAGGCGACGCGATAACTAGGGATCTGTACGAGGGCGTAGAAGTGCATCGCCCATTGCTAGCAGACGTAACCGATTTGCTCCCCGTGATAGTCCCCGAGGACGTGAAGAGGTGGCCTGTAAAGGCCCAAAATGACTTCGCGGAGGTATTTATGTATAACATTCTTGCCGCAACAAAAACAATCAACCTTCTGGTGAGATCGGATAAGCGAAATTTTGATGTGGTTGTCGCCCACGATTGGCTGTCCGCCATTGCCGGGATGACTTGCAAGAAAACCCTCAACAAGCCCCTCATCCTCCATTTTCATGGCACCGAACACGGGAGGACTGGCGATGGGTCCCCAACTATTAAGACCATAGAGCAGATGGCCAGCAAGGACGCCGAAGCGATAATAACCGTGAGCTACGCGATGCGCGATGAACTTATCTCGCTTGGGCATGATGAAGGGAAAATTCGGGTGGTGTGGAACGGGGTAGATCATAAAAAGTACGATCCCGCGAAATTCTCGGATGAAAAAATCTGCGCGTTCAGGAAGAAAATAGGGGCGGGAGATGTTCCTTTAATCTTGTTCATCGGGAGGCTCACTTGGGCGAAAGGGGCGGACACATTGGTGCACGCGATGCCGGTGATCCTAAGAGAGGTACCAAATGCTAAGCTAGTGCTCATCGGGAAGGGCAAGCAGGAAGAGATGATCAAACACCTCGTTGAGCACTTGGGCATCCAAGATAAAGTGATACTAAAGTTTGAGTACGTGAGCGAAAAGGACCGATTGCTTTACTACGCTGCGAGCGATCTCGTGGTCATCCCATCGAAGTATGAGCCATTCGGTATCGTCTGCACCGAGGCGATGAGTATAGGAAAGCCGGTGATAGTTGGGGCAACGGGGACGTCTGGCTTAAGAGAACAAGTTGTGAGCTGGGGCCCGAATAGGTGCGGTGCTCATGTTAATCCATATGACCCATACGACATAGCCAAATTCGCAATAGAATTTCTCAAAGACGAAAATTTGAGGAAAGAGCTAGGGAAAAATGCACGAAAAAGGGTATTTGAAGAATTCACGCTCGATAAGGTGGCCGCCGAAACTGTGGGTATATACAAACAAGTGGTAGGTATAACCGAATCTTGAGCTTCGTTGAAATGAGCGGGTAGTCAGGATGCGGATAGCAATTCTTGCTTGGGAGTCGCTGCACTCAGTTCACGTCGGAGGACTTGGAGTCGTAGTCACCCGAACCGCAGAAGAGCTTGCGAAAAGGGGTCATGATGTTTACCTGTTTACAAGGGCGGCAGAAGGGCAGAGCAAGCATACAAGGATCAACGATGTAAACTACTGTAGATGTAAGTTTGACTCAGGCAAGGACATCCTCTCATTTTTCTCAAATATGTCAAAGGCGATGGTAAAAGAACTCCACGCCGTGGCAAGGCACAGCGGAAGGTTCGACCTCGTTCACGGGCATGATTGGCACGTTGCGGATGCGCTGTACGAGTTCAAAAAGGAGAGCTACCCTGTTGTTCTCAGTTACCACTCGAGCGAGTACGGTCGCCGGGGAGGGACACTCAGCACCCAAAGCGAGTTCAAAAAAATTTCAGCCAGGGAAGGGTTAGGTGGGCGGGTTTCAGACAGAATTATCACCGTGTCCAAAACGATGAGAAAAGAGCTCTGCAGGCTGTATAAGATTCCTCGTGAAAAAGTCGACATCATATCGAATGCTATCTCTCCCAGAAAATATCGGAAGGAGGTGGACCCAAAGAAAGTAAAGAAAAAATATGGTGTCCCTTCGTTTGCCCCCACAGTTTTTTTTATAGGTAGGTTGGAATTCCAGAAGGGACCAGATCTATTGATTGACGCGATTCCTAGGGTTCTCGAAAATCGAGCCGACGTCAAATTCTTGCTCGCAGGGAAAGGAACGATGAAGAATTTTCTCAGGCGCAGGGTCCGAAAGCTTGGTGTTGGGGGTGCTGTGAGGTTTTTGGGGTGGATCCCTTACGGGCGATATGTAGACCTCCTGAATACATGCGATATCGTCTGCATCCCGAGCAGGAACGAGCCCTTCGGCATAGTGTTACTTGAGGCATGGGCAACGGGGAGGCCGGTCGTAGCGACGGATGTAGGCGGTCTTAGGGAAAACATTAAAAATTTGGTGAACGGAGTCAAAGTTCGCCCTCGCCCAAAATCAATAGCGCGGGGGATAAACTATCTTTTCGATCACCCCCATGTAATAGAGCGCGTTGGGACAAATGGCAAGGAGAAGGTCAGGAGATTTAATTGGGCGTCTTTAATCAAAAAACTGCTCAAGACTTACCACAGAGTGTTGGAGAGCCGTGCAACCCCCTTTGCCCCTGTGAAAGGTTCAAAGAGCCATCATCCTAAATAAGGGTTACATTGAATTCTTTCAGAATTTCCGCCAACCTTGCAAGAGGGAGGCCCACTACATTAAAGTAGCACCCATCAATTCTTTCGACGAATAGCCCCGCTTTTCCTTGTATTGCATAAGCTCCAGCCTTATCGAGCGGCTTGGCCGTGGCGACATGGTTAGATATCTCCTCCTTGGTCAATTTTCTGAATTTTACCCTAGTTTTTACGACATCAACCATCATTTTATTTGTTGAAGCATCGATGACCGCTAGGCCGGTCAAAACCTCATGCATTTTGCCACTCAACTCTCCAAGCATGGCTTTGGCTTCCTTGGGACTTTTCGGCTTACCCAGAATTTTGCCCCTATGCACAACGATCGTGTCTGCCCCTATGATCAGCCCACTTTTCGTCCTCCGCGCGACCTCTTGGGCCTTTGTCAGAGCAAGCGTTTTCACAAGTTTCTGGGGATTGGAGATATTAAATTTGGACTCTCTCACCTTACTTTCCACAACTTTTACTTTTAGCCCAAGGCCCTTCAGCAGCCTGAGGCGGCGGGGCGAGGTGGAGGCGAGTATGATCTTCATGCAACCACAAGGACCTGTTGTCAATGCCTAATAACTACGGTATTATACCTTTATTTTACGTATAACGTGTGAGGGGTATCTGTGTTCGGCAAGTACGTTAGGGATCCGATCCACGGCTACGTCGGCATGACCGATGTCGAAAAACGTGTTATTGACACTTGGCCGGTACAGCGACTGCGTGGCATCAGACAACTCTCCGTCGCCTCGATTACCTACCCAGGGGGCGACCACACCCGCTTCTCGCACGCTTTGGGCGTGATGCACGTCGCAGGGCAGATAGCCGATAGTTTGAGAAGCGGTATCGAAATTTCAAACGACGAGTGGCAGCTCGTGCGCTTGACCGGTCTGTTACACGACATCGGGCACGGCCCCTTTTCACATTCCTACGAAGAGGTTCTCGTCAAGTACCGCGGGCTCAATCACGAGCAGATGGGGAAAGAGGTCATAGAAAAAAGTGAACTGGCGGACGCACTCAAGGGATGCGGCTTCGAGCCAAAGGATATAACCAAGCTCACTTTTGGCAAGGAGACCAAGGGCAAACGTTACCTACACCAGATAACCGCCAGCCAAGTCGATGCCGATAAACTGGACTTCCTCGTGCGCGACTCCTACTTCACAGGCGTCGAATACGGACGCATCGACATAAGCAGACTCGTGCAGGCGATGGAGGTCTGCGATGGGGATGTAGCAATAGATCTGAAAGCACTCTACGCACTCGAGGCGTTCATGATTGCCCGCTACGAGATGTTTCTTGCAGTTTATTACCATCATGCCGTCCGTGCCGCTGAAATCCTGCTCCACAAGGCGATGGACTACACCCACGAACTCATCGGACTCACGACTTTCAAAGATGTCGAGGAATTTTTGCTCATGGATGACGCGTACGTGACGACCAAACTGCGCGAGCTTGACCCAAAAGAGTTCGAGGACCCGGAAAAACGAAAGCTAGCCGAGCTGGCAAAGGCCGCGATGACGAAGCTCGACAACAGAAAACTATTGAAGGCAGCCTACCAGCGCGATGTTCACATCCGTGACCCTTACGTTGCGAAGCTGCTCAGCGACGAGGCGGTGCGCCATCAGAAAGAGCTTGAAATAGCGAAGCGCGCAGGGGTCGACCCCGAGCACGTGATTGTTGATGTGCCCACGCTCGACTCAATTCCTTACTACCCGCGGGAGATCGACCCCATGGAGGTACCCGTGTATCGGGTGACAAGCGAGGGGAAGAAGGAGCTCGTGCAGCTTTCGGACTACTCACGTTTAATCAACGTCCTTAAGGGCTACATCGACATCATCCGTGTCTACACCCAGCCTGAGCATCGAGCCAAGATTGAACGCGCGGCCGCAGATGTTTTCAAAACACTCCCCTTTGCGGCCCAGATTAGCATGTGAGTATCAAGTGTATTGTAGTTTTAGAAATTGAGTAGGTTTACAGATTTTTGTTTGTGCAAACTCTCCAAGTTCTAGTAAATGCCTATCGGAAGTGATTAAGTAATCCGCTTCCCCTTCAAGAGCACATTCCAAGAATTTGTTATCCTCCGGATCTTCTTTGACCGTAAAAACTTTTTTAGTCGGCTTGACTTTTGAAGCGTTCACAAAAAGACTTCGTATCTTCTCCCGAAACTCTCTCTCAGCCCTTACGTTCTTCAAGATCAACCTTAATTCTTTACGAAGTCGAGGGGAGAAAATTAATTTATGTTTGTTCTCGAGGCAGAGGTCGATGATTCTTGCCGAAGCGCTTTTTCGGTTAAAATAAGCCGCGATGAAGACATTCGTGTCTAAAACCACCTTCAACAATTTCCGCTCCCGAAAATTACAGCACGGCGCTAGCTAGTTTCCTTATCTCTGCTTGAACTTCGTTGCATGAGCGCGTGCCATTAACTATTTTTAATCCCTCCCGTCTAGCGATACGCAGGTAATTTCGGCGTACTCGTTGTTGAAGCCGCAGGTTTCTTTCGAATTCATCGAGCCTGCGCGATGACTTGATCCGGGCAAACGCGATCTCGGCGGGCACATCGATTAGGATTCCCAAGTCCGGCCTGAGCGCACATTTGTTAATCGAACTTATCCAGTTCGTCGGCAATCCTCGCGCCGACTGGTATGCGAGAGACGAGCAAACGTACCGTTCGTTTAGCACCACCTTCCCAGCTTTGAGGGCGGGCTCGATAACATCCGAGATGTGTTGCACCCTATCGGCGGCGAACAACAGCGCCTCGGCAGCAATGGGGAGCTTGAGCTTTCCCCTCAAGATGCGTTTGATGACCCTTCCGATTGTATCGTTCGTCGGCTCATCTGTAATGACCACCCTGCGGCCGTGGGAACGAAGCCATCTCGCAAGCAACTTGACGTGAGTGCTCTTGCCGCACCCGTCGACTCCCTCGATCGAGATAAACTTTCCTTTCATTTCGGCACCAGAATCCCTAACATCGATAAACCCATGTAGCTATCGGTCATCCCGAGGGTATGGGCAAGCACAGCAGGAACACGATGAAGGTCGCCGCAGCGAGCGATTTCTGACGCTTCGACAATTTTGAAACATCGTCGAGCGCTCCCGTGTGATAGCCCCTGAACAGCAGGAGGATGAGGAAGCCAAATATCCAGAGCGGGAGCTGGGGGAAGAAGAGGCCAAAGAGGATGAGGGAGAAGCCGAGTGTGCGAGTGAGCCCGTAATGCCGCTCCCGGCTCATAAGCCCCCGCGCGACGTGCCCGCCGTCGAGCTGCCCAGCGGGAAGCAGGTTGAACATCGTCACGAGAAGCATCACCCATCCTGCGAATGCGAGCGGGTTGATCATCATGCCAGCTGGCAGATGGCCGAAAGTAAGTAGCTGCAGCATGGCAAATATCGCCGGCGTAAACCAGAGGGTGAAGCCTTCAGGATCGGGTTTTGACAGCATCAGACCGACGGCGGTGAGTGGGAGGGCTACGAGGAAACCGAACAGCGGCCCGCTCGCTCCCAACTCGACCAAAGCCTCCTTCGTCGGGATGGGACTTTTGATACGGATAACCGCGCCTAGGGTACCAAGCATCGTCGGCACTGGGATAAAATATGGCAAGGTCGACTCAACCCCATTTCGCCACGCTGCAATTTTGTGGCCGAGCTCATGCGCCCCCAGCATGAGCATAATCGCACCGGAAAACAAGGCAGCGTAAAAGGGACGCTGGTCGAACGGAAGAAAGAAATACCCCGCTGCAAAGGTCGTCCCGAAGGTCGCACTCAAGAGGATCAAATTCACCGCGACGTTTCCCCTGCCGACGCGCGGATATCTCATCATAATCAACCTGAGCTCGCCCTCGCGTCCGCGCATCACCGGTAGGTAACCCTTCTGCTTAGCGTCGTCCAACAGGGAACGAAATGACTGTTTCGAGTTCGGCGCGGCCACTTCAAATTTTATCCTGTCTTTCGAGGTGACGAAGTCCGAGATTTTGAAATGCTTCGCCACGAGTGCTAGGGGTTCAGCCAGCCGCTTGGGTGGCTCCCTGGCGGCGACTTTCATATCCTCACCGCATCGTGGACACTCGCCAGGGACGAGTTCGCCGACCTCTCGCACCGACATCCGGTAATCGAAGTACTTGCACTTGAGGCACTCGAGCTTCGCGACCGGGGGTTTCTTCATCCCTCTCTCCACCTACTCTTGATACCCTTGCCACCGCTGATAGAGCTGGTGTTCGATCCTAAGCACATCGAGGATTCGCCCGACGATGAAATCGACGAGATGTTCTATCTTCTTGGGTTTGTGATAAAATCCTGGAGAAGCCGGGATCATGTGAACCCCTAGCTTAGCCAGCTTGAGCATGTTCTCCAAATGTATTGGGCTAAGAGGCGTTTCTCTCGGCACTAGGATAAGCTTCCTCCCCTCCTTTATAGAAACGTCGGCAACTCTTAGCAACAGATTACTACTGTACCCCTGAGATATGGCTGCAATTGATGCCATTGAACACGGGATTATCACCATGGCATCAAATTTTTGTGAACCGCTTGCAATAGGTGCTGCGAAATCATCGACATCATAATGTTTTGTTGCATATTTAAAAAAATCATTCTTCTCGAGATTCAGTTCAGATTTGATTATGATTTCAGCAGGTTTTGATATTATCAAATGCGTTTCTACCTCCTTCTCTTTTAGGGCCTTCAGAAAAGTTAGTGCATATACCATTCCGCTTGCGCCGCTAATCCCAACAACTATCCTCATTGGACCCACCCGATGTTATTTGAAAGTCCTCTTCCGACTCTCTTTGTTTCTCCTTTCTTTTTGAGACTTCTAAATATGTCGGAAGCCCTAAAATAACTTGTTCCGAATTTGTTTAACAAGTCGCTTGCCATAGTACCATATCTTTTAACAAACTCGTTAACATCACAAAGAAACATTTCAGCACCGTCGGCATAACAATCCAAATAATGGCAATAGAATTCTTTTCCTATGTTTCTCTTATTCTTGCAGCAACGGCATCTCCGACTTCTGAGGTGCCGGATTTGCCGCCCAAGTCGTAGGTACGAACCTTGCCTTCTTTCAACACATCGATAACTGCTCGCTCGACCCTATCTGCAGCTTCCTGCTCACCGAGATGCTCAAGCATCATCTGCCCGGCCAAAATTGTAGCGAGCGGGTTCGCACGGTTTTTACCTGCATGCTTAGGTGCAGAACCGTGAATTGGCTCGAACATGCTTACCCCTTCGGGATTGATGTTTCCTCCCGGCGCGAGCCCTAGTCCACCTTGAATCATAGCCCCGAGGTCGGTGATGATATCGCCGAACATGTTGGGTGTAACAACAACTTGGTACCACTCTGGATTTTTCACGAACCACATCGCGACCGCGTCAACGAATGCGAATTCGGTTTCGATCTCGGGATAATCCTTTGCCACCCGCTCGAAGACCTCACGCCACAGGCTATAGACGTGCGTTAAAACGTTGGCCTTGTCGACCGAGGTCACGCGCTTTTTGCTTTTTCTGCGGGCTAGCTCGAAAGCATAGCGTATAGCCCGTTCCGTCCCCTTTCGACTGATCACACCAATTTGATAGGCTATCTCATCGCGGTCGACATCTATGTTCAAGCCGAATTTCACGGCGTAAATCGAGCGAATGACCTCTAGCTTGGCCTTCGATTTGCCCTTCGCCCGTCCACCAATTGCAACGTAAAAGTCCTCGGTGTTCTCCCGCACCACGTAGAAGTTGACATGCTCAGGACCCTTTCCTCTAAGCGGACAGGAGGCCCCCGGGTAGAGCTTGACGGGACGAAGGTTGATGTACTGGTCGAAATAAAACCGTAGTTTGAGCAGAATGCCTTGCTCGAGCACGCTCGTCGGCACACGGGGATCACCTAGAGCACCCAAATAAATCGCATCCATGTTCGAAAGTTTTTTTAGGCCCTCCTCGGGCACG
>Ga0209978_10001433_pt1 | contig 10108 bp, 7 predicted proteins | sample BentaG_FD_182805 | JGI IMG/M metagenome (GOLD analysis project Ga0209978, IMG submission 182805) | Deep subsurface microbial communities from South Atlantic Ocean to uncover new lineages of life (NeLLi) - Benguela_00093 metaG (SPAdes)... | ecosystem: Environmental > Aquatic > Marine > Oceanic >...
CATAGTCTTAAATAAAATAGATTTACTACAGGATGATGAAGAAATAAAGAGGGTAAAAAAATTTTTTAGTGAAAAATATAAAAAGAAAGTAAACTTAATATCTGCTATTTTTTCCGAAGGTCTTGAAAAACTGTGTATTAATATAAAAGATATTTTAAGAAAGACTAAAAAAAAGGAAATAAAAAAAACAAAAATCAAAAAGGAATATATCTTTAAAGAGCAAAAATTAATTAAAATAAAGAAGGAAGGTAAAGCCTTTAGAGTAATTGGTGATGAGGTAGAAAGAGTTGTAATAATGACAGATTTTAATAATCTGCAGGCTGTTTCGTATATGCAGCGTAGGCTTGATAAATTGGGATTAAATGAAAAATTGTTAGAATATGGAGCAAAAGAGGGTGACACAGTTTTAATTTGTGACAAAAATTTTGAATTTATTCCAGAGAAAGGTATATAAAATAATAAAATTTTTTTAACATTATAATTTTTTTAATTTATAATTTTTATATTTATTAATTTATTTTTAAACTTTTAATTTTATAACTTAGTTAAATTATTGATATTGAGGTAGGTGTATAGATTTTGAGAATAGGAATAATGGGTGGTACTTTTAACCCTATTCACTATGGACATTTGGTAACAGCAGAAGAGGCAAGAATACAATTTAATTTGGATAGAGTATTATTTATTCCAACAGGTGATCCTCCTCATAAAGATGGTCAGAAAATTACAAATGCACAACAGAGATATCTGATGACTATTATGGCTACAGGCTCAAATCCTTATTTTTATGTGTCCAGAATGGAAATTGATCGTCCTCAACCTTCGTATACTATTGATACAGTAAAAGATTTACATGAAGTTTATAAAGATTCACAAATTTTCTTCATAACAGGTACTGATGCAGTTTTGGATATATTAACATGGAAAAATCCAGCTGAAATTCTAAACTTGTGTATATTTATCGCAGCTACTCGTCCAGGTTATGAGCTCGATAGGTTGAACAATATTAAGAAAAGATTGAAAGATGAATTGGGAATAGCTGATATTAAAGAAAGAATACATATTATTAAAATACCAGCACTTGCCATTTCTTCAACTGATATTAGAAATAGAGTGAGGACTGGAAAACCTATTAGATATCTTTTACCAGAGGGAGTAGCTAATCATATTTATAAGATGGGTTTCTATAAAAAATAATTAAATTAAAATCAATGTAGGGCAACCCTTTAGGGTTGCATTTTTAACTTTTTTATTAGATTTATATACAAGTAATTTGTTTTAATATATTCTATGTAAAGATCTGATACATTTCGTTGTAAAGTAACTCTTTAAGATTGCATTTATACAAAGCTAAAGCTTTGTCCTACATTTGGTGGATTTTATATATTTAGTAGGAGGATTAAAATTGGAAGAACAAAAAATTGGTACAAGAATGGAAAGAAGATTAAAATTAGAAAAGAGAAGAAAAAGAAAAATATTCACAATTTTTATAACATTACTAATGATCTTTATATCAATTTTCTTTTTTTCCTATTTGCGAAATTGTCTATCTAAACCGGGTAAAGAAACTGCACAAGAACAAACAACCAGTTCAACTTTAGAAGAGGAACAACCAACTTCAACTGAGGAGGAATTAGTTTTTAGTGGAAAAACAAATCTCTTAATCATTGGTTCTGATAAAAGCTTAGAGCAGATTTCTCCGAATTCAGTAATACTAACCAGCTATAATTCTATTTCAGAGGAAAGTTTATTACTCTCTATACCTTTAAGGACAATACTTCAGTTTTCTGAAGAAGCTGTAACAGTGCAACAGTTATTAAAAGAAGGGCGAATAGAGGATTTAAAATCAGCCATAAATGATTCGATAGGGATTGAAGTGGATCACTATATCTTAGTAAATGTTTTTGATTTAGTGGAAAAAATTGGTGGTGTTTTAGTTAATATTCCGGAAAATATTAGCTTTCCAGATATTAATACTGATGTAACAGTTTTACTTGAGAAGGGAGAAAAGAATTTAAGTGGAGATTTAGCTATTAGTTATCTCCATTACATAAGTGGAGAAGGTGAAAGCATTTTACATGTATCGGATCAACAAGATGTTTATCTATCCATTTTAGATAAACTAATGGCTAAAAAAAGTTATTCTGAGATAGCCAATGAAATGCAATTAATTTCTGAATATTTTGCTTCAGATTTTTCTGTTGAAGAATTAATATCTTTAGGTTCATCTATGACTAAACTTCAGGAATCTAAAATTTTCAAAGATAAAACTTTACCTATAATAGTAGCAGAGATAGACGGTAATAATTATCATGTTCCACAACCTGAAAAAATAACAGAGATATTTGGGGAATTTGAACCAATTATATCTCCTGAAGAAAAAGAAAAAAGTAATATTATAATTTTAAATGGTTGTGGAAGTCCTGGAATTGCAAATAGTGCAGGTAATAAACTACAGGATGACTTTCAAATAGTTGAAATTGGGAATGCAGCCAGCTTTCAATATACGGAAACTAAAATAATAGTTACTTCATTTAAAATAAGTGTAATTGAAGATGCAATTTCTATTAGAGAGCTCCTGGGGGTAGGGAAAATAGTAACAGATGGATCATTATCTGAACAATTCAGGCAAAAAGCTGATATTGTTATCATAATAGGTAGTGATTATATTCCAATTGGATAGGAGGGAAAAATATCTTTTAAAAAATCTTCTTTAAATGCCATAGAAGCTGCAAAAGCTGCTAACGAGAAGAAAGCCTTAGACATAATAGTATTGGATGTAAGTGGCAGGTTAATAATTACTGATTATTTTGTGATATGTAGTGGTAAAACAGACAGACAGATTAAAAGTATATCTGATGAAATTCAAAAAACATTAAAAGAAAATAATATAATACTACATAGAATAGAAGGTACTCCCAATGGAGGTTGGGTTCTTCTGGATTATTTTGATTTTGTAGTTCATATATTTAATATAAAATCAAGAGAATACTACAAGTTAGAACGACTCTGGAGAGATGCTGCTATTATTAAATGGGATAGTTAATATATAGTTGAAACAGATTTTTGATAATAACATAAGTACTTTTTTAGAACTTTGAAAAATTATACTTACATTTTAGCAAATTGAAATGAATTTATAATAATAGTATAAATATTTATAAAGGGCTTTAATAAATTAATTCTACATTTTTACAAGTTGGTATAAATTTTTAATAGTGATATAAATATGAATAAAAGTGGGGATGTAGCTCAGTGGAAGAGCGCTTCTCTGGCAGGGAAGAGGTCGTGGGTTCAAGTCCCATCATCTCCACCATTATTTTTTAAATAAGAAATTAATAATTTATTATATTTAGATTTCTGTCATTCTTATGAGGTCTTGTGTGTCATTGTAATTGAGGTTTTAGTTGTTATTATAAGTGTTATTTAAATTGTCATTATGAGAAGTTAGATCCTGGTTTTTATTTTGACCTATATTCTGTTTGTCATTGCGAGTAGCTCTTGGTTGTCATTGCGAGCCACTGAAGGTGGCGTGGTGATCTCTCTCAGGATAAACTTCGGTGGCGAAGAATCTCAGACTAAATAATAATAAAATATAAAAACACTTGAAATAATTCTTATTTTTTATAATAAGGCTAATAATTATGGAAAAATATAATCCTCGAGAGATAGAAGAAAAATGGCAAAATATTTGGCAAGAAAATAAACTCTATAAGACAGAGGAGACGAAAGAAAAGCCAAAATATTACTGTTTGGATTTTTTTCCTTATCCATCTGGAGATGGATTATCAGTTGGACATTGCAAAAATTATATTCCTACTGATGTCTTTTCAAGATTTAAGAGAATGTGCGGATTTAATGTACTTCATCCTATGGGATGGGATGCATTTGGACAACCTGCTGAGCAGGAAGCCATAAGTAAAGGAATTCACCCAAAGATAACAACTGCAAAATACACTGCTAATTATAAAAGACAACTGAATCTAATTGGTGCATCTTATGATTGGGAAAGGGAAATTAACTCAAGTCACCCCGATTATTACAAATGGACACAATGGTTTTTTCTACTTCTTTATAAAAGAGGCTTAGCTTACCGTGCAAAAGCACCGGTTAATTGGTGTCCAGAATGTCTTACTGTTTTGGCAAATGAAGAGGTAGAAGATGGTAAATGTTGGAGATGCTACAGTAAAGTTATAAAAAGAGACTTGCTCCAATGGTTCTTCAAAATTACAGCATATGCTGATGATCTTTTAACAGATTTAGAGACTATTGATTGGCCTGAAAAAATAGTTTTAATGCAAAGAAATTGGGTAGGGAGAAGTGAAGGAATAGAGTTTGATTTAAAAATAAAGAACAGTGAAAAAACTATATCTGTCTTTACTACAAGACCGGATACAATCTATGGAATGACATTTGTAGTTTTAGCACCGGAACACCCATTAGTTAATGAACTAACAACTTCGGAATTTAAAGATAGTGTTGAAACTTACAGGAAAGCTGCTTATCAAAAATCGGAGATTCAAAGAATTTCTCTTGAGAAAGAAAAAGAGGGAGTTTTTATTGGAGCATATGCTATTAATCCAATGAATAATAACAAGATTCCAATATATATTGCTGATTATGTATCTATGACATATGGAACAGGAGCAATAATGGCTGTTCCAGCACATGATGAGAGAGACTTTGAATTTGCCAAAAAATATAATTTAGAAATTAGAGTTGTAATATCTCCACCTGATTGGGATGGTAAACTTTTGGAAGAAGCATATACTGGTGAGGGAGTTATGACAAACTCAGAGGAGTATAATAACTTCCATTCTAAAGACGGAATTAATAAAATATGTGATTACTTAGAAAGAGAAGGTATAGGTAAAAGAAAAATAAATTATAGAATGCGGGATTGGCTAATTTCAAGACAGCGTTATTGGGGTGCGCCAATCCCTATAATATATTGTGATGATTGCGGTGAAGTCCCAGTTCCTGAAAAAGATTTACCCGTTCTTCTTCCTGATATTGATAAATATCAACTAACTAAAACTGGTGAATCTCCATTAGCTAAAGTTCCAGAATTTGCTAACACAGTTTGTCCTGAATGTAAAAAACCTGCAAAACGTGAGACAGACACAATGGGGGGATTTGCATGCTCTTCCTGGTATTTCTTAAGATTCACAAGCCCACATTATATTAAAGGTCCATTTAATCCAGATAAAGTAAAGTATTGGATGCCAGTTGATTTATATGTTGGTGGAGCTGAGCATGCAGTAATGCATCTACTGTATGCAAGGTTCTGGACAAAAGTGATGTATGATGCAAATATAATTAATTTTCATGAACCATTTAGTAGGTTGTTAAATCAGGGTATGATGCATGCTCCAGATGGTAGATTAATGTCAAAATCAAAAGGGAATGTAATAAGTCCTGATGAAGTAGTTGCAGAATATGGAGCTGATGCATTAAGAACCTACGAGGTATTCTTAGGACCTTTTGAGCAAGATGCTATATGGAATGATAGAGGAATAAATGGTGTCTTTAAGTTTTTAAAGAGAGTTTGGAGACTAATACTTAAAGAAAGACCATTAATATTTAAGCAGAAACCATCAGTTGACAATGAGAATATTAGTAAAGAACTACAAAAAATGATACACAAGACTATTAAAAAAGTAACCATGGATTTTGAAAAGTTCAAATTTAATACAGCTGTTGCAGCTTTAATGGAGTATGTTAATTTTTTATATAGTAGATTGTATAAAAATATTTCTGAAGAAGTTTGGCTTAAGGCAATAGATACATTGATGATTCTACTAGCACCTATTGCTCCTTTTATGGCTGAAGAACTCTGGGAAATAACAAGCCATAAGGGCAGTATTCATATACAATCCTGGCCAGAGTGGGATGAAAAATTAGTTTTTGAGGAAAAGTTCACACTGATTATTCAGGTAAATGGTAAATTAAGAGATAAGGTGGAAGTACCAGTTTCAATATCAGAAGAAGAAATAAAAGAAATAGCATTAAAATCACCAAATGCACAAAAATTTATAAAAAATAAAAAGATAATAAAATTTGTAACGGTTCCAAATAAACTAATAAATATAGTTACTAAGTAATAATAAAATTTATATATAATAACTGAATAATAACTTAACAAATTTAATTATTAACTATTTACTCATTATAGAAAGCAGGATATAAAAAATTCATTTGAATAGGTTCAATAATGAGAAACTCTAATAAAAACATAACCTCTACTAATTATCGTTTTAATAAGAAGATATCAAGGAAGAGAAATCTAAGACTTTGGTGGCAAAAATATCAGTGGCAATTTATCGGAATATTTGCTTTTCTAACACTAATTTTAGGTTATATTGGATTTATGGATTATTTTAATTCTATTGGTGAGTATAGATCTCCATTAAGTTATCTTTACCTTTCTCTTCAACTTTTTATATTAGAATCTGGTGCAATATCAGAACAATTAAACTGGGAGTTACAATTAGCAAGGTTTCTAGCTCCTGCTATTGGAGCATATGCAGCTTTGCAAGCACTATCTTTAATTTTTCAGGAACAACTTGAGATGGTTCGTTTAAGATTTTTAAGAAGCCATATTGTTATCTGTGGATTATGCCGAAGAGGCAGACTTTTTACCGAGAGATTTCTTGAACAAGGTTATCCTGTTGTAGTGATTGAACTGGATGAGAATAACAATATGATTAAACACTGCAGGGATTATGGAGCCATAGTACTAATAGGTAATGCAACTGATAAAAAAATACTTTTGAAAGCAGGAGTTGATAAGGCAAAATATCTTATCTCAGTTTGTGGTAATGATGGTACGAATGCTGAAGTAGCGGTAAATGCTCGTGAAATTTCAAGTAAGAACAAGGATAAAATACTCACATGTTTTGCTCATATCTTTAATCCCCAACTCTGCCATCTACTTAGAGAAAGGGAAATTGAAACTGGTCAAACAAATTTTTTTAGATTAGAATTTTTTAATATATTTGATATTGGAGCACGCTCTTTACTAATTGATTATCCACCTTTTTCTGAAGATGATAAATTTGAGAAATCTCAACCCCATCTGCTAATAGTTGGTGTTGGAAGAATGGGAGAAAGTTTGGTCTTTCATGCAGCAACTAAATGGGAAAAAATATATTCAAAATTTAATAAAAAACTTCGTATTACAGTAATTGATAAAATAGCTAAGTGTAAGAAAGAATTGCTGTATTTGCAGTATCCTAAATTGGAAAGGATTTGTGAACTTATATCTCTACAAATTGATGTAAATTCCCCAGATTTTCATTGTGCAGATTTTCTTTTTGATGAAAATAATAAGTGCGATATTACTAAAATTTATATTTGTCTTGATAATGATTCCCTTGCTTTATCCACAGCACTCACATTAAATCAACTTATCAGAAATCAAAATATCCCTATAGTTGTAAGAATGATTAGAGATACTGGATTAGCTACTTTGTTAAGAGTGGAAGAGAAAAATAAAAGTCATTTTAAGAATATTTACGCCTTTGGATTGTTAGAGAGAACATGCCAACCAAATTTAATTCTCAGAGAAACTAAAGAACTTCCTACTGAAATTATGATTTAATAAAATGAAAGTTAATTATCATAGAGAATCAAAAAAATAATCATTTCTTAATATTTAATATTAAGGAAAACAAGAAAACGAATAAAGTAAGTACAAAAGAGATATTAAATATTTATTTTAAAAACCAGCGATAAAGGGAGGTTTTGTTTGAATTTTATTAAGAAAATATTGCCAACAATTTTGGTATTTTCAGTTTTATTCTCTTTAATTGTTACACTAACCAGTTGTCCTTCTGAAGGTAGCAAAGAATTACTAAAAAAAGCTGAAGATTTAATAAAACCAAAAGAGAAAGAAACTAAAGAGGAAGTGGAGGAAAAGATACAAAAGACGGAAGAAGAGACTACTGAAGATAAAATAGAGAAAACAAAAGAGGATGAAAAAACAGAAGAAATTGTAGAGTTAAAAAAACCCTCAATTAAAATTGTATCAGTTGCAGGTTATAAAATTGAAACAGATACCCATTATGAGTTAAAAAATAATACATTTATAGTAAATATCACTTCTATTGGTATAGCACTTATACTGGAAAATATTGATATTAAAGAAGATACTATTACAGTTAGTACTTATTTAAACGGAATACTTGATGATGTACTTCCTATCAATGATCTGTTAAATTATGATAAAGGATTTTATTCCTTTGGAGTTAGTCGCATAGATGGTTATAAAGAAGGTAATCACAAATTAATTTTTAAAGTAAATGGACAAGAGGTTGAAACTGTTGAATTTTCTGTTGAGCCTATTGAAGAAGAAATAGCAGAAGAAAAAACAGAGGAGGAGACAACCAAGGAAGAAAAGAAGGTAGTATTAACAGCTTCAACTATTAAATTAGAAATAGTTGAGGGTCCCGCATATTCTCAAGCTGGTGATAATGTTTGTTACTATAGAGTAAAAGCAAATGTCACTGGTAATCCCTATCCAACTATATCTTTTAATAAAGATGATAGTAATGGAGCATGGGGTAAAAATATAGCACAGGTAAATCTATATAAAAGTGGAGAATCTTTTACATTAGAAGCTACTGCTACAAACTCCCAGGGTACAGCTAAGGATTCAATAAAATTATCATATACATGTCAAAAGCATATTCCAATTTTAGTAATAAACGATACAGGTGGAACTTTATCTATAAGTCTTAGTGGACCTGCTAATTATAATTTTAATATATCACCTGGACAAAAAAACATCTATGTAATTCCTGGTACTTATAATTACACAGCTAAAGGATGCGGAGGTGCAGTGGAAACTGGGACAGAGAACCTATCTAGTTCTGGGCATGAATGGAAATGGTGGTGTCAGTAAGATATCGATACCATTCTACCCCGATAATTGATAGGCATTATTAGCGGATGGTATGATAAAATAATATTACTTCAGAAATTTGATTGTGAATGGAAATTTTAAATATAAAAGAGGAGGAGAATAAAAATGACAGTAGCTATGTGTTCAAAATGTAATAAATTAATTTCTATATCAAATATACCAGGTGGTAATCCAATAGCAAAAGCTAATCCCGATTTATGGGCAATGGTATATGGAAGATGTGATATGTGCGGGAAATTTTATTGTGATAAGTGTTTAGAAGAAAATATGAGCAAATGCCCTGGATGTGGTCATAATATCGAGATAAAGAGGTTATAAAATAAACTTTTAATTCTTATTTTTATATATTTAAATATTTTAATAGAACCATTCTAATTATAGGCTTTATAAGTCAAAAATAACCCACTAACTTAAGTCATCGAACTCCACATATAAAAATTTGATCCAAAATTGTCAAAGTTTAATATAGATAGATTGTTTAGATTGGTTTTTAATAATAAAGAATAGATAAAATTAAATTTATAGTAATATTGAATGAATAAAGTTATAATAAAATTAACCTTTAATTATAAGAAGCAGTGTTATATTTTTTAGGAAATAGTAATTTAGAAAATAATAGAATTAGTAAATATTTTCATAAAAATTACTAATGAGATTCTTAACTGTATTTACACTCGTACAAATTTGAAGTGCTCAGAATAATGAAATAATATTATTTTTTTAAAGAATAAAAAATTGTTAACTTAACTTTTTAACAATATATATTAAGTATCAAATATTAATCAATTACAATAATGACATCTTTATAAAAAGGATAAATGAATGGCCAATCAGCTCCCAAGATTCTGCATAAGATGTGGAGAGAAAATAGAAGACTACTCTAATAAAACTCTATGTAATAAATGTATAAAAGAATTAAAACTCGAAGATACTTTACCTGATTCTAAAACAATTCCTCAAAAAGAGAAACCAATAAAAAAATTTCCTAAAAATGATGTAAAAAAAATAACAATACCCATAGATAAAAGAGAGCTCAAAGATAAAGAGAAAATAGTTTCCAAGATTTGGAACAAAGGAGACACAATCTTAGATCTATATGAAGTAAAAGGCTCTCTTGGTGAAGGTGGTATGGGTAAGGTACATAAGATATATCATAAGGGATGGAAAATAGATTTAGCTGTA
>Ga0209978_10001434_pt1 | contig 10108 bp, 10 predicted proteins | sample BentaG_FD_182805 | JGI IMG/M metagenome (GOLD analysis project Ga0209978, IMG submission 182805) | Deep subsurface microbial communities from South Atlantic Ocean to uncover new lineages of life (NeLLi) - Benguela_00093 metaG (SPAdes)... | ecosystem: Environmental > Aquatic > Marine > Oceanic >...
TCACTAATTCTGGTTTAAGTGAAGTAGAAGAATTATTGATTCCTGGTGAAACATTTTGTTTACTTGGCTCATCAGGAGTTGGAAAAACTAGTTTGCTAAATACTCTTCTGGCCGAAGCGCGGTTTGAGATCCAAGCTATTAGAGAAAAAGATGGAAAGGGGAGACATACTACTGCACGCCGCCAGTTAAATATATTAAAAAACGGTGCAATGCTCATAGATACGCCGGGAATGCGAGAGCTGGGAAATATTGGATCAGAATCAGGCATTAATAATACATTTGATGAAATTGCAAAATTATCAAGACAATGTCGCTTTAATAACTGTTCTCATGTACAAGAGGATGGATGTGCAGTTTTAGCTGCGTTAAAAGATGGTACAATTTCCCAGGAACGCTATCAAAACTATATAAAAATGAATAAAGAATCAATTTATAATGAGATGTCATATTTGGAAAAACGACGGAAAAGTAAACAATTTGGAAAATTTATTAAATTAGCAAAGAAAAATATTAAAAGTAAAAAATAATACATAAATAAGTTAATATATTAATATTGGATTAAATAAATAGATTAAACGATTTCATATTATTGCCTAATTTTTAGGAGAAATTCTATGCCAGATAAACTCTCCGCAAATATGCTATATAATTATGTTAAATGTCCCCACCGTTTAACCCTGGATCTATTTGGAGATTATTCAAAACAGGACCCAATCAGCGCATTTGTTAAATTATTATGGGAAAAAGGCACTGATTTTGAAAAACAAGTAATAGAAAGTTTAGAAATTCCATTCTTAGATTTACACTCCTACTCAAGAATTGAAAAAGAAAAACGAACCAAAGAAGCTATTGATAATGGCGTAGAATTAATATATAGTGGCCGAATAGGTGCAGGAAACCTAATCGGTGAACCTGATCTTTTAAGAAAAAACGGTGATGGATACATTAGCGGTGATATAAAAAGCGGGTCTGGCTTAGAGGGAGAAAGTGATTTATCCGAAGGTAAACCAAAGCTCCACTATACAGTCCAGCTTGCCCTCTATACCGATATTTTAGAAAGGCTCGGTATATCGGCAGGCAGAATCCCCTTTATTTGGGATATTCATGGACGAGAAATTGAGTATGATTTAAATTCCCCCCAAAGCACACGAAATCCAGAATCTTGGTGGACTAAATATACAAACTGCCTGGAAGCAGTTAGTAAAATAACCAATCATGATTTAAAAACATTGCCTGCCTACTCAGGAATATGTAAATTATGCCACTGGAGAACCTATTGTCTCAAATGTTTAAGAAAAGCTAATGATTTAACCTTGATACCGGAATTGGGACGTTCAAAAAGAGATGTTATGATTAACCATTTAGGTTCGGTTACTGAATTAGCTCAAGCTAATCTGAACCAATTTCAAAAAGGGAAAAAGACTATTTTTTCAAGAGTGGGTAGAGATACCCTGGAAAAATTTCAAGAAAGAGCAATACTTTTATCAAAAAGTGGCTCCAAGCCCTATTTAAAAAGTCAAATTACCTTACCTAAGGCTGACCTAGAATTATTCTTTGACATTGAAACAGACCCCTTAAGAGATATCTGTTATCTGCATGGATTCTTAGAACGCCGCAATCGAGACACTAACACCGAGCGATATGTTGCTTTCTTCTCCGACCAACCAAATGAGCAGGAAGAAAAACTTGCCTTTAGTCAAGCGTGGGAATTTATTCAAAAATCAATGCCATGTACAATTTACTATTATTCGCCCTATGAAAAAACCCAATGGAAAAAATTACAAGGAAAATATCCGGAGGTAATGTCCGAAGACGATATAGTAAAAATGTTTAATCCCGAGTATGCAGTAGATCTCTACCTTAATGTAGTAAAGAAAAAGACAGAATGGCCAACCAATGATTACTCAATAAAAACTTTAGCTTCCTATCTGGGATTTCACTGGCGTGATGAAAGTCCGTCCGGTGCTGAATCTATTGAATGGTATCATCGATGGGTAGAAACCGGTGATGCAAACATAAAGAAAAGAATTCTCAAATACAATGAAGATGACTGTATCGCCACCCGGGTTTTATTAGATGGCATTTGTTCGTTACCTTCGTTCCAATCTTATTGATTAATAATTTTAAAAAACGACCAATAATAAAATGTATCAAAATCCTTATCATTTATTTCTATGCTCCCATAATTTTTCTTAAATAAAAGAAAAAAGGACAGGTCACTTTTTATAATTTAAAAGTAACCGATCCCTTTTTTTGCTTTAACGGGGCGAACCCAGCTCTACTTTTACTCCTGCTAATTCTTTCTGCACTTCTGCAAAACGCAGGGAATAATATTCCCGATTCTGTTGATTTAGATTGGTGATAGTATTATGTATCTCTTTGGTATTTTCCAGTATCTGCCGATATCCCTCTTTTTGGGCTGTTACTATTTCCTGCATAAACCTGTCGATGCGAAAGATTAAGAGTATCGATAAGGCGATAGGGAACCCCTGATTAGCGATGATGTCCAATATAGTTTTTATATCCATATGATTTCTCCTTCATCTAAAACAGTTTTCAGTTCTTTGTAGGGGGCGGATTCATCCGCCCCGTCCTTTTTTCTTCTTAACAATCTAACTCTTTTCTCATTACTCATCACTGTATTTAGCTAACGACTAGTTATTCCCTCCACCTGCTCCTCTTCGTAGGCCGCACGTCCAGATGCAGGAAGTTCTTCTTCTCATAAAAGCCGATGCCATTGAAATCTATATTCTCACATATCTCTAAAAGTTCAATTAAGTTGATATCTTTTACCTTGATATCTGCTGCCAGTCCGATACAGTGGTTGCTGTTGACTACTCCTCCAACTTTCTGATTATATCTTGGACAGCGATATCCGGAGGTAATATAGACCGGTCTTTCCAGGGTATTTCTTAATTCCACCAATTTGGCAAGTAGCTTGGGATGTAACATCACCCGATTACAGCAGGGGCAGGCAAATTCAGATAGGTTGAAGTGGGTGGCTATTTTTATATTGTTGGTACTATTTAGCATTTGCATGATTAGATTCCTTTATTAATTTCCTCTTCCACAACAGATCATATCTCTGCTGGTTAATCTTCCCCACATTGGCCTTCATCATAGTCTTTACTGCTTTTTCCTCACTCTTTCTTAATCTGATATTCTTATCAGCCAGTATCTCTATTAACTTCTTCCAGGCTATCTCCCATTTCTGATCCCCATTTCCTATCCCCAGTTCTTCTTCTGCCCAGAGCATAGCAGAGAGGATAGCTTCTTTTATGGTACTGGCTCTATCTTCTCCTAATCTGTTCTTTAGGAAGCTGTAGAAGATAGAGACCAGAGATAACAGTAAGGCATTTAATAGATATTTACTTAAGATTGCTTCTAACATAGAACAAACTCCTTTCACTCGTTTGTTAATTTACCAATTAAAGTTACAAGTGTAGCACCACGGCGTGCCGTGGTGAAAGGGTAGGGGGCGGATTTATCCGCCCCGTAATACCGGGCTCGATGAATCGAGCCCCTACCTTCGGATTAACTAGCTAACTGCTAAAGTATAAAAGGGGGACATTCTTCTTTTATATTCCCGCATTTAATGCATGCTGAAAAGTAAAGTGTGTCCCCCTTTTAATGCTAATGACTAGCTACACATCCATAACATCAGTAGACTTATAATCAAGTATCCGAGCATTTACTTTGGCTACTAAGTCATTCCCATTATTATGGAAGATGTTCTTGGTGATTATCGTATCCATCACTCCCTCTACTGCTGCATCCTGGGCAACTAAATCGACATAATCTCCATCATCTACGTTCTTGGGGTTATTCAGGGTTAGATTTATGGTTTTAGCTGCACTATCTCTAAACTGCATATACAGTCTCTTATAACTGGTTACTTCTCCTAATTCGGTGGCCATTATTTTTTCACCTCCTTTTTAGCAATTAACCTGTCGGTTAATTGTGTAATGTGTGACAGGTAATGAGTAATTAAGGATTTAGAAATTGCCCGATTTGTCATTGCGAGGAATGAAATAAGCCTGCCCCAGCGAAAGCAGGGGAAGCAATCTCATCAAATTACGAGATTGCTGCGCCCTGATGAATCAGGGTTCGCAATGACATTTCAACTTTTAGGCTTATCACTTGTTACTTATTACTCATCACCGTTTTTAGTTAAGCTAAAAACTTATTCGGTAAGTTGGGATTCTTTTTCGAATCTGATCTCATCTACGGTATACTTCTGTAGACCCACTAAAGCATTAGCTACATCATAGGCATCCTGTTCGAGAGCAGTAGATTTAATCTTGTTAAAGGTCTTGCTATTAACGATAGGTGCTCCGGTATCCGGGTTAGTACCTACTACCAGTCTTAACTGTAAGGCTGAATCACGGGGGACGGTTACGACTACGGCCATTTATTTTCACCTCCTTTCTGACTAATTGGTTGTTAGCCAATTAGCGTAATGCATGAGGGGTAATAAGTAATTAAGGATTTGCATTCAAGTTGCAAGTGGTAGGGGGCGGATTTATCCGACCCGAAATACCGGGCTCGATTCATCGAGCCCCTACCTTTGCCTGGACTTTCAGGCTGGTCACGGGTTACCTATTACTTATCACTGGTTACATTTTTAGCTTATGGTTCATAGTTATTGGCTTTCTCTTTTCCTCTCTTATATTTCCCCTTCTTCTGCTAACGACTATTCACTATTCACTAACGACTATTTACACCCTCTACTTATAAAGAGCAAAAAAGAGGTGATTTCGCAAAAGAAATGAAAAAATATTTTAAAATATTTTTAATTTATTTATTCCTTTCTTTCTAATATAATTTATGGCCTGACGAGTGAGATCATAAAAGATAGCTATCTCTTTATCCTTGTATCCTTCGAGATAATAAAGATTGATAATATTCTTTTCTCTTTTAGTTAAAAGATTGTAGCTTTCTTCTAAATTATTGTTTAGTAAGATATTTTCTAATCTATCCAACGACATTCTCCTTTCCTGGTTCAGTTTTTGGTAGGGGGCGGATTCATCCGCCCCGAAAAGACGGGTTCGATGAATCAAACCCCTACATTTTTATGAAGAGGTCGGCCTATATTTTTTTAGTTTTATAGACCACTGGAAATTTCTATCTGTTGTTTAAGATATTTCCGATAATATATCCACAATCCCCAGTCGATTCTCTTTTTCATATAACCGGCAAAGGTAGTAGGGGGTTTTTCTTTATACTTATAGACCGCTAGGATAAAAAGCAGTGCCTCCTGTTGAAAGACATCATCATATTCTAATCCATACTTAGAATATCTTTTAGCTCTCGATTTCAATAAGGGTTTAAATTGATTGAATAGTTCCTCCATGGCTTTTACGTCTTTTTGTTTAGCTTTAGCGATTAATTCTTTTAGTTCGAACATAAATTTTCTCCTTTCTTCTTTTGCCATCTTCTCTTTATTTGATAACTGGGAGTGATAGCATCCAATCTATCTTTGGCTAGTTGAATCTGTTGTAAAGCTTCTTCTCTGGATAAAATTTTCTTGTTTTCTGTTGACAGGCGAGGCGCTTGTCTTACGGGTTCTTCATCATATCTTTCCTGTTCTGCATCCCGGTAATCATTCTTTAAAGCAGAACTCAGCCAGCCGGCAGGGTTCTGGATGTTCCTCTTGATAAGAAGCAAGTCTAATTTCTCTTCAATCTTTCTAGCAGGATAGTCTTTTAGTAGTTGCTCAATGAATTTTCCCTCAAAATCTAAATCCCTTAACCGTTCTCTAACTGCATGCATTCTTTCTTCTCCTTTCTCTTTTAATTTTTTAAAATCAACAGCAACAACAGCATCTTTTCTCTCTTTGTTGTTGTTACCTTGGTAATGGTTAAGATTGGTATTGTTAGTAGGTAATTTTTTCCCTAGGTTAGGAGTAATTTTTTCCTCTATATGGGGGAAAATTTTACCTGTGGATAAGGTATTTTTTACCATATGAAGAGGAGTAACCTGGTAAATATTTCGCTTATAATTACCGGAGGGAGTTTTTCCTTTACTGATCTTTTTAATCAATCCGTGTTTTAATAATATCTGGTGAAATTTGGTTATAGACTTGGGAGTAAATTGCATTTTCTTGCCCAAGGTAGCTAAAGTAGGCCAGGCTAGATCTTTGCCCTTGTAACAATAATTAAGCAATTGAATATAGAGCATACCTGGTCCGGTTCCCAATATCTCTACGCAGTAATCTAAAAAATAAGACGAGACGATAACATACCCTTCTTCGGTTAATTGTTTTTGATTTTTCAGAAATTCTTTTTCCATTTTTTCTCCTTCGCAGAAAATAGTTTTTGGTTATCGTTTTGCCAACCACTATAATTACAACATAAAAAAAATTTCTTGTATCGAGTTTTCTATGAGTTTTCTATGAGTTTTCTATGAGTTTTCTATGAGTTTTTTCTGTGCTTCATTTAAGAGTTAAAGGAATAAAAAAAATCCAGATAACACAACGGTTATCTGGATTTTAATTTGGAAAATAATTTTTATTTTTTCAAAAATTCGAGCGAAATTCATTTTAAATGAGTAAAAAAAAGTGAAAAAAATTAATTTATTTTCAATTCTCCTTCTTCTAAATTTAACATTATTCCCCTTCGAGAGATTACTTTAAAAATATTTTTCACCTTTTCTTTATTTCTTTTGCTTTTTCCGATAGTTTTTAAAATAGTGCTTCTAATTTTCGAAAAATGAAAACTTACCCGATTATAGATAGCATCTTCTTCGCCTCTCCAGAGTGCATCTACAAGTTCTTCATAACTCATTACCTGCCCATTATGCTGGGCTAAAAGATGAATTAAGGAAAATTCTGTAGCAGTTACCTCAATCTTTTCCCCTTCAAAAATGATTCTGTCCGGGCGGTGCTGGTCGACTTCTAAGATAGGCTGCAAAGTGCGAGGTGCAGGTTGGGCTACACATTTTTCAGCTTTAACTATTAATTTATGTTTTTTAACTTCTTGAATGACTTTTTCTTCTTTTATTCTTTCTTGAATTCTCTTGACTAACCCCTTGGGCAATACTTTAGCCAGCTCTTCCTCCCGCACTTTCCTCAAGCACTTCTCATTATTATAACCCGCTCCCACCAATCTCCTGATATAGTCCCGGCTTAACCCGGGGATGTACATTCTCGCTAAAACCAATCCTTCTTCTTCTATGCCTTCTATCAGTCTTTCCGATAATAATATTATCTGCTTAAGGTCTTCTTTTCTCTTTTTCTTCCAGCATCCGCTTTCCGCTATAGCAGCTAAGCTGTCAGCTAGCCAGCCAAACCCTTCCGCTAAACGCAGGATATCTCTCTCATAAAGGAGGTATCCCTGTTCAAGGCTCTTCATCTCTTTATTTCCCTTTATCCAATCATATAATAAAAGGATTTTTTTACAAGACAGATGATCCACTAAAGTGGAGGTTTCCTCATCTTTCTCTTTCAGTATAAACTTATCCCGATAGATTTCTTTATTTCCTTCACCCTGGCCAAAGATTAAACCTAAAATTCTATGCCAGTAAATTTCTTCCTGTTCCCACTTACAATTATATCCTCCTCTTTTATCATCATTCTGGTAAGACTGGGAGCAGGGGAGGGGAAGGTCTTTACCATTTCTGCACAAGGATAAGACTATCAGTAATTCTAAGTCGCTGATTTCCCCCTTCTTGCTGTTTTTCATCCAGATCTTAAAACAAAGATAGGTTTCTACCTTAATTCCTTTAGCTATGACCAGGACACCATTAGCAGTGGGAGATAAAATGCCACTTTTTTCTTCTACAATCAATTTATTTTTAGCTAATATATCCAGACAATAATCTATTTCTTTCTCGATATTATCTTTAGCAAAATCGAACCTCCAGTAACCTGAAAAATTATCTTCCTCCTCCGGCTTGCTCTGATGACTAGCAGAAGTAGCCCTGATTTCCTTAAGGTATTGCTTTATTTTATTTAAACTGTATTCCTCTTTATGATTTACTAATAATCCTAAGAGAAAAGTAAGCAGGTCTTTTTCCTTTTTCACCAAATGGTTTGTGGCCGGTATAGCGCTAATACTGTTATGCAAGTCGGTCCCCTTATTGCCTGTACCAGGAGTAATTGAATATCTATCAGATGTCTCTGCTGCTCGAAGTGTTTTTTTAAGTGGGGAGAGATTCTTGTCCGGTTTATGGTGATCATTTTGAAGATAGTTAAAGTAAAGCTTCTGATAGATGGTCTCAAAGAAAGGGGAATGGGCTAAGAAGATTACCCTACCAAACTCCTGCCCATTCTGGATATAATTCCCCTCTTTTCCGATATTTAATATTCCCGCTCTCCCAGCCATATTTTCTATATCAGCAAAGGTAAGACCGGTTCGATAAATATAGCGGTCATCTTCCTCACCATTATGAATTTTATCCAGGGAAATGATGACATTCTTAAAGGGTAAACTGATACCCATGGCTAAGATGTTAGTAGCACAAATAACTTTTATCTCTCCCTTTTTAAAGTAAGTTTCTACTAAATTTCTTTCTTCACAGGAAAGGTCCCGATTATGGTAGGCAATCCCTTTTGGTAACAATTCTAATAATTCATCTTTAGATAGAGTCTCTTCCATTTCACTAAGTTCGCTTATAGCCGAAGAGGAAGTAGAAGACTCTAATCGGGAAGCCAGCCATTTAGCCCATTGTCGAGTTTCAGCACTGGTGGAGAAGAAAATCAAAGTAGGTTCATTTTGGTTAATAAAATGTCTGACTGTCTCTAATAGATAATCTCCAAAACAATTATCGCGAACTATATCTTTCTTAAAAAATATTTCTCTCTGATAAGTCTTATTCTTTTTAGAGGTAATATATTTAAAAATTCCTTCTCTTACCATTCCTTTACGCAGCTCTACCGGACGTTGACGACAAATAAGGGATTGAGCAGGAAACCATTTTAAAAGTTTTTCTTGATTTTCTATCAGGGCAGATAGGGCGATGATCCGGAGATTTCCGTTTTTTCTCCGCAGGTGGTCTATTATATTTTCTAAAAGAGGACCCCATTTCGGATGATTGATCATCTGCACCTCATCTATTATTACCAGGGAAACATCGATCAAAAAATTGGGGTGTTTCAGCAGAAAATAGTAGAATTTTTCATAGACCATTACCGCTATTTTATAATCTCCCTGGATTATGCGGTGGTCGTCTTCTCTATGGTCGCGGGTAGAGACTACCATCTCTATTCCGTAATTACTATAAAGGTTTTTAAAGTGTCTGTATTTTTCTTCAGCTAAACACTTTAAGGGGACTAAATAGATAACCTTTTTCTGATGGATTACCTGGGTTATAGCAGCCATCTCTCCAATAAGGGTCTTACCTGAGGAAGTGGGAGCAATAACTAATAAATTATTATTGTCCTGGCGAGCCCCCTTTTTGTCATTGCGAGGAGTGAAGCGACGTGGCAATCTCGTATTTCCTTCATCACAATCCAGAATCCCATAATTTTTCACCGCCTCTTCCTGTATGGGCAGCAAATAAGGAGAATTGTCTTTTTCCCAGATGTTTAAAATATGAGAGGGGACACCATAATTCTTTAATTTTTTAATCTTCATTAGCTTGGTCATTAGTACGTTCCTTTCTTTTTATCTTTCTATAACTGAAAACTAGAACAAATAGTAGTTTGACCTCTATTGCGTATCTAAATTAAATGTGAGAATTTGACAAAAAAATCACCTCCTTGGCTAAGTTAACTATAACTTAAATGAGTAGTTTAATTAAAAAATATCGGCAAGCTATACCTAAGACGTATTTTTTATTATACTCTTTTAAATTATTATTTCAACATAATTTTTTCCATCATGAATAGGGATCAGATTCATCTGACCTGCTCTGTCATTACAATAAAAGAATCCTCAAAACTTCCATAACTTGCTATTAAAAATTAAAAGTATTAAAATCAAAATAATAAGGGGGACATTCTTCTTTTGGAAAATGGGGACTGGCTACTTTTTTGATTTAAAAAGGTGCCTGCTTGGGTTCAAGTTGCAAATGCAACACTTAACTTTGGTATGATATACCAAAAGAAAGGAGTTGCATATGACCCATTGTTCTCAGTTAAGTATTAATGAACGTGAAGAGATCAGCC
>Ga0209978_10001435_pt1 | contig 10107 bp, 7 predicted proteins | sample BentaG_FD_182805 | JGI IMG/M metagenome (GOLD analysis project Ga0209978, IMG submission 182805) | Deep subsurface microbial communities from South Atlantic Ocean to uncover new lineages of life (NeLLi) - Benguela_00093 metaG (SPAdes)... | ecosystem: Environmental > Aquatic > Marine > Oceanic >...
TGCGTTCCGCTTCATCCTTCGTCACTGCAGCGTACTTCTATGTACGCCTCATTCCTCAGGATTTGCGCGCCTTGCATCTGGATCTTTTTTCTTTGCCGTCTGATTTAGACTTTTTACGAAATCATCAAGATTAGAGGATTTTAATTTCTTTTTAACCCCTATTTAATCTTCCCTCCGTATAATTTAGCTATACTCCCATCAAGGAAGATCTAGAGGAGGGAAGAGATGTTCTTTAAACTGATCTTGGAGGGGGGACATTTAGGAGCCGGCAAGAGCTATGATATCGTGAGGTATTTAAGGGGGAGGGATATTGTATCCGTCCTCAGTTGGGCATTTCACATTCCCAGGGCCAAGAAAAAGGAGAGCGGAAAGGGAATTAAGCTGATCAAGGAAATCAGCGAAAAGGAGTATCTGTTGGGGAAGAAAAAGGAGAAGAGGGATCCGTATCTCAATCCCCCTAACCGACGCCTCCATAGAGGCCAAGGGTATAACGAACAAGGGGAAAGAATATGATAAAGGGGCTGAAACGTTTCAGGAGAACGTCGTTTTCCGTCCTCATAGCCATAGGCCTTGGATTGGCTTTCATCGGCATCCATAAAGACAAAGATGTAAAGGCCCTTGAGCTGTTCAAGGGGAAAAAAGAGGAGGCCAAAATTGAGGGCCAACGCCCGAGGTCCTTTACCGATTTGGCAAAGAGGACGAAGCCCTCGGTGATCAATATCAGGTCTACCAAATTGGTCAAACATCCCGGAAGTGGATTCGGGGCCCCCTTCGGCCCAAGGAGCCCGTTTCGGGATTTCTTCGGGGATGAGTTCCTCGAGCGCTTTTTCGGCGAAACTCCTCCCAAGGAATTTCCCCAGGACAGCCTCGGATCGGGATTCATCATCGATGAACAAGGATACATCTTGACCAACAACCACGTCATCGAAAGGGCGGACAAGATCAAGGTCCTCCTGTCAGATGAGGAGGAACTCGATGCCGAGGTTGTGGGGCGAGATCCGAAGACTGATATTGCCCTGATAAAGATCGAACCGACCAAACCCCTTCAACCGGTAAAAATGGGCAATTCCGACAAGCTGGAGGTGGGAGAGTGGGTAATCGCCATCGGGAATCCCTTCGGCCTGGAGCATACCGTTACCGCCGGAATTGTAAGTGCGAAGGGTCGGGTGATCGGGGCAGGGCCATACGATGACTTCATTCAAACGGATGCCTCCATCAACCGGGGAAATAGCGGGGGCCCCCTGATCAATATGAGGGGAGAAGTCGTTGGCATCAATACCGCCATTATCGAAAGGGCCCAGGGAATTGGGTTCGCCATCCCCATCAATATGGCCAAGCAGATCCTCCACCAATTGAAGGAAAAGGGGGAGGTTACCAGGGGATGGTTAGGGGTTATGATTCAGAAGGTAACGCCGGAGCTGGCGAAGCAGTTCGGCCTGGAAAAATCGGAGGGCGCATTGGTGGCCCAGGTGATGGAGGGTAGCCCGGCAAAAAAAGCGGGGATAAAACGAGAGGATATCATCATCGAATTCGACCACAAGAAAATCCACAAGATGAGCGAACTTCCAAGGATCGTCGCCAATACTCCCGTTGGGAAGCGAGTCGAGGTAAAAGTCATCAGGCAAGGGAGGGAGAAAGAACTGAAGGTCATGGTGGCTGAGCTCAAGGAAGAAAAAGTTGCTAAAGCGGAGGGATTCGCAACCGAAAAAGAGCTCGGGCTCACCGTCCAAGACCTTACCCCTGAGATTGCGAAACACTTGGGAATTTCCGAAAAGTCAGGGGTCTTGGTGTCAGAGGTAAAGATGGGCAGCCCAGCCCATGAAGCGGGTATCCGAAGGGGCGATATCATAAAGGAGATCGATCGTCAACCCATCGAGGATTTGAAGGGATATAAACGACAAATGGCCAAATTAAAGGCGAAAGATGACATCCTCATGTTAATCCAAAGGGAGGAAAACACCTTCTTCGTCGTGCTGGAAAGGGGATAATATCCTGAAGGAATGTATCAAGACATCTGGACGAAATCTGATCACTGGCTCAATTTCATCCCATATTCCACGGTTTCAAATCATCCCGAGAGCACTATCCCTGTGTTCAACGTAAGTGCCGATTTTTCCATGAAGAATTGACCCATGCGGATCCTCGGGGGGCTCTTTGGAACGTCCCTGGGGAATCGGTTATGCAAAAAGGTCACGATTGATCGATTTTTATCCATTTTTTTCCAATCCCTTCCATACCTCTCCATCCTTCTCGAGTTTCCGGTTTGCGGAATTCTACTATTATTTCAATGGTTTTCAGGTGTACCGCTCTTTGACGAATTTTGGCATCTATTTTGCTTGATTTAACCCCTAACGTTGAACCAATCCATTTCCCAAATTTTCTTGACAAATTTTGTCCATCCCTTTATTTTTACATTGTGTCTATGCTACGTCCGTTAAACAACATTTTTTTACAGGGTTAAATTATGAACGATAACGTAGGTCAGATAGCCATTAAGGAAAATTTGATTTCATCCGAACAGTACCAAAAAGCCGTGGAAGAACAGAAGGTGAAGGGTGGAAGCCTGGGCGCCAGCCTGATTCGGCTCGGTCTGATTAAGGAAGACGACCTCCTCTCAGTCCTCAGCAGATACTACAAAGTTCCATCGGTTAAGCTATCCACTATGCAGGTAGACAAAAAGGTCATCAACTTGGTTCCGTCCAGCATGGCGAAAAAGCACCTCATCATTCCCATCAGCCGAGTGGGAGCGAAGCTCGCCATGGCCATGGCGGACCCGAATAATTTCCTCGCCATCGACGAGATTAAATTCATCACGAGCTTCAATGTAGAACCCGTTGTGGCCTCAGATTACGACATCATTGATGCCATCAAGAAATACTATGGCGGTGGTGGCGGCCTCAACGGGAAGGGCTCTGTCTCCATTGATGCTAGGGATTACACCCTGGACGATGATGATCTGGCCGCCATTGAGGAATTCGATGATTCGGATATGATCGACGTCGGCGATTTCGATGCCCTCGTCTCGGGAGCGGTGGATAAGGTGGAGGTGGTGCAGACAAGTGATGAAGCCGAGGGGAAACCCGAAGATATCGAGGCCCCGGTCATCAAACTGGTGAACGGGATTTTGATCAACGCCATTAAATTAGGGGCGAGCGATATACACTTCGAACCCTATGAGAAAACATTCCGGGTTCGATATCGTGTGGACGGGGTCTTGAGGAAGGCATTGGGACTGCCCATTCAGATAAAGAATGCCACCGTCTCGCGATTAAAGATCATGTCCAGGCTGGATATTGCCGAAAAAAGGCTTCCCCAGGACGGTCGTATTAAGTTGAGATTTGGAAAACGGGAAATGGATTTCCGGGTCTCCGTCCTACCCATCCTCTTCGGGGAAAAAGTAGTCCTCCGTCTCCTGGACAAATCGGCCCTCCAGTTGGATATGACCAAGTTGGGTTTTAATGAAGAAGCCCTCGGAGAATTTCATGAAGCCATCCATAAGCCCGTGGGCATGGTGCTGGTAACTGGGCCAACGGGAAGCGGGAAGACAACCACCCTCTACTCCGGCCTCTCGGAATTGAATAAGGAGAAGGACAATATCATCACTGCTGAAGACCCCATCGAGTTTAACTTCATGGGGATCAATCAAGTCCAGATGCACGAGGAAATTGGCCTTACCTTCGCCTCATCGTTACGCTCTTTCCTGCGACAAGACCCCGATATCATCATGGTGGGGGAGATTCGAGACTTCGAAACGGCCCAGATCGCCATCCAAGCCGCCCTTACAGGACATCTCGTTATGAGCACCGTCCACACCAACGACGCCCCTGGAACAATCACCAGGCTTATCGATATGGGGATAGAACCCTTCCTTATCACCTCAGCCGTCCTGCTCATCCTGGCCCAAAGGTTGGTGAGGAAAGCGTGCACGGAATGTAGAGAACCCATCAAAGCGAATCCAAAACTGCTCTTGGGGCTGGGCGTCCCTCGAGAGAAGATCGATGGCTTTACCGTTTATAAGGGGAGGGGATGCTCCATATGCAGCAACACCGGCTATAAGGGGAGGATAGGCCTCTATGAGGTAATGCCCCTACGGGATGAGCTGAAAGAACTCGTCCTGTCGAGGGCGTCCACTGTAGAAATCAAGAAGGAAGCCATACGGTTGGGGATGAAAACCCTCAGGATGGCCGGCATTACGAAAATCAAGGAGGGTATGACGACCATCGAGGAAATCTTGAGAACCACCATGGATGATAGACGGTGAGCATGAAGATTGATTCGAGAGAGGGGTGAATAAATGGAGGATCTACAGAAATTATTGGAGACGATGATCGAAAAGAGGGCATCGGATATCCATATAACCACGGGATCGCCACCCAGGTTGAGGATCGATGGAAAGCTCGTTGAATTCGGTTCGACCCCGCTTACCGCCTCCGATACGAAAAGGCTCTGCTATAGCGTCTTGGCCGACGCCCAGCGCCACCGATTCGAGGAGGAGAGCGAGTTGGACTTCTCCTTCGGCATTAAGGGGCTGAGTCGCTTTAGGGGAAATGTGTACATCCAACGGGGGGCAGTGGCTGGGGCTTTCAGGGCCATTCCCTATGAGATTCTGAGTTTTCAAGAACTGGGAGTTCCGTCCCTCGTCAATGAGATGCTTAAAAAGCCTAAGGGGCTCATCTTGGTAACGGGACCGACGGGAACGGGAAAATCCACCACCTTGGCCTCGATGATAGATAAACTCAACAGCGAACGAAACTCCCACATTATCACCATCGAGGATCCCATCGAGTACCTCCACCGCCATAAGAAGTCCATCGTCAATCAGCGGGAGATCAATACCGACACCAAGAGTTTCAGGGCAGCCTTAAAACACATACTGAGGCAGGATCCGGATATCATCCTCATAGGCGAGATGCGGGACCTGGAGACCATCGAAACCGCATTAGTCGTCGCTGAAACCGGCCATCTCACCTTTGCCACCCTGCATACGAACTCCTGTGTAGAGACCATCAATCGGATTATTGATGTCTTCCCACCGCATCAGCAATCACAAGTCAGGGCCCAGCTCTCCTTTGTCCTTGAGGGGGTGCTCACTCAACAGCTCCTTCCAAAGGCAAGGGAATCGGGGAGATGCCTGGCGGTTGAGATCATGATCCCCAACCCTGCTATACGGAACCTTATCCGCGAGGACAAAATCCATCAAATATACTCCCAAATGCAGATCGGGCAGGCAAAGTTCGGGATGCAGACCATGAACCAATCCCTCTTTTCCCTCTACCAGAGGGGGTTGATTACGTTAAATGATGCCATGGAGCGAAGCCATAATTTGGACGAATTAATGGGGATGCTGAAGGCGACTGGACAGGTGATCGACAAGGCTGCGAGACAGGTCCAGAGACCGCATTAAGGTTAAGACCATACGATCTAAGGGGAGCATACCATGCCGAGATATAAATGGGAGGGGAAGACGCTCAGGGGAGAGAAGAGAAAGGGCGAGATGGAAGCCCCTGACGAAGGGAGCGTCAGGACTCACCTCAGGCAACAGAACGTGATTCCGACCAAGGTAGTGGCAAAGGGGAAGGAAGTCTCTTTCAGCCTTGGTAGACAAAAGGTTAAGAAGAAAGACGTCGCCGTTTTCACCAGACAACTGGCTACCATGATCGACGCGGGCTTACCCCTTGTACAGTCCTTGGATATTCTCTCCATGCAGCAGGAAAGCAAAGCTTTTAAGGAAGTCATCAAGAATATCAAGGAAGATGTGGAAGGGGGTTCCACATTTGCGGGGGCGTTGAGAAAACATCCCAAGGTCTTCGACGAATTGTACACGAACCTCGTTGTGGCCGGTGAAGAGGGGGGGATATTGGACAACGTCCTCAACAGGCTGGCCATTTATATCGAGAAGGCCGAGTCCCTGAAGAAGAAGATCAAGTCGGCCATGGTTTACCCCTCCACCATTGTAGGAGTAGCCGTTATCGTGGTGGCTGTCCTGATGATCTTCGTCATACCCGTCTTTGCTAAGATCTTCTCCTCCATGGGGCACACCCTCCCCCTGCCTACTCTCATCGTCATCGGCATGAGCAATATTATGAAGAAATACTTCCTGTTGCTCATCGTTGCCCTTGTCATCCTCGTTTTCATGCTCAGAAGGTATTACGCCACGGAGAAGGGCAAGTTGACCATCGATAGCCTCATCCTCAAACTTCCGGTATTCGGTACTCTATTCCGAAAGGTGGCCGTTGCCCGATTCTCGAGAACCCTTGCCACCTTGATCACGAGCGGGGTTCCCATCTTGGATGGCTTAACGATCACCTCGAAGACTGCGGGAAACAAACTGATCGAATACGCAATCATGAAGGCTCGGACAAGTATAAGCGAGGGAGAGACCATTGCCGAACCCCTGGCGAGGAGCGAGGTTTTCCCCCCCATGGTCACCCAGATGATTGCCATTGGAGAATCCACGGGATCCCTCGATTCGATGCTAAGCAAGATCGCTGATTTCTACGAGGAGGAGGTCGATGTCGCCGTCGCCACCCTTACCTCCCTCCTAGAGCCATTATTAATGGTTTTTCTGGGAGTGACGGTTGGTGGAGTCGTCATCGCCATGTATTTGCCAATATTCAAAATAGCAACGGTGGGGGTCGGTTGAGGAACATTGGATACTCCCATAGCCATCATGGAAAACCATCGACGCCTCTCCGAATCGCGGGAGGATAGAATTAGGAAGCTGAAGGTGTTGATGATCTCCCGCGTGACCATCATTACCCTCCTTCTGAGCATCATCCTCTTCATCCAATTGAGAAAAGGGGTGGCCCTGTTCATCACCCCTAATAATCTCATCTACTACTTCATTGGCCTCACCTATCTCATCACCCTCACTTATGTCCCTTTTCTGAACAGGACGAAGAACGTTCAAAAATTCGCCTTCATCCAACACATCGTGGACGTCTTCCTGATCACCCTGTTGATTTACCTAACGGGAGGGATAGAGAGTTTCTTCGTTATCGCTTACATCTTCTCCATTATCAGCGGAAGCATCATTCTCTATAAAAAGGGGGCCTATTTCATTACCTCCATAAGCAGCATCGCCTATGGGGCTTTCTTGGATTTAGAGTATTATGGCTTAATCCATCCCATGTACAACAGCCTCTCCAGTGGGTATTACTACAGCGGTAGCTACGTACTTTACCGAATTTTCGTATACGTCCTGGCCTTCTTCGTCGTCGCCTTCTTGAGTAGCCACCTTGCGGAGGAACTCCGAAGAAAAAGGCATGAGTTGATCCAGAAGCAGGACGATTACGAAAAGCTGGAAGCTTTCAATCGGGATATCGTTCAATCCCTGGACAGCGGACTGTTGACCATTGACTCCCATGGAGAGATTACCTCCTTCAATAAGACGGCCCAGAAAATCTTGGGGTTGAACTCCAAGGAGATGGAACAAGGCCATATCCAGCGGCTCTTTCCCGATATCGATGAAGCAATGTTCAGTATGGCTGAAAATTCCCCAAAGGCAAACACATACGAACGATGTGAGACTACCTTTGTCGATAAGACCGGGAAAACCCTCTTCTTGGGTTTTTCCATCTCTCCCCTGAGGGATAATAACGACCAAGTGACCGGCAAGACCTTTATCTTTCAGGACATTACCAAATTTAAGGAAATGGAGGACCAAATCAAACGCTCCGATCGAATGGCGACCATCGGGGAGTTCGCGGCGGGCATCGCCCATGAAATCCGAAATCCCCTCACCTCATTGAGCGGATCTATCCAAGTCCTAAAAGAGGAGTTGGAACTGAAGGGGGCGAATCGCCATCTCATGGATATTATCCTGAGGGAATCGGAGAGGCTCAATAATCTGATCACGGATTTCCTCCTTTTTGCCCAACCCCCCAGGATTAATAAGGAAAAGTTGGATATTGGTCAGGTTATTGATGAAACACTTCAGTTATTTGAAAATTCTCCAGGCCATAATCGTGCCATTAAAATAGTCAAAGAGCTGAAAAGGAAGATTGTTCTCTTAGGCGAACCCCATCAATTAAAGCAATTGTTCTGGAATCTGTTTATCAATGCTGCCCAAATCATGCCAAATGGGGGGGAGTTACGGGTAAATCTCGAAACGGTCAACGCCGACCGGACCTCGAATCGATTGAAAGGGGCGAAAAAAGGGGAAACGATTCCCTTTGCAAAGATATCCGTCTCAGACACCGGTGACGGTATTAAGCCAGGTGAAAAGGAGAAAATCTTCGAGCCCTTTTTCACGACGAAGGAGGGAGGAACCGGCTTGGGCCTGGCCATTGTCCATCGAATCGTGGAAAATCACGATGGATTCATTTCCGTCAATAGTCAACGGAATAAGGGAACGACTTTTGATATTTTCCTTCCCACGGGAGGGGTTCTCAAATCTTAAGCGCGGGATATCACCATGGAAAAAAACAAAATCTTGGTGGTCGACGATGAGCGAAGCATGAGGGAATTCCTCGGGATCATGCTCGCCAAAGAGGGTTATAGTGTGACTCAATGCCCGGATGGGGAGACGGTTTTGAGGCAGGTGGGGGAAGATATTTTCGACCTGGTCATCATGGATATCCGAATGCCCAAGATGGATGGGATCGCCGTCTTAGAACGGATAAAGGAGATCGCACCGGAGACCATCGTCATCATGATAACGGCTTTCGCCTCCACCGATACCGCAGTTCGAGCCATGAAGAAAGGTGCCTATGATTATATTACAAAGCCCTTCAAGATCGATGAGATTAAGCTCATTATCCGCAACGCACTGGAAAAGAAGGCCCTGGAAAAGGAAAACATCCTGTTAAAACGTTTGGTCGAAACCAAATACAGTTTTGATAAGATCATCGGACAGGGCCCTAAGATGTTAGCCATTTACGAACTCATCGAGAAGGTATCATCAACCAAAACGAACATCCTCATTACCGGGGATAGCGGAACGGGAAAGGAATTGGTGGCCAAGGCTATCCATTTCAATAGTCCACGGAAGCAGAAGCCCTTCGTCACATTGAACTGCGGTGCCATTCCGGAAAATTTGCTGGAAAGCGAACTCTTTGGACACATGAAGGGGGCCTTTACTGGGGCGTTGTACAATAAGCGGGGCCTCTTCGAGGTGGCTGATGGCGGGTCTATCTTGCTCGATGAAATCGGCGAATTGCCCCTATCAATGCAGGTGAAGCTCCTGAGGATAATACAGGATAAGGAATTCACCCGTGTTGGGGGAACGGAATCGATCAAGGTCGATGTTCGGATCATATCAGCCTCCAATAAGGATTTAGAGGAGGCCGTTAAGGAGAAAAAATTTCGGGAAGACCTTTACTACCGGCTCAATGTAATCCAGATCAAATTGCCGTTGCTCCGAGAACGGAAGGAGGACATCCCCCTGCTGGCCGAGCACTTTTTCAAGAAATACGTCCAAGAATTGGTCAAGGATGTCCGGGAAATCTCACCCGATGCCATGAAACTGCTCGTCAATTACGATTACCCCGGAAATGTCAGGGAACTTCAAAACATCATCGAGAGGGCGGTTGCCCTCGAGGCTAGTAACACCCTAACGGTGGAAAACCTCGAATCCTATATGGATGAACAGCGAGGAATCAAGAGCATTGATGATACCCTCTTCGACATTCCAAGCGAGGGGATCGATTTGGAAAAGATCGTGGGGGATTTGGAAAGGAACCTATTGATAAAGGCCTTGCAGAGGGCAAAGGGCGTAAAGAAGAAGGCAGCCGAACTGTTGAACATCAATTTCCGGTCGATTCGGTATCGTCTTGAGAAGTACGGCATCAATGCCAGGGACTAGTGTCACGTCCCAAAGGTCATTTTAAATCCGAAATTCGAATATCGAAATGCCAAACAAATCCAAATATCAAATGACCAAAATCCCAAACATGTCTAGAAAATTGGAAAATTAGAATTTTGTTATTGTTTCGGCCTGCGACGAGCCCCTCGGCCTGAGCTCGGGTCGAAGGCTCAGCCGAGTCGATTTCGAATTTCGTGCTTCGAATTTTAGTACGCTGTGCGATCGTGTAAATTATGCAAGTTATTACTGGAACACTACACTAGGGGCATTCCGCCTCTTACTCCCTTGAATAACCCACGGGA
>Ga0209978_10001436_pt1 | contig 10105 bp, 14 predicted proteins | sample BentaG_FD_182805 | JGI IMG/M metagenome (GOLD analysis project Ga0209978, IMG submission 182805) | Deep subsurface microbial communities from South Atlantic Ocean to uncover new lineages of life (NeLLi) - Benguela_00093 metaG (SPAdes)... | ecosystem: Environmental > Aquatic > Marine > Oceanic >...
AACACAAAAATATCGAGCCACTGATTCAACTATTGAACTGAAGAAGCCGTGCGGGGTTGCCCTAGCCTGGTAGGGGGCAGATCATCCACGCTTCGAAGAGAGCCTAAGCCTGCTAAGCCTGTGGTCCGTATGGGCCGCGCGGGTTCAAATCCCGCACCCCGCGCCACCTCTCCGTCCCATTTATTTCTGCATTTTGCAAAGTATTTCACAGAAGCTTGAGTTTTTGCAGAGTTTTCGGCTTTTGGCTCTTTATGGATGTTCATTCATTCTCATCCTCGGTTTAAACCTGTCCGTTTCAAGAAATATTATCGGATTGGTCGTATTTCAAGGTTGTCGGTCGGTTCTCTTCATGAAAATTTTGTTGCTCATTATAATATCTGCGCGAAGCAGTGCCAGGTTCGATGAGAAGCTGGCGCGCGAAGCGCGCACAAGACTATAGCGTTAACTGATTTCCTTGTGTTCAACGAAATGGTTAAATCTATGAATGTTGTGTTGCTGTAGGAAAATGGGGAAATAAATTGTTGAAAACTCGGCGGTTCGTTCAGGGAAGAGACGAAGAAGACTGGGTTAGTGTATGGAATGCAGCATACAAGGAGTATGATGATCTTCGCCAGATTACAGTAGATGAATTCAAAGTCGCTGAAAAGGCGCCTGAGTTTGATCCTAAAGGAAGGTTTATTGCAGAATTGAATGAACAGCCTGTTGGAATTATTCATGCTCATGTTGACAAACTTAGAAAGGAGAAGAAAGGTTTCATAAGATCTTTCGGGATAATCCCGGAGTTTCGAGATAGAGGAATCGAAGAGGAACTTGTAGAGATTGCCTTGAACGAGTTGAAGATTCGCGGTATGGAGACCGTGCAAGCTTGGGCTCGCGACAACAGAAGAGACAGGATTCGCCTTTGGGAGAAGTTAGGTTTCAAACTTGTACGTAAGTTTAGCTTAATGAAGAGAGAAATAGATGCGGTGCCATCAAGTATAGGTGAGAATAAGGAAGTACTGCTGAAGCCACTTCGAAAAGAGTCTGATGAAGACGTGAAGATGCTTAACTGGCTTGGCAACGAGTGCTTCAAGGAGCACTTCAACTATAGACCGGGTACTGTTGAGGAAACAAAGTATTTTTTGCGAAAAGATCCGTTTTTCAAAGATCAAGACTGGTTCTTCGCAACTCTAGAAGAGAAACATATAGGTTACATCGGCATAGGCGTCGATGAGAAATTCAATGCTGAAAGGAACATGAAAAGCGGATGGGTCTTGGACATTGGAGTGTTGAAAACTTACAGAAGAAAGGATATTGGAACTAGTTTGATGCTGCAAGGCATGGAGACGTTGAAAGCCAAAGGTATGACTACTGCAATGTTAGGAGTGGACGATTGGAACGTGACAAAGGCAATGAAACTATACGAGAAGGTTGGCTTCAAAGTAACAAAGAAAGATTTGACTTACGAGAAAAACGTTGAGTGACTGAGAACTCTGAGGGCGCGCGCGTATTTGAAGTTTGCCGGACTAGTAGGTATGGACTAAATCATACGTTTGCTGTATCTCTTTGTCCTCTTTCCATTCAATTGAAAGCACTTTTTCGAAATCATTCTCTCCAAGAAATTCTCCGAATACTTGTAGTAATGGCTTTTCTCTGGAACAGAGAATTATCTCGCCTTTCTCGTTCTTCCATACATGCATACCTCTGGTTTTGCCCTTGTGAAGTATGTGCAACAGGCTTTTCCCTTCTAGTTGTGTTATTAGTACTGCTGTGTTGTTCCCTTGTATTGTCTCAAAGGTTCTTTCTCGTGCAGTAACCTCGTCAAAACCTATCATAAGGTTCTCTTCAAAGAGATGAGGAACCACTTCAGAGTCATTCAGCTTCACTGATTCTGACTGAAAAGAATGTTCTCTAGAAAGGTCTTTTCTGATATGCTTGTAGTTCTTTACTTTCCCATTATGTACCGAGATGATCTCAGAGAAACCTATACATTCTGCCTTGTAAGGTTGAGCTGCAACACTATATTCGATTGTGTCAATCAAATATGGGCTTGCATATCGTACATGACCTAGAACTATTCTTGAACTGGCTTCTGACAAACCTTTGACTAATGAGAGATCCTTTACAGGTGACGAATTTGTCTTTCCAACTTTGTAGAGCATTGCAACACCTGAGTCATTGACAAAGCAAACTCCTACACCATGACCGCCCACAGGTTTCTTTTCATCTTCGTACTGATGTACTTCTAGAATCTCCAGTAGTTTCAGAACCTTTTGTATGTCGACTTGGCTCTTGCAGAAGTAGCCAAATATGCCACACATAAATTGCCCTCATAAGGTGCGCGCGATTTCCTCCATTTGTCTCTCTAATTTCTCTGTCTTTTCCCAACGATAAGCATAATGGCGAATTTTCCTGACGTTATCGAAATGATCTCTAATCTCATTGTAGGCGGTATCACCTACTGCGATTACCATTCGAGGTTGCAGAATCTCCTTTTCTCTCAGAAGAAATGGAAAGCAGTTTGCCACTTCTTTGTTAGGCAAGAGCGCGCGAGAAGTGGTTTTAGCTTTGCGTCTGCATTTAACTATGTCAGTTATATGAGCCTTTGAGAAACCGTATTTTCTTAATAGTCTGTAGAATAGTTTTGACGCAGGGTCATCGAAACTTCCAGTAGAGGGTCTCGGACAGACAAACATGATGTCGCTGGTTCCAAAGAAACCTTTCACTCCATGCTTGTCTGGTGGGAAAAACCAGGGACCTTTAAGATACAAGTCTCTAGTTCTAATTCTATCTTCCTCTATCAACTCCTTGAAGTCTTCGTAGCACCTCAGACAAGTTTGTATCTCCTTACTTAGCTCACGCAATTCAGCCGACTTATCCATTTTTTCTACTTCCATGTGCGCGCGCGAAACTGACAGTTGACTTAACGCGACAACAATTTCCTACTATCTGGAAAGACTCTGCTTAATATATGGATATGATTTGTCTCTGATACGATCATAGTATCCAATCTCAGCGTGTTTCTTGCTCCACAGACCATACTCTGTGCAGCCAAGCATCCAAGTCATCACATGTGCCATCTCTACTCTCTCAGCAGAACCAAAGTACTTCTTCCTAGCCATCTCTACGACTAATCTACTCATTTGACTGAGAAACTTGCAGAACCTAGCGAACTTTCTTTTTCCATACTGGATGATTCTTTTCTCAGGAGACCATGCGACGTACTTTCCAAATGAACTTCTCTTACTCGGATCAGTGGCGAATCTAATTTTAGGTTTGAAACTTCTCAGTTTGTACTCAATTTTGCTCTTGATAACCTCCTTATCCTTTGTTTCTACGAGGAAACGAAAACTAAAGACAACTTCATCATCTAAGCGATCTCTAATTAGAAAATGCAGATCTCTCACACCTTTGAGGTCTTCAACGAAGCTATAGAAGTCAACAAGTACACTTTCGGCGTTCTCAGCCTTGCATTTGAAAACTGTTACTGTCCAATCATCTCTAATCATTATGACCACTGAACTTTCGGTTAGGGCTCAAATCGGAGAACTTCCCGAACCCGGAATAAAATTTCGCAGACCGATAACTATGACCACTGATTGGTTAAACTCAAGAACTCTGTTGCTTAGGCGGCTATTTGATGTCGAGGTACTGAATAGCATGGCACTCTACAAAATTCCGCCTTATATTTTTAGCCATCCAACCAACATTATCAAGGTCTTCCTACAAGGAATTGCTGATAGTACTGCTCTACCTCCCTCCCCGAAGATGTCAAAAGGGACTGCGGCTTTCACTGGAAAGGGTGCAGGTAGAATACAATTAGAACTAGAATTCGCAAGATGGCATGTCGCAGTACAAGTTTGCCGAATGTTTCAAGAGAAGGTAAAAGCAAAAGTGTTTATGATAAACTGGGGACATCCAAACATACGAGGACCCGATACATGGAAGGGCCAAAACCATCAACTGAGGTTATATTTCAACGAATTTGCAAAAGTGGGATTTCGAATGGGATTCAAACGTGTTTTCTTCGAAGAAATGATGCAAAAATTGAAACCCAAAGATTTTAGTCGTCAGAGAGACTATTGTCCTCGTAAATGTAGACCAGCTAAGAAACCCTATAAGTGCAATAAACATAACGAGGACGATGAAGCCCTTCCTCCCAAAGTTAGGGGACGGCATTTTAACTCTTTTTGGCAGATTTGCGAGAAATTGGGATGTACGTGTCGGGAAACTTGTAGAGATTCCATGTGTCTGAAATCCTTCAAAGGAAAAAGAAAAAAACAAAAGACAAAGCGGAAAGCTTCTACCTAAAGTCAACATGCGATTCATGAGTTTGCGACTTTCTGAATTATAATTTCTAAATCAGATAAGCAACTGCGCGCGCTAGTCTACAATTTTTTTCAACTCGATTATAAAGTAGAAACTTAGAAACTCTTGTTGTGAGGTTTTTTAGAACAATGTGGAGCTTTTACAGGTTGAAGCGAAAGATAATTGCCCTGTTTGAAGACAGAAAGGAACTGCATCCGCTGCCAGGAACTAACAAGTTTGCTGAGGTATACCTTCCTATGATAGGTGAGGGAATTCCTAAAATCGCGTTGCCAAAAGCTGACTTCGCTGCTGGGTTCAATGAAACATACTTATACGTTGAAGTGGATACTGGCGAAGGAGTGTCTCACAATCTAGCTAAGTACTTTTACATCTTGGATCGTTTGAAGTCAAAACCAAAGAGGGTTGTCGTCTTTCATGTACTTGGTCCAGGTTTTCGCATGACCATGCATAACTATTTATTTCATCGAAAGCTTGCAGGTTTTCTAGCAGAAAAGATCAAAAATGATTTCAGAGAAGAGTTCCAGTTTTACTATGAACAGTCTGACCCTTTCATGAACAATGAAGACGCTTTAAAATGGCTTTCAAAAAAGTTGTCAGAAATCCAGACTTGAAAATGCGCTCGCATTACTTGTGTTTCTTAACGTATCTATCGATGATTTCATAAATCCAGTCCACAATGGACTTGAAGCCTGCATGCATGCACGTATATGAACCCTAAACTTGAAATTGTCAACGAATTATAACGACAGTTGTGGTGTATAGGTGTCTGGAGACAAAACAAAAGATGTGGAGATTGTAGTCTCTATTGATTTTTTGCCAAACCTGATAAGATTGGGGCAGACAAAAATAGTTGAGGATTTCCTCAGAAAGAAGTTTAAGAACAGCTTGCCCAGTAAAATTGCAAGATATGGAAAGCTTCCACATCTAATGGTTCGACTTGGCCCATTCAACTCGTTGATTACAGAGACAAGAAATCTTTACGTTGATGAATATTACAGAGCTGCTGTAGCACTAAGTGGGATGACTGCAGAGTCTCTGTGTATTTCGATTGCCGAAGAACGGGTTAAGGATGAATCCTTGAAAAGACAATTGACAGACCCTTCTATTCCTTGTAGGACAAAGATTGAACCTTTAAAGAAATATCTAAGAATAGCTAAATCTGCCTCTTTGTTTCATCGGATATTGGACATACGTAAAGAATACCTTCACCTACACAAGACACGAGTTCTTCCTGAAGAGGTCTTGAAATGCATCAATATGCTCCATCTAGCAGTAATTGCTGAATATGGCCTAGTTCCTGCTGAGGGAGGAAAGGTTCGGTTCGCCACTAAAAAAGACGTTGAACAGTTGGCAAAAAAGATGGGAATGCGACTGTGATAGCTGTCATATGAACAGTCTGAGAAAAAGGCACATGCACGTCCAACTATAGCGCCAAATCGGAGAGAAATTCTTGTAGGTTACTGTATCCAAACCTTCTAGCGAGATTTATGAGCACAGCGATTTCCTCATTTGTAGGAACACAAATGCAGTTCATAAAAATATGAATGAGACGTTCGCTGAAAACGTGGATATCCGTTATTTGATTGACCTTAATGCTTCCTACTATTGCTCCACATTCCTTTGCCAACTCTTCGATAAGAGTTGAAGAAGAACTTGTTACACTGGTTACTCCTTGGAAAACGAACCCGGAATACTTCAACCATAACGGTATGAACTCTCTGAGAAAGGCGACTTTGTCTCTTGTGAAAGCTTGAAATTCTCCTGGATTTTGATTCTTCTTATCATAGAACTTGAAAGCACATTGTGTTGATGCTTCATGTGCTAATTGATGGTTTATCGAATATTCTCTAAAAGGGGTCACCAAAGGATTATTGTCAGTGAAATCGTCGACAACTCCATTACTCTTCATTTCAGAGAGTTTCTCAGTAACCTTTGATGACTGATTTGTACTTTCTAGATTTAGTCTAACAGTTATGTGAGGCGTTCTATCGTCTCCTTCCACAGTGTATCTATTGAAATTATAACCTGTTAGTTGCTCTGCAGCTACAGAGTCGACCAATGTCTTTGTTACCTCAAAAGCCTTGTCAAAATCCAGAAATTCATCTGTATAGACATAGAAGTCATAATACATATCAGGTCACCGGTCCGTATATGCTTAAAGTTTTATTGCACGCGCACGCAACAGCTATTATTTAATACGTCGAATTTTGAACACTACAGGATTATCAGGATCTGGGCAAGCATTGAATATTACGTCTCCATCTTCCTCGCTCCACGGGAAATCCACTCCATAGCGCATAGCGTAGACCTTTGGAAGCAGAGTCATAAGCGCACTGTAGCAGATATCACCTTTCACTGATCTACCGTCAAAAACTATCTTATCACCCACTTCATGTCCAAGCGCACATTTTCCTTTCTGACTCTTCACGGTAACTTCAACAATATATGGCATGCAAATCACCAAGCTCAAACTATAAATGGACTTTCGAAGTTTATAACTTTCTAATTAAAGAAGAAACTAGAAGTTTATAATAATCCAGTTTGATTATAAACCAGAAACTTAGAAACTTCCAGAAGTCAGGAGAGATCAGAGTGCATTTAGAGGATATGAAGAAAGAAATCGAAACACTCGTTTTAGAGAAAGGTTTCTATAATAAACCTGACGACGTTCCGAAGAAACTTCTTTTTGCCTTTATCGAATTAGGTGAAGCAAGCGACAACTGGAAAAAAGGTAGAAGTGAAGAAGAGATAGCTGAAGAACTGATTGATGTAATATTCTACGTTTTGGATGCAAGTCGATTAGCGTGTCCTTCAATAAACATGGATGAAATGTTTGGGAAGAAACTGGACAAAAACTGGAGTAGATCTTATCAGTACGGTGAAGGATACCGACAAGCGCGCGCGCGAAGTTGAGTATGCAATGGTTAAAAAGGTGACAACGAGGATATGAACAAACCTAGATTGACCAATCTGCAGAAAGCCAAAATCAGTCTCGCCTATCTTGCATGGGAGGACATGGATAAGCTTAACAAACCACCGCACAATCGACTGTTGAAACACGTTCTAGGTTCGACACTTGGTGAAATCAATCGTTTCTTCCGTCAAGCCGGTGAGAGTTCGCAGGATGTAATACGGGTCTTCCGAACATGGGAATTGACTTTGTATCCTAAAATATCCATAGGGTTTGATCCAGACAGAAATGTTCTGATCATTAACCTATGGTCATGGATGTTTTCTGTGTTATCAAACATGAAACAATTAGAGGTAGGATTTTCACCGTTATGTCTCAAAGCATCTGAGTTAATTCATGAATTCCAGCATTACGTGTATCTCGACAAGCATAAGATGCTAGAAGCATCAGATGAAGAGTCAGAACTCTTTAGGAGCAAGCATGGAGGCATAATGGAAGAGACGGCGTTTAGGAAACAGATTGCCGTTCTCAAGACATACAAAAAGGTTGCCCCACTCAGAATTCCAATGATCGCCTTTAAGATTGACGCGTGGGAAAATGGCGGACGGTGCACATTCAGATTCCTCAAGGAATCCCAACAAGCGACAGAGACTCTTATTGACGGATTGGTGAAACAATACGAAGAAGCGATAGAGTTAGCTAAATTGGATACCGGTGCCTCAAGATATAATGAAGAGAGCGATAGGATGGATTGCCAGATGAATGAAACTATTTCGCAAGCCTTGAATCTTCCCATCGACGTCAGTTTAGACAAAGATCAATTCAAAACTACATCTGTTTATTTCTGATTTCGTTTGCCGCGCGCGCAAATTCAAACGTTATTAATTCAAAACTCTCTCAAACTCAAACACATTATGATTTCTTTCGAGTACTTCAGCGAGTTCTTCTTTTGCTTTCGACGGTTCTTCCCAGATTTCATCCAAGACTGCTCTAACATCTTTCTCGTCTTTACAAACCCTACAGACCTTTTGAACAGTCACCTTCTTCCCAACTCCATGCTCTCTCAATTTTCTGTTGAAATCTGCAGGTCTCAACAACTTGATGTTCATTCTTGAAGCATACTGCGCTAGAATTATCTTCTGTCCGTTAACTACAACCTTTTCATTTGGATTGTAGGCTCCTGCACCAAAAACTGGTATGACTCCTTTCTTCAACTCTCTACCATTCTCAGTGTCAACACCGAAGTCAGTCGACCATTTCAATACTTCAAGGAAATCATCAAGACTCTTTCTTCTAACAACTGAATACTTACATTCAAGAACATAGGTTACTGTTGGACTGAACAATCCAGGAGTCACTTTCCAGACACGGTCTACTTCAGCACTTTGTTTTCTATTACCTACAGGCTTCAACAAATGCAACGTTATTCTTCTCGGATCGATGTTTCTTCTGTGATTCTGTTTGAGAAACTCTGCTCCTTCAGTAAACTTGTCAATGAACCATTCGACAACTGCTTCCCAGTTATGACCGACACGGTTGTCTCGTCCAAAACGTATTCTAATGTAGTTCTTCTTCATCTCGATGTTAGCTTTGAGATCTTCAGGTTTCACTGAGTCAAGATAGTAATAGGCAAACTTGTCGAAGATCTTAACCTGTTTAATATCAGTATACAGTTGCCTTGCTCTTCTTAACGCTCGTTTCGCCTGATCGATATCACAGTGCAGAATGTTTCGAAGATAAGACAAAGAGAGTAGTTCATTTGACGTCAGTAACTGATCTCTTATCAGCCTGACTCTCTCATGAATAGTATTGGAAGTCGGATTGTCCAGCAGCATTTTGCTTGTTCTTTCAAAAGCTTCCTTAATCGCTTGATCTCTAGGCAACTCTTGATCGATGAAAGCCAGTATGAAGCCCTTCCTGAATGGACTGCGCTGATCATGAGACTGATAGCCTCTCACGTAGACTAAGCCTTTCTTTTCGAAACGTCTCACATTAGACATAATGTCGCATGACTTAACCTTCAATTCTTTCGTAATGTCGACACTGTAAAACGCCTTATCCTTGTTTGTTTCTAGAAAGTTCAAAACTTGGCTTGCCTTACTCTCTACGTCTCTGCTTCTACCGTCTCTCTTTCTATCTCCGTAACTCACAAAACTTGCTGGTATCTCATGACCATTATTCACAATGTAGTGGTTAATCGCTCTAGTGTAGCCGACAATGCCTCCTCGCCCTTTGCTTAAAGTCTCAAACTCAAACGTCGACTCACGAGTCCTTAAAACAAAATCTTTCTTCCATAATCTTCTCAGACAATCATCGACTCTGTTCGGCTTCTCACCTAAAGCCTCGTAAACATCTCTAAGACTAGCAACACCGTTAGAAACTAGAAAGTTATAAACTCCAACTCTCAGTGACTGTTGCTCAGACCGCAGCTTCACCACTTTCCGACTGGTTTAACTTTCGGTTCAAATCCCGCACCCCGCGCCACCCTTCCGACATCTAGAACTTGCGGTTTTGAAGTGTTTTCTTGAAAATCTCGTTGATTCTTTGAGTTTTCGGTTCTTATGACTCTATACGTGCTCATTCATTCTCATCCTCGGTTTAAACCTGTCCGTTTGCGAAAATAATATCGGAAAAGACGTATTTCAAGCTTGCCGATCCATTCTCACATAGAGATTCGCATTGCTTACTATCTTATCTAAGCGAAGCGATGCCAGGTTCGATGAGAAGCTGGCGAAGCGCGCACAAATCATGTATGTAACGAGAAAAAACTCAAAAATAAGTATCGCAGTGATCTACTTAATGTGAAATGGGGAGAGTCGAGGTTTTGTTGAAGGTAAAGGACGTAATGGTTACGAATGTCGTAACTGTTGACGTTGGCGTGAATGT
>Ga0209978_10001437_pt1 | contig 10104 bp, 12 predicted proteins | sample BentaG_FD_182805 | JGI IMG/M metagenome (GOLD analysis project Ga0209978, IMG submission 182805) | Deep subsurface microbial communities from South Atlantic Ocean to uncover new lineages of life (NeLLi) - Benguela_00093 metaG (SPAdes)... | ecosystem: Environmental > Aquatic > Marine > Oceanic >...
TTCTTCCTAATATCTACGCATTTCACCGCTACACTAGGAATTCCGCTCTCCTCTCCTACACTCAAGTTAACCAGTTTCGAATGCAGGTTCCAAGTTGAGCTTGGAATTTTCACATCCGACTTAGCTAACCACCTACACGCTCTTTACGCCTAGTAATTCCGAACAACGCTTGCACTCTCCGTGTTACCGCGGCTGCTGGCACGGAATTAGCCAGTGCTTCCTCTGACGGTACCGTCATTCCCCCGATGCAATCGAGGGGGTTCTTCCCGTCTGACAGAACTTTACATCCCGAAGGACTTCATCGTTCACGCGGCGTCACTGCGTCAGGGTTTCCCCCATTGCGCAAAATTCCCCACTGCTGCCTCCCGTAGGAGTCTGGACCGTATCTCAATTCCAGTGTGGCCGAACACCCTTTCAGGCCGGCTACTGATCGTTGCCTTGGTAGGCTATTACCCTACCAACTAGCTAATCAGGCGCGGACTCATCCCTGAGCGACCTCCGAAAATCGAAAACCTTTTACTACTGAATCATGCGATTCTGTAGTCTTACGCGGTATTAGCTCCACTTTCGCAGAGTTATCCCCCGCTCAAAGGTAGATTATCCACGTATTACTCACCCGTTTGCCACTATCCCAATATCACCTTACGGCTTTATCGGGACCGTTCGACTTGCATGTGTTAAGCGCGCCGCCAGCGTTCGTTCTGAGCCAGGATCAAACTCTCCATAGAAAAATTTACTTAACACCTTGAATTAACCAGGGTTATCTGGCTTCAACGCTCCTATTTAATTATCAAAGACCTAAACACCCATTTTAATTATACCATATAATTATTGTTTTGTCAATATTCTCTTTATATATTTTAAAAAAATCGATCAAAGATAGAAAAGAGCCTATCTTTGTGTTATATTACTATGACTAAAATTTATAATTGGAGAATAGATGTTGCTTTTTAAAGGAAAGAGCATGAAGGTAATCTTGGCGGGACTTTCTTTCGGAGAGGAAAATAGTTTTTCTCCGAGGCATCCCTCCCTTCTTCTGTCAATCAGATAATAACAAAGTTTCTCTTAATTGTCAAGTGATTTTTTTAAATCTATCTAATAAAACTCCAATAAAACGCAGACTGAAGTCTGCTACTCCTATCCCTACGGAAGATTATCGATTTCCAGTAATTTCAAAAATTCTTTATTCGACTTGGTAGTTTGCAGTTTCTCTAGTAAAAACCCCATCGCTTCCACGACGTTCAAAGAGCTCAATGCCTTTCGCAGAAGCCACACTTTGTTCAATTCGTCTTCAGAAAGAAGGAGCTCCTCTTTTCTCGTTCCAGAACGGTGAATATCAATTGTGGGAAATATTCTTTTGTCCACTAATCTACGATCGAGATTCGCTTCCATGTTACCTGTCCCTTTAAATTCTTCAAAGATGACATCGTCCATTCGGCTTCCTGTATCAACCAGTGCTGTAGCAATGATTGTCAGGCTACCCCCTTCTTCAATATTGCGGGCAGCACCAAAAAAACGCTTGGGCTTCTGTAGAGCGTTAGAATCTAAACCGCCAGATAACACCCTGCCAGAAGAGGGAGTTACGGTATTATAAGCCCTGGCCAAACGGGTTATGCTATCCAGCAAGATGACCACATCTCTTTTATGTTCAACCAGTCTCTTTGCCTTTTCCATAACCATTTCTGCTACTTGAATGTGACGATCCGCTGGTTCATCAAAAGTTGAAGAGATTACCTCTCCTTTTACTGACCTTTGCATATCAGTAACTTCTTCGGGTCTTTCATCTATGAGCAATATTATTAGAATAATCTCTGGATGGTTGGTGGTAATACCATTTGCAATTTGCTGTAATAGAATAGTTTTCCCAGTTCGCGGCGCGGCAACAATCAGCCCTCTCTGTCCCTTTCCAATGGGAGTCAAAAGGTTCATTACCCGCATGGATACTTCCGTAGGTTTAGTTTCTAAGTTAATTCGTTTATTGGGATAGAGAGGAGTCAGATTATCAAATAGTGCGCGGTCACGAATATTCTCCGGATTCTCGCTATTGACCGCTTCTACCCGTAAAAGAGCAAAGAAACGCTCACCTTCTTTTGGTGGACGTACCTGCCCAGAAACAGTATCCCCCTTGCTTAAACTGAAACGCTTAATTTGTGAAGGAGAAATATAGATGTCATCCGGGCCGGGCAAGTAATTATTGTTAGGAGACCTCAAGAAACCGAAACCATCAGGCAAAATTTCCAGCACTCCTTCATCGAATAGAAGTCCGTTAGATTCAGCTTGGGCATGCAAAATTTTGAAAATTAAATCCTGTTTTCTGAGGCCGGATATCCCTTCTACCCTCAACTCTTTTGCTTTCTTTGTTAAATCTGCTATGGTCATTTTGGACAGAGCACTTATATCTAATGTAGTTTTTTCCACTATCTATTCCTCCTTATTTTATAAGATAAAACTTTCCGGAAAGTATTAACTAAAGGGAAAAATGTCTAAGATTTGATAAATTAGGATTGCGTTGAGGAAAGTTTACATTGATTTGACAATATTATATTACAACATTTCACAAATTTTGTCAATAATTATTTTTTATGCCTATTGACATAACTCACCAGTGAGAAAATGGGGTCAGGAAAAATGGGCCATAATTTAATATCCCCATTCTCGTTCGTGATAGTCGAAAGGAGTAACAGGCTCCTCTTTTTCTCTTTCTTCTTTCTCTCTTTCTTCTTTTTTACTTTTACTTCTCCTTCTAAAATACCCTACAGGCAGGCCAGTCTCTCGGTGAGTGTCTACAGCGATAAGCTCCCAGTCGTCCTTTCTAAGGTTATTAAGAAATTCCTCCTGCTCAGCAAAACTGGGTATTCCTTTCTTCTTTATCCTCTCCAGCTTAAACTCCTTAAATAATTTTAGTGCTTCTAATTCGCTCCCCGGACTTAGTCCCTGGGGATAAAATCTCTCACAAAAGTCCTTAAATTCTTCACTTTCTATTCCCAATTCTTTCCACTCCTGGAGAGCAGTAGTATAGAATGTCGCCTTTTCCTCGGACATAAGGAATGCTACCTTGTATTCCCACTTAGCTTTGCCCCCCAATACAAAACCAGTAATCAGAAGCATTCCCAGAACCAAAATTATCCCGGTCAACAATTTTTTCATCTTCGACCTCTTCTCTTCTGTCCAATAAGCAAAAATTTATGCAGAAATAATTTTTCTTATTTCTCGATCGAAACAAAATTGCTTCTACTCAGTAGTCTCCTCTAACATTTCTGTTATTTCGAATACAATGGAGTCTAATTTATTGCCAGCTGCATCGAGAATCTCCACACCCCACTCGCCTTTCCATTCAGGTAGAATCGTTTTGTAGCTCCAGGTGCGGTGTCTTGGATATTCGACAGGAAGCATCACTTCTGTCATCTTCTCTACGCCATAATACCAGACATGAATGATCTCCGTTGGCTCATCTGCCCCTTGCACGCAAGTCCAGCAGTAAACCTTGCCTACAGTAGATGGAAAAGCGGAAGCCTCTCCAATAAGTTCTCTCTCTTCGACTCCTGTCCCCAATCTGGTCTCTACTGTGAGCTTCGTCTCTTCTACTTCCACCTGTTCCTCTGCCACTTCTTCCTGTTGAACAGCCAGTGGCCCGGTCGACATTAGACTTAACAAAAGGACCAGTAAAAAAATTATTGCCTTATACATTTCTTCTCACCTCCTTTGGTATATATAATTTTGAGGTTTTGGGGTTATAAAAATATTCTATTTAAGATTGTCTTCTACTAAGCTTTTTAACTCTTGCAGATTAGGTAGGTTATTAGCATCGGCGATGTAGATTCCACGCTGGGTTCTTTCCTTCCAGGCTAAATATAATATCTTCTCTTGAGTGGGTGAGAATAGAGGATTTGTATTTCCATAATATTTTCCACCTATAACCTGACGTTTGTTTCGACCATTAATATCAACTGTATAGATTCCTTTCCAGCCGAAGAATCCTTCACCAGGCGTTCTGCGATGAGATTTACCACTACTTAAGAATAGTATCTTCTTTCCATCTGGAGAGAAAGAGGGGAATTTATTGTAGGATTTATCACTCACAATACACTTTTTATTTCTTCCTTTAGTGTCACATATATAGATTCCACTATTATCCAGTGAGTCAATCTTCCCATCTTTATTTGTATCTCTCCGTCTACTTAAATAGACTATTTTAGTGCCGTCCGGGGAAAAAGCGGGAAAAGAGTTATTGTATCTATCACTTACAAGCTCCTGTTCATTTCTGCCGTCACTATCTATAATATATATACTACTATTATCACGCAAATCAATCTTGCCATCCTTGTTAGTATCCCTTCGCCAGCTGGCATAAACTATCTTTTGACCATTGGGTGAAAAAGAAGGAAAAGTGTTATCGTATTCATCACTGACTATTTGTTTTTCATTCTTACCATCGATATCTATCGTATAGATTCCACTATTGTACTCTCGCCAGCTGGCAAACAGAATCTTATTATCCTCCGGGGAAAAAGAAGAGAATTTGTTATGGTACTGGTCAGAAACTATCCATTTTTCATCTCTTCCGTCTAAGTCTTTTATATATACTCCGGGATTATCAAATAAATCGATCTTGCCATCGCCGTTAGTATCCCTTCGCCTGCTCAAATATACTATCTTGCTCCCATCGGGCGAGAAAGAAGGATAGGTGTTCTGACAATCATCATTCACAATTTGTCTCTCATTTTTTCCGTTTACATCTATAATGTAAATTCCAAAATTATCTTTTTGGTCAATCACGCCATCGCCGTTAGTATCCCGCCGAATGCTACAAAAGACTATCTTGTTGCCATCTGGAGAAAATGCTGGAAAGGCATTGCGATATTCATCGCTTACAACTCTTTTCATACCAGTCAATTCACAGATTTTTCTAATCATCTCCTCTGAGGGATTTAAGGCGATTACTTCCCCAAGGACTTTTTTTGTATTTGTAAAATCTTTATTATTAAAATAGGCCTCTGCTAAAAGATAGTAGGTGTCGATATCTTTTCTTTTGGAAATTGCCATAGAAAACTGCTTAATGGCTTCATCAAAAACTCCCAATTCAAATAGTTCCTGCCCTCTTTTGACTTCTTTAATTTTTCCAAAAAGACGCATGACTACATCTCGTATTTAGTAGATATAATCCGTATTTACAATAAAAGCATCTTTAATAAGTTCTATATGATTGGGATAAACAGAAACTACGTCGAATCTAAGATCCTGCTTATAAATTTTCTTTTCTTTAAGATAAGTTAAAGCCACTTTAGTAAGCTTCTTTTGTTTACGCCAGTCTATTGCCTCTTCAGGTAAACCGTATTCTTTTGTTTCTCGCGTCTTGACTTCCACAAAACAAAGAATGTTTTTGTCTTTAGCAACGATATCGATTTCACCTAAAAAACAACGGTAATTCCTCTCCATAATCTTATAGCCTTGCTTTTTTAAGAATTCTACGGATATATTTTCCCCTCTTTTACCTAAAGCTATTCTTTTATTATTCATTTAGTCTTCTGTCTTTAATTCGCGCAGCTTTACCCATCTTTTTACGCAAATAATACAGCTTTGCCCGGCGAACTTTCCCGCTCTTAATAACACTTATCTTTTTAATCTGGGGAGAATGGAGAGGAAAAATCCTTTCCACTCCTATACCGTAAGAAAGCTTGCGCACGGTGAAAGTTTCACCCACGCCTCTTCCCGAACGGCTAATGACCACTCCTTCAAAGGCGTGAACCCTTTCACTCCCGCCTTCGAAAACTTTGGAAATGACTCGCACTGTATCGCCAACGAAGAAGTGTGGTAAATCTTTTTTTAACATCTCATTAGTTGCTCTGTTCAGTAAACTGTCCATAAACTCCACCTTTTTATAACTACAAGTTTATCTGTTTGCACCCTCAATAAGTAATCGAGTTGTAACCATTTTACTTTTTTTAAGTTCCTCTAAGATTTTTTAAAATTTCTCGATCTTCTACAGAAAGTGTTATCTCTTCTAAAAGATCTGGTCTTTTCTCCAGAGTATTTTTTAGCGCTTTTTGTCTTCGCCACTTTCTAATTTGGTTATGGTCCCCTGATAAAAGAAGGGTGGGAACAGACTTCCCCTTAAACCTTGCTGGTCGAGTGTAATGTGGATAATCTAACAATCCCTGGTAAAAGGAATCGTTCTCAAAAGACTCTTTTTTATTTAAAACTCCTGGCAATATTCTTACCAGGGAATCGATAATTACCATTGCCGGTAATTCTCCGCCCGTCAAAACATAATCGCCAATGGAAATCTCATCAGTAATTAAGTTCTCCTTAACCCGCTCGTCCACCCCCTCATAATGCCCACAGACAAACAGCAAGTGTTCCTCTTGTGAAAGTTCCTTGGCTTTAGCCTGGTTGAAGGTTTGTCCTTGGGGAGTCAAAAGAATAATATGCGCCCTGCGTTTTCCTTTTCTACTACCTACGATTTTTTCTACAGCGCGAAATATAGGCTCGGGTTTCAAAACCATCCCCGCCCCACCACCATAAGAATAATCATCCACAATGGAGTGTTTATCTAAAGCAAAGTCACGCAAATTATGGATGTTAATTTTAACAATGTTTTTCTGTTGTGCCCGCTTTAAGATACTTTCCTTAATTATTCCTTTTAACATTTGTGGAAATATAGTTATTACATCGATTTGCATTTTTGTCTTCAATTATAGCTCCTCAGGAAGATCGATTATCATTCTTTTCTTATTAATGTCAATTTCTTTAACCAATTTTTTTACGGCGGGAAACAGAATTTCTTTAGTCTCCTCTTTGATTACATAGATATCGTTTGTTCCTGTTCCAAAAATATCCACAATTTTTCCCAGCCTGCGAAGGCCCGTTTTGTCCTCGGCAAAAACTTCCATTCCCATCAAATCTCGAACATAGTAAGCTCCCTTCGCCAAGGGAAGTCTCTTGCAAGCAACCTTATATTTCTTCAACTGCTCTGCCTGGCTAATAGTATCATAGCCAGCAAATTTCAGGATAATGAATCCCTTCTGTTCCCTCAGGCCAAGTATCCGGGCTTCCTTTTTCTCCCCATCCGGGTTCACTAAATAGACATTCTTCATGCTTTCTAAAAAACCCCTTCGTCCTCTGGTGACGAAGCTTGACAGAGACAGGTAGGAAATGAGTCTCACTTCACCTTTACGTCCCTGGGTATTAACAATCTCTCCTAAAAAGACTAAATCTCTATCATTTCTTTCCATTCTCTGAGCACACTTGCCTAGGCCAGGCCTGTACACAGGCTTTTCTGATGCGAAGCTTTGCTTCGCTACTCCTTTTCTCTTCTCAGCGAGTGGAACTAAATCCCGAGCCACCATTTATTTAATGACTTCGAGCGCGACTCGATGCCCCGACTTCACTGAAGCAGCATTAAGCAATGTACGAAGTGCTTTAATAGTCCTTCCTTGCTTGCCAATTACTTTACCTATGTCTTCCTTCGCTGTAGACAGTTCCAGAATTATATTTTGTTCTCCTTTTACTTCTTTAACTTTAACTTTTTCGGGATTATCTACTAACTTCTCAACTATATGAATAACCAATTCTTTCATCTGTTTCTCCAAAAATTACATAATAATGAATGGTCAATGCCTGATAATTATTCTTTTTCCTTGTGAATTTTTAATAAACTTTTTACTGTTGGTGAAAGTAACGCACCCTTCTCCCTCCAGGCTTTAATCTTTTCTTGAAAGAAAGTAATTTTTCTCTTGTCTACACGGGGGTTATAATGCCCAAGAATTTCTAATACTCGCCCATCCCTTTTCTTTCTCGAATCAACTGCCACAATAGTGTAGCAAGGGCGCTTATGTGTACCAATTCTTTTCAATCTAATCACTATAGACATGTTTCCTCCTTTTAGATAGAAAATAATAAAATTGCAATTTAGCTTTTGTCCTTTATTTGCTGGTGGATTTCTTCTGAGAGAGGTCACACGCTCGACGGAGATCGGCAATTGCTTTCCTGGGGTCGGGTGAGCCGAAAATATACTCACCGGCAACCAGAACATTTGCGCCATTGTCTACTACCAACCGCGCCGTGTTAAGGTCGATTCCACCATCAACTTGAATATCTACATCCAGCTGACTTTTTGAAATGTGGTCCCGAAGATGAGCAATCTTGGGTAACACAGAACTAATGAACTTCTGCCCCCCAAAACCTGGCTCTACCGTCATCAACAGGGCCATGTCAATTTGATTTAAGTAGTTCAACAAAGATTCAACAGGCGTCTGGGGGTTAAGCGCCACTCCCACTTCCAATCCTTCCTTTTTAATTGCTCCAATTTCCTCTCCAAGATTAATACAAGCTTCTGCGGAAACTGTAATAATTCTTGCTCCAGCCCGAGCAAAGACAGATATAAATTCTTGAGGATTCTCTATCATTAGATGGACGTCCAGTGGAAGTTTGGTTATCTTCTTTATGGAATTGACGACTTGAGATCCAAAAGAAATATTGGGAACGAAGTGACCATCCATAATATCGAGATGCAACATATCAACTCCTGCTTTTTCAACTAGCCATATCAATTCTTTTAAATTAGTAAAGTCACAATTTAGAATAGAAGGAGCAATCTTAATCACAATTCTATCTCCCTAACCAGAATACTATTAACAAATATTTTCGCCTTTGCTTTCCCCAAAACTTGTATGGGCAATGAGATCTTCGTCCCTGGAGAATGTATTTTATGGTAAACTTCCCTTTCACCTTGACCATCCACTACCACAATGAGAACATCTCTATCTAAAACTCCTTGGGAAACTTCATAATATATTGTCGCTTCGCGGATTATTTTGTGCTCTTCGCTTTTCTTTGCTACAGTTACTTTGACTATAGTATTTTCATCGATGATTTCATCCGTGTGAGGTTCTTGTTTTAAAATAGTCCCTTCGGGAACGCTATCATTAACAGTTTCTTTAATTTCACCTAAGGGTAAATTCATATCCCGCAATATCTTCCGGGCACTCTTAATATTTTGGCCAAGCAGATTGACCATTAAAGGCACCTCTGCCTCTCTGGCTGGACCAAGACTTATCACCAGATTAATCATGTTTCCTCGGGCAACGATTTCTTCAGGTGAAGGGTCTTGCGCTATTACAAAGTCCTTTTTTATTTCCTCCGAGTAAGTTCCTGTTTCCTCGCCCAGAACCAAGCCTGCTTGACGAAGGAGAATCTTTGCCTCGCGTAAAGACCTCCCTACAAGATGAGGAACGAAAATAACCTGACCGCCAGAACTAACGATAACCTTAATAACTTTCCCTTCCTTCACTACTGCCCCTGGTAGCGGCTCTTGGAAAATAATACTGCCATCAGGTATATTTTCATTATATTGTTCACCAACTTTCTTAATATATAAGTCCTGGTCACTTAAAATCTGGAGAGCCTGCCCCACAGTCTTTCCAGTCAGATCAGGAATCATAATCTCTTTCTTCTGATGAGCAACTATCCCCATCAATTGGTTAAAGATAAGAATTCCAAATACTATAGCGGCAAAAGTAGCCAGAATGAGTTTAATAAATTTCTTTATCCCCTGTTGGAGAGAAAAAAAACCAAGTAACATAACAGAAATTAGAATTAGAATCCCCAGTATTACCTTCATAATTTACCCTTTTAAAATATCCCTTTTGAGACCTTCGCCACGATTAATCAGGCAGGACTCCACTTGTTGGGAACAAATCAAGCTTCCTTCTGCTACAATTTAAAACCTTCTCCCGATGAATCGGGACCTACAAAAATTCAGATCAGCTCATTGTAGGCACAAATTCAATTTGTGCAATTTGTGAAGAGCACTTGGAATTTTAGCCAAAAATCGAAGAAAAGATGTCATTGCGAGCGACTGAAAGGAGCGAAGCAATCGACCCGAAGGGTCGTTGCGAGGGCAAAGCCCGTGGCAACCTCGGGCCAAATTACGAGATTGCTTCACTTCGTTCGCAATGACAATTCATATTAAGTCGCTTCGCCTCGCAATGACATCCTTTTATATCTCTTTTCACATCCTCACCATCCGACAAGCAAACATGCCATCCATGTGGTGACGATGAGGATAAATTTTCAAGAAACCATTTTCATCAACCAGTTCTTCTT
>Ga0209978_10001438_pt1 | contig 10102 bp, 7 predicted proteins | sample BentaG_FD_182805 | JGI IMG/M metagenome (GOLD analysis project Ga0209978, IMG submission 182805) | Deep subsurface microbial communities from South Atlantic Ocean to uncover new lineages of life (NeLLi) - Benguela_00093 metaG (SPAdes)... | ecosystem: Environmental > Aquatic > Marine > Oceanic >...
GGTAATGCTTTTCTGCGTTGCCTATCCTTTTTTTATTGCTTTGTAAAGGAGCTTAAGGGAATATCAGGGACAAGGTAGCGGCCCTCCGCGGACAATCCCGTGCCCTGACGGTCTGGTCCGCAGGCTCCTTTTGCTCAGAGGAAAACTAAGTATTTATGAGAAAAATAGAGAAGCTAAAAATAAGGCCAGAAGGAAATGAAAGGAGGTAGGCCAAACCCAACTTGGAGCAAAAGAAAGTCCCAAGAAAAAGTACTGAATAATTGTTTTCTCGGTGTGGGAGCTTTCACGGAAGTTTGAACTATGTCTAACTAAAAGTGAGGAGGAAAAACATGAGAGGTAAAATAATGGTCAAAGGTCTAATAGTAATGGGGATATGGATGTTAGCTTATTCTTTGTCAACCTGTAGTATTGTAATATCCGCAGAGAAGGTAAAACTTACCTATTGGACTCACTGGGGACAAAATCCGCGTTGGAACCAATGGTATTCAGATACGGCTAAGAAATTCTCAATAATCAATCCTGATGTGGATCTTACAGTAGAGGTAGTGAATATTCCGTATGAGGGATACGTACCTAAGTATCTTAGTGCCTTTATTGGAGTCAAAGGGGCACCTGACATGTTTAATGGTATGACTCACCAATGGGCAGGAAAACACAGTTTTGCTGATCCTATGCCTGAGGACTTTGCTCAATACTTAGAAGACAATCTTGTTCCCTTTCTACTGAATATAGGAGTATGGGGAGGAAAGAGATATGGAGTACCGTTAGAAAGTGGTAACTTTCAAATGCTTTATATAAATGTAGATATGTTTAAGGAAGCAGGATTGGACCCCAATAGACCGATTAAAACTTATGACCAGTTCTTAGAATATGCCAAGAAGCTGACCAAAGATATAGATGGGGATGGAAAGTTAGATCAATGGGGATATGGGATAAGATACAAGGGACATCCTCTAGGCATTGCAGACAAGTTTGTAACACCCTTTTTACATGCCTGGGGAGCAAGAATGATTAGCATTGAGGAAAGAAAAGCGAGTGGTTACGTTAATAGTGAAAATGCAGTGGAAGCTCTACGCTTTTATGGGGATTTGGTGAATAAATACCATGTAGCCAGTTTGGTAGTTCCTAATCCAGCTGGAGCTTTCGGGCAGAAATTAGTGGCGATGATTTTCCGAGAATCCTGGTATGGTGGTTGGTTAGCGGAAAATGCTCCGGATATTGAGTGCAAGATATACCCTATCCCAATAGCTAAGCTTGCACCAGGTGCTACGAATATGTTTCCTTGGACTGACATGGTATACAAAAACGCTCCTACTAAAAATAAAAAATGGGCCTGGGAGTACTTGAAATTCATCAATTCTCCTGCGATGGTTCTTGATCACTGTCAATATCAGCGACTCTTCCCTCCACCCTTTAAATCTACTATGTTGACGGAGTATGCAAAAGGACAATTTTGCTATGAGGCGATGATAGCCATGGTGGATAGACCCCCCGCTCCTACTTATTACATACCAGAAGCTCATGAATTAGCCTACGAATTAGGGGAAGCCATACTGGATGTTATTTATCGTAGAGCAACCTCGGAGGATGCTTTAAATACAGCAGCTGCTGATATGGATGAGATACTAAAAGAATAATGCGCAGTTTCACAAATTCTAGGAGGAGTTAGAAGGGGCAAGTTTCTGCTTGCCCCTTAATCTTGCTTAACAAACACTAGGATATTCCAGTGGAGGAAATGGGTCAGGCAATTCGATGAGCATGCAGGAGATTGTTAGCATGACAACTCTTTGCATTCTCTTTGGTTGTCCCCATCGAGTCTATAGAGAGGAGAAAACTGGTTCAAATGGGAAATGTCGATTAGAACTAAAAAAGATAAACCGAAGGTATTTACTCTCTTTGAGTTGGAAAATCTCCTAGAAGTAGTAGGGAAAATAACGGGGGAAGGGTGGCCTTAACATGGAAAAAAGCCGGAACGGGAGGAACGATGTTTAAACAATTCGATTGGATTATGCCAACAAAGATTATATTTGGAGAAGGAAGATTAAATGAGATAGGGAAAATAGCAGCCGGTGTGGGAAACAAAGCTTTCTTAGTAACTGGCAAAACGGCTATGAAAAAATTGGGGTTTACTCAACGAGTTCAGGATTATTTAAGATCAGAGGGTATAGACTCCATTCTTTTTGACCAAATAGAGCCGAACCCCAGCCTGGAGACTGCTAACAGAGGTGCTCAATTGGCAAAGGAGAACGATTGTGATGTCATAATTGCTCTAGGCGGGGGTAGTACGATGGATGTAGCAAAAGCAGTATCAACAGTCAAAACTTACAGAGGTTCGGTAGAGGATTATTTGGGCAATGATAAAGTTCCTGGTCTTATTCTTCCCATCATCGCTGTTCCATCAACTGCCGGTACGGGAAGCGAGGTAACGCGCTATGCCGTATTAACCAATACAGCAATAAATAGGAAAGATTCTCTAAGAAGTGAGTTCATTATTCCCAAAGTGGCAATAGTAGATCCTGAACTTATGGTCTCCCAATCTCCGAGATTGACTTCCTCTACCGGAATAGATGCTCTCACTCATGCGGTAGAGGCCTACACTTCTCCTCAGGCTGATTCATTTTCCGATATTGCCGCAGCCGAAGCTATCCGGCTGGTAGGGATTTATCTTCGCCGAGCTGTTTGGGAGGAGGAGAACATGGAAGCTCGATCTGGTATGGCTCTTGCCAGTACTTTAGCCGGAATGGCTATCTGTCAGGCCGGGACCGGAGCAGCTCACGGGTTAGGTATGAGCGTAGGGGGTTTTTTCAATACCGAGCACGGGACCACGGTAGGGCTCATCTTACCCTATGTGATGGAATATAACTTTGTTGCTAATCTGGAAAAATATGCCAAGATCGCTACTCTCCTAGGGGAAAAAGTAGATGGTCTTTCTCTAAGGAAAGCTGCTTTAAAGTCAATAGAAGCGATAGTGGGTTTCATTCAAGATATAGATATTCCTTCAAATTTGAGTCAAATAGGAGCTAAAAAGGAAATGGCTGATGAGATAGCAAAAGACGCAATAACTCAGGGAGCTATGAGAAACAATATTCGAAGATTGACTTCGAAGGAAATCAAAGCTATTTATAAAAAAGCCTGTGGTTAGGCAGGGATGAGTGCATTCTGCACTTGGTCCTAATAGAAAGCCCATAAAAAGTGTTTACCGGTAGGCAATTCGTAAATGAATGCTATACCCAAACGGAGCTTATGGGATAAATTTAAGTGTAAGGAAGTAGTAGGTTTCCTTTTTATACTTCCTGCATTCTTGTATTTTGTTTTTGTTTATTATTACCCAATTCTTCAATCTCTATATATTTCCTTTCATGATTGGTCCCCTTTCGCAATGAGATTTGTTGGTCTCCAGATGTACAGGAAAGTACTTTTCCGTTCAGTGTTTTGGCATTCTATGTATATCACAACTTATTTTGTAATTTTATCCATTCCTCTCACAGTAATACCGGCTTTATTTATTGCCATCCTGCTAAATAGCATAATTAGAATTAAATTACGAAATATTCTTACTGTATTTTACTTTCTCCCTTTCGTTGTCTCACTAGTGGCAGCAGCTCTAATTTGGGAATGGTTGTTGAATCCTCATTATGGTTTCGTCAACTATTTACTTGAGAGAGTAGGAATCCCTGGTCAGCTCTGGCTCCGTAGTCCTACCCAAGTTATTCCTTCATTAGCTGGTATCAACGCATGGTCGAGGTTAGGTTTTGATGTAATTCTATTTCTAGCTGCTTTACAAACTCTACCAATGGAACTATATGAAGCAGCAGAAATCGATGGAGCAAGTAAGTTTCAACGATTTTCGCACATTACTCTACCTCTTTTGAATCCTCAAATCATTCTCGTTGTCATTATAGAATTAATTTTTGATTTTAAGATATTCGACCAAGTTTACGTTACTACACAAGGTGGTCCGGCGAATCAGAGCAGAGTGATAATTTTACATCTGTACGATGTGGCTTTTAAATGGTTCAAGATGGGGCAAGCTTGTGTAATAGGATTGATGGTCTTTTTACTGCTACTCTCGCTTAGCTTCTTTCAGTGGAGATTTTTTAGGAGAACAGTTACCTATTAACTAGGAGATGAGGAGGATGGACAACAATGCTTAAGGCTTTCTTTGCCTCCAAAGTGGCTTACATTTTGCTCATACCTGGCGCTTGTATCATATTCTTTCCCATATTTTGGATAGCCTTAACATCTTTAAAAACGCCACCCGAGATTCAAATAGTTCCCCCGACCTTCTTTCCGAAACAGCTCTCGAACACCACTAATTACTTCGAGGTATTCAGAAGGGAGCCTTTCGGAAATTTCATACTCAACAGCCTTTTCGTTGCTTCAATATGTAGCATATCGAGCGTGTTTCTGTCGTCTTTAGCAGGATACGGCTATGCTAAGTTTAATTTTCCTGGCAAGAATTTATTCTTTTTCGCCACCGTAGGGATGTTGATGATTCCCTTTCAGACTATTATGGTTCCTCTTTATCTGTGGCTTACACGTTTTGGCTTATTAGATACATATGTAGGAATAATGACCCCTTTTCTCGTCAGTGCGTTTGGTGTTTTCTTAATGCGGGTAGCCATAGAAACTATACCAAGCGATTATATAGATGCTGCGAGGATTGACGGATGTTCCGACCTCCGAATATTTATGCAAATTATTCTTCCTTCCGTTAAGCCGGCTTTGGCAACCTTAGCCATTATTAAGTTTATGTGGACGTGGAATGAATTATTATGGCCTCTTATAGTTACCTCCAGCACCTCTAAATATGTAGTTACATTAGGACTTTCTTCTTTCACTAACATGTATTTTAGGGAGTACCATCTCCTTACCGCAGCCGCTGCTCTAAGCATGATCCCAACTATTGCGATTTTTTTGCTTTTTCAAAAGTGGGTTATAAGAGGGGTTGCTATGAGTGGCCTAAAAGGGTAAATCTGCAGTAGGGGATGAGAGGCGATTTTTGGAGTAATTTTTTCAATCTTATCTCTAAATGCAAAAATGAACGTCTTATCTATATTCATTAGAGAGGTGTGCTTGCTGCCCCCATAGTAAAACGTAAATAACAGAAGAAAGTGGGAGAGAAGTTTTCGTATGAACTCTAAAGAAAGAGTTATGGCGGCTTTGAATAATGAGCAACCCGATAGGGTGCCCATCTTTGAGGCTCAGATAAATGAGTTAAGTATCCTCAACTTGTCCAAGCTTTTACTCCCAAAAGCTCCGAAAATGAAGGCTGCAAAAGGTAGATTTGGAGAAGAAAGCTTAAGAACCATAGATCTTTATTGTTTCCTGGTCAAAGAATTAAAGCTGGATGCTACATGCTATACATTTTCCATGGGGTTAAAGCGCGTTAGTGAGAATCATGGTCGGGACAAATATGGCATAATTTATCGTCTCAGTGAACATGGTGAGCCGTTCCCTATAGAGGGACCTATAAGAAGTTACTCGGATCTCAAAGGATTCAGTATGTTACCCCAACTCCAGCTCGATGATTTTTCCAGGTTTCAATACATAATTAATAAGGTGGGAAAAAACAAGGCTCATTTTATAATGGTTCCCGATCCATTTAAAGTAAGTTGGTTCCTGCGAGGAGGAATGCAGAATTTGTTAACGGATTATCTGGCAGATCCCCAATTGGCTCATGATCTGGCTCGCATTTCCTTGGATTTCAATATGGCTAGTATTGACATAGCTGTTAGGATGGGAGTTGATGTTATCTTTCTGGTTGGAGATTTAGCAGGCGAGCGAACTACCTTAATGTCTCCTGAGCATTACAGAGAGTACCTTAAGTCCTACCATAACGAGATAGTCAACTACACCCACCAAAAGGGTGCAAAAATAGTGAAGCATTCTGATGGAAATGTTTGGCCAATCCTAAATGACCTGATGGAAGTCGGTTTTGACGGCATTCACCCAATTCAGCCTCAGTGCATGGAAATTGCAGAGGTTAAAGAGTATCTGCATGGGAGAATGTGCATTCTGGGCAATATCGACTGCCGCAATTTACTTCCCTTTGGCACAAAGGAGGAGGTGAGGAAAGCTGTCAAAGAAACCATTAAAAAGGCTGCCCTGCGAGGTGGCTATATTATAAGCTCGTCCAATTCAATCCATCCAGGATGTAAACCGGAAAACTATATAACCATGGTTGAGGCTACTCACGAGTACGGGATATATCAATAAGATTTCTCATTTCAAATTTCTTCCACCACTTTAAGGAAGTTCAAGAGGATAAGTTATTCTGACTTGAGATGATCTGACCGCAGAGTTAAAAAAGATAACCTTTCCTCTTGGACTGGTGAATGGACAAAATGAGGTATCTTTTTGTGCTTCAAAAGAGAAAAAATGGAATGCCGTGAACCCCTTTCTAACAACGAGAAGCCAAATATGACGGCTAAGAAAAGCGACTTTTTTTTGCAGATAAACATAATTTGGTTATGCCAAATGCTTAACCTAGGAGACATCCATGAAAGATAATGTACATTTGCGGGAATTATCCCTTCGGTCAAAAGCACTGTTAAAGGCCATGGGATATACCAGTGAAGAACTTGAAAAACCTCGAATTGGCATTGCCAACACTTGGAGCGAAACAAGTCCCGGGCATTACCATTTGCGGAACTTAGCAGATGCCGTAAAAGCAGGAATTTGGCAGGCGGGTGGCACCCCTTTTGAGTTTTCGAGTTTTGCTCAGTGTCCAATCTTTACAGGAGTAGGTGGTCTAGAAGACGGTGGTATAAGATATGATACCCCAACGAGAGATATAGTAGCCGCATCTGTCGAAGCTTCTACTCTGCTTCATGCCTTTGATGGATTAGTACTCCTCTCCAGTTGTGACAAAAATGTGCCAGGACATCTTCTCGCGGCAGCTCGACTTAATATTCCTTCAATCATAGTTACGGGTGGTCCTATGCTGACCGGTATACATCTAGGCAAAAAGGTTATGATTACTGATGTTGACCTTGAAACCTACAAACAAGGCATGGGAACGTGTAACTTGTCGATACAGGAGTTAGAAGAACTTGAGGAGTGTGTCTGTCCAGGACCGGGAGCATGCGCACTACTAGGAACTGCGAATACGATGCAATGCATAAGTGAGGCGTTGGGACTAACCCTACCTCGGGCTGGCACTGCCATAGCAGGTTTTGCTAAGCAGCTGCGAATTGCCAAGGCAAGCGGAAAACAAATAGTTGAATTAGTGAAGAGAGGTTTAAGACCAGCTCAGATAATGACATCAGAATCCTTAGAAAACGCAGTCAGAGTTTTACATGCACTTGGAGGATCTACGAATGCTGTGGTACACATTTTAGCCTTATGCGAAGAGTTAGATTTAGAGGTAAAAATAAACTTAGCTACGATTGAGAAGCTAGGTGAGGAAACCCCTTGGATAACTGACGTCAAGCCTGGTGGCCAATTTTTTGTGCAAGATCTCGATGAAGCTGGAGGTGTCCAGGCTGTACTGAAAAGATTGGAATCGATGCTTAATCTAAAAACGGTAACCGTGAATGGTAACACCTTGGAGAAAAACCTAGAAAATGTTGTCGTAAAGAGACCAGAAGTCATACATTCTCTGGAGAATCCATTATCTAAAAATGGACTTATAGTGTTGCGCGGAAATCTAGCTGATTCAGCAATTGTCAGGCCTATGGTTATCCCTGATAAAAAAACTTATTTCAAGGGACCTGCAAGAGTATACAATTCCCAAGAAGAGGCCATAGAAGGCTTAAAGAGAAGAGAGCTTAAGAAAGGTGAAGTACTAGTTGTGAGATATGAGGGTCCAAGGGGTGGGCCTGGCTTGACCGAGGTTTTCAGAATTTCGGGTTATTTACAAGCTCTAGAAATGGATACAGCCTGTGCCTTTGTCACAGATGGGAAAATCTCTGGGTTCGGTAAGAGCTTTTATGTAGTCCAGGTTTCTCCTGAAGCATATGTGGGAGGAACTTTGGCACTTGTGGAAAATGGAGATACTATTGAAATTGATCTCTCTAAGAAAAAGCTTGAATTACTGGTGGATGAAGGAAAGATTAAGAAAAGACGAAAAAAATGGACTCCGCCCAAACCTCGAGTTCACCGCGGTTTTTTGACTCTCTATGCACGCTTTGCTAATTCTTCCGCGAAAGGAGCGGGGCTTAATCTTAAATTATAAGTCATGGGTTCTAAATACATTAAATGAGGACTAGATGCACGAACTTGTGACCTCCGATGTCTTGGTAATTGGGGGAGGAGCAGCTGGATTACGTGCTGCAGTAGAGGCTTCCGATGCGGGTGCTCGGGTGGTCCTGGTGATCAAGAGAGGGTTAGGCAATTCCGGAGCAACAGCTTATGGAGTTACCGAAGTAGCAGGATTTAATGTAGCAGACGGAGAAGTAGACCCTTTAGATAATCCAGATGTCCATTATCAGGATATAAGAGAGGCAAGCTTGGGAATGTGTGATGAGAGGCTAGCAAGAATTCTGGTTGAGGAAGCCTATCCCCGGATGAAAGATTTAGAAAAATGGGGAGTAGTTTTTGAGAAAGACAATAATAAATATCTGGAGATTCAGGGGTGTTTTGCGTCTCGGCCTCGAATGCACATTATCAAAGGTCATGGTATTCCTATTGTAAAGGCATTGGGTCGGGAAATTAGAAGGAGAGAGATTAAAATTCTGGAGAATGTCATGATCTCCAATTTATTTGTTGAGGATGGAAGGTGTCGAGGAGTCATAGGAGAAGATAAGACAGGAAAGTTTTTCGTATTCAATGCAAAGTCAGTTATCCTAGCTACAGGAGGTGCAGGGAGACTCTTTCGGCTAAATCTTAATCCTGAAGATATAACCGGAGACGGGTATGCCATGGCCTATCGAGCTGGAGCCGAGCTTATCAACATGGAATTTATGCAGGCAGGGGTTGGTACAATCTATCCCACAGAGAACCTCTTGAATGCCTGGCTCTGGTCCTTAAAACCAAAATTGATAAACAAGGGTGGCAAAGAGCTTTTGTCCGACTATGTACCTTCACATCTGGTAGAGAAATGCTACCTGGAAAAGTCTGAGCATTTTCCTTTCAGTTCACGAGGTGACTCCAAGTACATTGAAATCGCCATTCATACAGAAATTAAAGAAAGAAGGGCGACGGATAAAGGTGGAATACTACTAGATTTTACTCACGTGGATGATGCGTTTCTCAAAATCTTCTCCGAGAAAAGTAACATCGGAAAGATGTGGAGTCTCACCCAAGAGTGGTTCATAAACCGAGGAGTAGACCTAACAAAACAGCCTCTCCAGGTTGTTGTTCATGCTCATGCTATTAATGGTGGTTTGCGCATTAATGAAGAGGCTCAATCTACAATCTCTGGTCTTTATGCTGCAGGGGAACTGGCTGGCGGCCCTCACGGAGCAGACAGACTGGGGGGAAATATGATGGTAGCCTGCCAAGTATTTGGTGCACGGGCAGGTAGATATGCGGCTAAGAATGCTCAAAGAACAAAAGATAAGCCGATCAATAAAAAACTCATAAATAAAGAGAAGCACCGGATCTTGAAAGTTCTTCAAACAGAGGGTTCTCACTCAGCTTCAGAACTTAAAAGGCAAATCCAGCAGACTATGTGGCAGAATGTACTCGTTGTAAAAAGCAGGGACTCTCTAGAGAAGTGTAAACATGATCTACAAAGAATAAGGAAAAGTTTTGAAGAAAATTCAAAAGCTGAAAAGACAGAGGTTTTTGAAGCACTGGAGGTAGAGAATTTATTAGATGTAGCTGAAATAATGGTTAATGCTGCTTCTACTCGGGAAGAGAGTCGAGGAAGTCATTATCGGGAGGATTGTCCTATGCTGGATAATGCGAATTGGCACAAAGTTATCTCAATCAGGTCTGGCGAGGGAGAAATGAAACTTCGCTTAATAAGTTTACCAAAATTTGGAACCTAAGATAGATCATAAATTGTCCGAGCGATTTTTATTGTTAATTGAAAATCTTTTACAAACAAGACTTTGGCAAAAAATTAAGCAAAAATAGACTCTTTAACGCATAAATAATGGCGAAATACGTTATATCTCTCAAGGCCCCAGATCCCTCTCGATACAGTTGTTGT
>Ga0209978_10001439_pt1 | contig 10102 bp, 9 predicted proteins | sample BentaG_FD_182805 | JGI IMG/M metagenome (GOLD analysis project Ga0209978, IMG submission 182805) | Deep subsurface microbial communities from South Atlantic Ocean to uncover new lineages of life (NeLLi) - Benguela_00093 metaG (SPAdes)... | ecosystem: Environmental > Aquatic > Marine > Oceanic >...
TTTCCATTTTGGTCCAGCTTTAGGTTTAGGGCTTCCCCTTAGAAAATATATACACTCACCTACTTTCATATTAGCTAGCGTCATAATTGATGTTGAACCTTTCCTAGTGCTTCTTTTCGGTTTACGCTATCCTTTGCATGGATATTTGCATACATTCTTGCTGGCTTTCTTTGTAGGTCTTGTCCTTGGTTATACAATGTTCCTTCTTGAGAAATTCTTACATCCACTTTATCAGGTGTTTCTATTGGAGCCAGGTGACAAGCTGAATCTAAAATCTTTCATGTTTGCAGGTGCTTTAGGTACTACGCTCCACGTCTTGCTGGATTCCCCTCTTTACAGTGACATACGCCCCTTTTATCCACTAGCAATAAATCCAATGTATAATCCTACTTTATCATTAGAAGTCTACAGCATTTGTGTGTTGATGGGAATCCTTGGAATAATATACTACGTAGGCTTACTAGCCCTATTAGGTTATAGACGCACACGTACACAATGAATATCGCCGAGTTAACAACAGTTTGACCACTGAAGCTAGCAGGGAGACTGAAGAGAGACGCTTCGCTATAGTTAGAATGCAAGTGAAAAAAGTACGACACTATTTTTTCTTTCGTCTAATCTTTCTTGTCCATTTCTTTAGCTTTGCTAGTCTTCGTCTCTTTTCCCTCATTCTGCGAGCGTCCAGGTGGATGGGTCTAGGAATGTTTGTTCTCGGAAGGTATACGTCCCCCTTTCCTTCTGGCGGCACTAATGGGTATCGCGGTTTCTTCCTCTGATAGTATCTGACATAAAACCAGTAAAGATCGAAAGCAATAACTCCCAAGACAACAATGACAGCCCAAACATTCTGCAGAAGAGTTGCCACCGCAAGTGCGATTGCATTCCCAATCAATATAAGAATTATCCAGATTTGCAGAACTCGCTTTTCTCTGCTGCTCAACTGGTTTCCCAAATAGATTCTACAAGAAGTATGTTATTACCGTTGCGTGCCACACGTACAGTTGTGGAATCTGACCAGAGAAGAGTTCTGCTTGATTTTCTAATTTATAATTTCTAAACTAGCTAGAATTTTTATAAATTCTGTTTTTCTTTCCGTTTAGAATTTAGAAAATTAGAAATCTATCAACTCTAGATATATTGCTATGGCGTAGGAAGGTACAAAATGGCGGGTAATTACTGGAAAGCTGGAATTAAACAGTTCATGCTAGCCTGTGTAATGCTCATCATACAAATGATTATCTTTTTCATCTCTGCTGGTCATACCGACATGCTTCGACCATGGATATTCTTTTGTGCTTCCTTTATGCACTACTCTGTAAGTATAATAGTTCAATACAAACTCAACCCAGAACTTCTTGTTCAAAGACTCAAGATAAAAAGAAAAGGTTCCAAATTGTGGGATGAGATATTGATGCGTGTAAGCAACCTCACGGTACTAATAGCTGTACCTGTGATAGCTGGATTGGATATTGGCAGGTTTCACTGGTCTGGTCTCGACGTTCAGTTTGCAGTATTGGGCTTTGTATTTTTCATTGTTTCAACTATTCTTCTCAATTGGGCTATGGCAGTAAACCCGCATTTTGAACCAACTGTTCGGATTCAAAAGGATAGAGGTCATAAGGTGATATCATATGGACCGTACAAGATTGTGAGACATCCAGGCTATCTGGCAGGAATTCTGTTTGCTTTATCGATTCCTCTAATAATTGGGTCTGCTTTCACGTTGATTCCTTCAGGAGTTTATTCTCTTTTAATGATAATCCGAACTTTGCTGGAAGACAGAACGCTTCAGAAAGAACTAGATGGGTACCAAGAATATGCTAAACAGGTCAGATCTAGACTGTTTCCTAGAATCTGGTAGAATACGTGCATGCATGCATGCATAAGAGTCGATTTTTGTTCAGGAAGGGTGTCATAGAGGTCATACTTTTCCTTAATAATGTTGGGAAAGCAGGATACTATGAGATTTACAAGCAGAATTTCGTAGTTAGTAGACAAACATTTGCCAATCTTCTCAAAGAGCTTGAAAAAGAGGGTATTGCAAGCAGAAAAGTTATTGAACATCGCCCGCCTCGGGTTGAATATCGTCTAACGGAAAAGGGAAAGAAAATAGCGGAAATGCTGGAAACGCTAGATAAAATTGTTTAGATTTTAAAGTCGAATTCGGATAGGGTTTTTTCTAACTTGATTCTTTCAAACGCCTAGTGATAATTTGTCTACTATCTGGATTGATCACTCCTTTGAAAATTCGTCGAACTGAGCCTTCTTCAGTTTTTACGATCACCGGGATATCGATGTATGAAAAGGCTTTTTTCTTGTAAAATCTTCTCAAAGTGTCAATTAGACTGTAGCCCACTGTTCGAGGAAGGGTAAATTCAAGGATGTTCTGATCCATGTCTCGGAATTTAAAGTGTAAACTTCTCTCCCTAATATCTAACTCAGTCTTTGTCAGTTGAATGTTGTAGTCATCTCTGGTGGTAATCCTGAATGGGAGTCTAAGTCTTGTAAGAATATGTACTGGGTAAATGCCATCGAGTATCCCGAGATACGTCCCAATCTTTGATAACATCTTCCTGAATGTCTTAGAGTTCCTTATGATCTGTTGAGCCTTTTTGGAGTAGGTAGCTTTCGTTTTGTCCTCTGCCATATTGAAAAACATTTTTGTCTTAAACGCCTGATTATTTTGGCCAGCAATTCTCTCTAATTCTTTTAACAAGTCTTCGACAATAGAATTACCTTCGAAAGGAACAAGATAGATTCCTTGTGCATAAGCATAATGCTGAGCTGGATCTGTGAAGTTAGTCGCTGAGAAGAAGACTCCGCAATCAGTGTATCTGTTGAGAAATTTCCATGTGAAGTCTTTTCCTCGGATACCTCTTGTGGAAAAGTAGTTTTCAGAGATATCTTTGATTACGCCTTCGAAATCGCGTACATGATTAAGATGGATACCTCTTTTAAGCCATTTTGCTTCACAAATCAACCTAATTGGATATGTAAAAGGAATAACAAATTCATATCTACCAAAAGCATCTATCTGGTGTTTTTCTCCTCGACCAGGTACGAACCCACTTGACACCTTTTTGTACCCAGAAAGAGTGACCAATCTTCGAACTAGTTGCTCAAAGAACAGTCCTCTAACTTGATATGGCTTCACAAGGCATCATCTCAAATGGTTTAATCGGCCTTCACGAATGCTTAGTTAAACTCTGAAATATAAAATTTGGGCACACAGACAAGCTACAGTGTTTTTGTGTTAGTAGGTGTTATGTTATATCTTTGTTACAAAAGACTCTTTTTCATCAATCTCAAAATCTTCAAAGACGGTTGGGGCATTATTCTTTAAAGTTTTTAGAATTTCTATCGCTACTTTCCTTATTTCCCATTGGGCATCGGGACTGCCTCTCAGTTCGATTATGTGGCGCCATTCTCTTAGATTGGCTGTAACTACAATCTGGCTTTCGACAGCATTGGGTAATACAAATCTCGCATCTTCATTCTTGATTCCTAATCTCTGCAACTCTGAGTAAGCTCTCTTTGCCTCTGCCATGAATCCAGCGAAAAGGGAATGGGTTTTTGAATTCTCTTTGATAGACTTTGGTTCGATGTAATTGAAGTTACTTTCGTTTACATTTCTTTGTGATTGTTGAGTAAATGAGCACAATCTATGTCTTACCAATTGATGTGTGAATGACCTTGATACACCGGAAATCCTGAACGTGGCATAGGCATGTTCTAATACAGAATAATGCCCTCTCTTAACAAGCATCCGAATAAATTTCTTATCAGTATTTTTTCCTTGTCTCCCGAATGATAAATAGGACGTCCGTCCTGCTGTTTCTATTGCTCTTTCAGCATTTGGAGTAACAAATAACAACTCGACCCTCATTTCGACATTCCCCCTTTGAAATAGCGCGCTTTCTTCTTTAAGAGTTGCTCTTTGTGACTCAAGCAACTATTCGACGAAACTATTAAAAAGTGAAAGCCCGCATGTTTATGTAACTTGAGGGGTGTCCGACGTGACCAACTCTGGCTTAATCGGCGTCGATCTCTTTGCTGGTGCTGGGGGGCTTTCATGCGGACTATCCCGTGCCGGATTTAATATGAAACTAGGAATTGAAATTGATCCGAATTGTGCAAAAACTCTTAGCAAAAATCACAGCAATATGAAGGTAATTATATCAGATATACGATTGGTTGACCCTCTGAAGGCTATGAAACATATCGATATAAGAAAAGGAGATTTGGCCATTGTAGCTGGGGGGTCACCTTGTCGAGGATTCTCACAATCCAATAAAAGGACTAGAGTATTAAGTAACCCTCTAAATTCCCTATACAAGGAATTCTTCAGGTTTGTAAAAGCTATAAGTCCACGCGTTTTTCTGTTGGAAAACGTGAAAGGACTTAAAACTCTGCAAAACGGTTTTGTATTCAAAGAGATTTTGGAAATCGGTAGAAAGCTCGGGTATCATGTTCAATGGAATATCGTAGATACCGCAGATTTTGGTGTACCTCAGTACAGGAAGAGGATAATTTTCATCGGAACATCTAAGAAAACCGAACTATTGTTTGAACCAGAGGAAAAGAAGAGAATCACGGTCAGAGAATCAATGGATGACCTGCCGATCTTGGAAAATGGGAATTCAGAAGACACGCTGGAATATTCGAGAATGGAAAATCTGTCAGACTACCAAGAATTGATGCGAAGGAAGAAAGAAAAAAAGGTTTCAAACAACATGGTATCGAGAAATAATGAACTTGTTGTGGCACGATACAAGCATATCCCACTAGGAGGAAATTGGGCTGATATTCCTCGGTCACTAATGAGCAATTATAAACATCTCAATAATTGCCATAGATGGATATATTACCGATTGAAATGGGATGAACCTTCAATAGTAATCAGTAATTTCAGGAAGAATATGTTGGTACACCCTGAACAAGACAGAGGTCTCTCTGTGAGAGAAGCCGCAAGATTGCAATCATTCTCAGACGATTATGTATTTTACGGACCGCTTGGAGCTCAGCAACAAATGATTGCAAATGCCGTGCCCCCTTTTCTTGGAGAGGGGCTTGGCAAGAACATAAAACAGATGTTGGCAAATTAAGATGAAAGAAGAGGAGTTGCGCAGACTAATACTGAGAAAATGTCCGGACATCATGGACCGGAACAAATATCTTTTGGACGATTGCCTCTCAGAGAAGAAGATCATTATGTGGCTTGAAAACTTTAATGGTGAATTCTCTGACGAGTCTACGGAGAAGGAGATTGCTCTCGATCTATTGAGACATTTTTTATATTATAGCGAAGATGAAATAAGACATCTATGCAAAACCGCTTTGTCGATGCTTAAATACGAAAAACTTCGAGAAGACCCACAGCGATACCTTGGAGATAAGCCTAGACTCTTGCTTAGTACGTACTTGCAGGGCTGCATATATTCATATATTGGCTATCTTAGCGAGAGCTCAAGTCATCTGTTGTATCCTCTTCGTCAAGAATGTGGCATCATGCTATCACAAATCGTCGAACCTGGGAGACTATCAACAAAAAAGGTAAAAGAGTGCCTCTCTGAGAATTGTGCACTAGTCTTTCTGGATGACTTCTGTGGTACCGGTCAGACTGGTCTGAAATTCTGGAAGTCATGTGCTCAAAAGATCCAAAAAAACCATCCCAAAAATAAGATCTACTATTTAGCTTTAGTAGCAATGGAGATGGGAATCAGTCGCATTTCAGATCACACCAAATTCAAAATGATCTCTCCAGTGATTCTCAACGAAGAATACAGGGTGTTTAGCGATCTCTCGAGAGTCTTTCCTGACAGAAAAAAGAGGGAAATCGCCAAGAGAGTCTGTGGAGGTTATAGTGATAGACTGGAAGGAAAAGACTATAAATATGGATTTGGGAATTCACAGGTATTAGTTGGTTTTCATCATAATATTCCAGACAATACGCTTCCAATCTTTTGGTCTAATTCACATGGTTGGGAGCCGCTATTTAGGAGGAAAAGGAAAAGATATTGAAGTGGTTAAGTGTCAATGGAGAAAAAGGAAGATTTGAATCTGAAGAATCCTTTTGCAGGATTTAATGCCAGCCTTATGAAAGATGATGATATCATCAGGTATTGGACTGAACCTCATGTACTCTTTGGAAGAACAGCTCTAGGAATTGACCTTACGGGAAATAGTCCAGTAGTGTTGATGGGCGGGAGAGGAACAGGTAAGACGATGCTTCTAAAGTTCATGTCCAACGATATACAGATTAAAAGATATCTTTCCAAACACGGGAACGGAAGTGGTTTTCTAGAAGAATCGGATTACATTGGAGTGTATCACAGATTCGATGGACCGAGCTTGGCAAGTTTTGATAACAGAAATGTTAGCGAAGAGGCCTGGGAGACAATTTTCAAACACTATCTAGAAGTTGTCATTGGCCAAAACTATATTTCGATGTTGCGCAATCTCAAACAGTCAGGTTGCATCCATCTTTCTGTCAAAACTGAAAAGTTGCTTGCATCTAAGGTATTCATTTTTGTTGACCGGAAAGCCTCCCCTGATCCAGGAGAATGTACCTTGGAGTCTTTGATATCGTTTATGCAGGACAAACTGGATAAGGTGTTCGAATTCATTAACAAATCTGCTCTTTCAAAAAAAGTTGAATTCACTGATGACATCATAGCTTCAGGGAGGCTCATATTTAGACTACCGAATTTGATTCAACGGTACATTCCAGAACTCCAAGGAAAAAACATAATCATCCTGTTTGATGAATATGAAAATCTGATACTGCAACAACAGAAAATTGTCAACACTCTTATAAAACACACCAAGTTGCCTGTAACCTTCCGTATTGGAACGCGACTCAATGGGTTCAAAACCTTCGAGACTTTGATCAAAGGAGAATTCCTGATGGTAGACGCGGACTACCGACAAATATTGTTCGAGAATGTGTTAACGGCAAAAGAGGAAAAATATGCAACCCTTCTTAAAGAGATTGCTGAGAAGAGACTGAGACGGGTACATGGTTTCAGAGAATCCAATCTTACTGATATTGAAGAGCTTCTTGGAAAAGTCTCCCCAGAAGATGAAGCCTTGCGGGTTGTATTCGGTAAGAAGATGAAGAGAGAAGAGATTAACAAATTCCCCCTAGAGAGATACATATCTGAAGTCAAGCATGTAAAGAAGATAAGGGAATTGCTTGAAGCGCGTTATTTATTTCGGGCCAAAGAACTGTTGCCTAGACTTCTTAATCCGCAGAATCCACTCATCGAAATGGTCAACCTACTTCTGTTGAGAAGAGAGTATGATGTACAAGAAATTATAGCTCTTTTCAAAGCATACGTCGATGGAAAGAAAGACGATAAGTACAAGAAATTCCGATTTCTATACGAAAAGAACAAACTAGGCCTACTTTTCCAGCTAGTAAGTTTGAATAGACCGACAAAAAAACTGTACGCAGGTTTTCGTGTATATTGTATGTTATCCTCAGGAATAATTCGAAACTTCTTAGAGCTCTGCTACCAGAGCTTTAACAGGGCGATTTTTTCTGACGGTGAACAGTTGGTTAAAAAGCGAAGAATACCTCTTGAGGCTCAAACTGAAGGTGCAATGACTCGAGCAGAGAGGTTCTTGGAAGTTATAGAGCGAATCCCCGAGCATGGAACTGAAATAAAATCCTTGGTAAGGTCTTTTGGAGCGATTTTCTCCACTTGGGCGAAGGATCCCCGTCTGTCCGAACCAGAGGTTACGTATTTCTGTGTAGACGCCACATCGCTTTCTGAAAAGGCACGAAAGGTTCTCAATGAAGCAGTCAAATGGTCAGTGTTACAACAGAAGGCACCAATGAAAGGGAAAGATCCAGGCGAGCCCCTGCGAGATGTCTATGCTTTGAATCATATTCTTGCTCCATATTTCGGGATTTCTTATAGACTAAGAGGGAGATATCCAACATTGAGCAAGATGAACCTTGAAACACTGATGTTTGGGAATGACGCACAAAAACAGAGAGTAATTAAAAAATTGAGCAGAAAAGAGTACTTCGAAAAGAGAGGAACATCATTGCTGGAATTTGTGGAGAAAGGAGAGAGTGATTAGAATTAAAGGTTTTATTGATCATGCTGACAAACTGCCCTGTTATGTCAGCCATGCTGATTTGTTTGTGTCCGCGATAAGCAAGGAAGAAAGATTTGCGAGAGGCTGGACCATATTAAATGAAAAGAAAGTGAATGTAAGCAAGAAGATTATATTCTATTTTAATGAAGTGCTTGATCGCTGTGGAAACCCAGAGAAGGATGAAAAGGAATTCGATGCTTCGTTTTGCATCACTGGCTCAGACCTTAAATTGAGAGTAAATCTGTACGATGAGATCGAAGGATTACTGGATCTTAAAGAATATATTGAAAAAAACGTGCCGTTAACTAAGAATTCAAATATCGTAGCAGATATTTCCGTAATGGTAAAACCATACATTTTCTTGTTGCTAAAACACCTGAGTAGCCTTAATGTGGAAAGAATGTACTTCTTGTATACGGAACCACTGACCTACAACATTCTGACCCGAGGAACGATGGTTGCCAAAGATGTTCCTGGGTATTCTGGAGCCAAAGATATGAGAAAAAAGGATGCTCTTATAATCTTATTAGGATTTGAGGGAAACCGGGCTGTGGAAGTGCTAAACGAGTCTAATCCAGATCTGACAATTCCAGTGAATGGATTTCCTTCCTATAGGCCCGAGTTTAAAGACAGAAGCATCATTGAAAACAAGGAGTTGTTATCAGAGGATGATATTCTTAAAAACCTCCGTTTTGCGTCTGCCAATGACCCTTTTGAAACGAAAAGATTGTTGGAAGACATATATTTCCAATACAGTCGTAGGTACAATCTGACTGTTGTGCCCCTTGGAACCAAACCTATGGCATTTGGCAGTTGTCTCTTCGCAATGGAACACAAGGATTGCCGAATAGTATATTCCTACCCAAAAGAGTACTTTCTCAAACCTTCCAAAGATTGGGGGAAATCTTGGATGTATTTCGTACAGTTTTAGAAGGCAACACAATTGGATGACTTCGTAACTGCACTGTTGAATTGGCGCAAGACACATCGAAGAAGATTTGACTGGCGAGAAACGGATAACCCATACAAAATACTTGTCGCAGAAATTCTTCTTCAAAAGACGGATTCCCAGAAGGCTGAGAAGGCGTATCATAGATTCATTGAAGAGTGCCCTAGTATATATCATCTTCATCGGATTGAACTTGATAAGGTCTATGACCTAATTCGGGATATTGGTCTCTTTTATAGGGCAAGACGGCTGAAGAAAATTGCAGATCAGGTTACTAGCATGTTTGATGGGATAGTCCCAGATAGTAAGGAAGATCTAATGGTTCTTTATGGAGTTGGACAGTACATAACTAACGCGGTTTTGTGTTTCGCCTTTAAGAAAAGGGTACCCATCGTCGATACCAATGTTGTTAGGGTATATTCAAGGGTTTTCAATATCGAATCCTCAAAACCGCGTCCTAACACTGACAAACAGCTGTGGGCTTTTTCCAAAGACCTACTTCCAGAAAAGAAATTTGTAGAATACAATTATGCTCTTCTAGATTTTGCCTCAAGTATCTGCAAAGCTAAGAATCCGCGATGCGAAATGTGTCCTGTCAACAAAACATGTCAATGGCCAGATAAATGCATGCATGCAATGCCTTCTGATTTAGCACACTTAATTTAAATAATTCCACCAACTTCATGGTGTTTTATAAGGAGGGTTCGAATGCCCAGAGTTGAAGCTTCTATCAGAATCGAAAACGTCGTGGGGGCTGCCACGTTAAATCAGAGGATTGACCTAAACGCAGTGGTGAAAGGTTTTCCGGATGTTGAGTACCGTCCAAAACAGTTTCCGGGACTGGTCTTCAGATTAAAGAGACCCAAAACGGCTACTCTAATCTTCAATTCAGGGAAGATGGTTTGCACCGGAGCCAAGTCCGAGAAGGAGGCAAAGAAGGCAATTAATAAAGTTGTAAAGGAACTGAAGAAGAGCGGGGTCATCATCCTTGGCAAACCCGAAATCAAAATAGTGAACATGGTTGCGTCAGCGAGTTTAGGAGGA
>Ga0209978_10001440_pt1 | contig 10101 bp, 8 predicted proteins | sample BentaG_FD_182805 | JGI IMG/M metagenome (GOLD analysis project Ga0209978, IMG submission 182805) | Deep subsurface microbial communities from South Atlantic Ocean to uncover new lineages of life (NeLLi) - Benguela_00093 metaG (SPAdes)... | ecosystem: Environmental > Aquatic > Marine > Oceanic >...
GGTGCTGAAATACCTCTATAGGTTCTAAGACTTCATCGGTACATCCGACTGCTCCGAGGGGGACATACCCACTTGAAATACCCTTTGCCATGGTCGTTATATCAGGCTGAATATCGAAATATTCAACGCCGAACCATTTGCCAGTTCTCCCAAATCCACATATAACCTCATCGATAATGAGGAGAATTCCGTACGTATCACAAATGTTACGGACAATTTTCCAATATTCTTGTGGAGGCGCTAATGCTCCGAACGCTTGCTGAATGGGTTCTCCAATAAAGGCTGAAATTTGCTCGGGGTCTTCGAATTCGATGATCCGTTCTATATCTTTGGCACAAACCAGATCACAATTGGGATAGGTCAAGTGAAGTGGACAACGGTAACAGTAGGGGGACTCCACAAATACCGTTCCCGGCATACCAGGTTCCATTATCTGCCGCATAGGCAACACCGTACCCAATACGCTCAGTGCCCCAGCGGTGACACCATGGTAAGCCCCTCTTCTGGAAATCATCTTATACCGCTTTTTGTCCCCCTTATAATGATGATAATGCTTGGCCAATTTGATAGCTGCCTCAACCGCCTCAGACCCGTCGCATACGAAACAGAACTTATTTATCTTTCCAGGTGCAATTTCCGCTAAAACTTCTGCAAGTTTCATTGCCGGCATGTTGGAAAATTGCATGGGGGTAAAATAAGGGAGCTCGCATATCTGATCATAGACCGCCTGAGCCATCTCTTTACGCCCATAGCCCACATGAACCGGTCTTGTAACGCCGGAAACGAGATCAAGGTAACTTTTCCCATCTTGGTCAAAAACCCGGGTACCTTCGCCTTTCGTAATAACGGTAATTCCCTCTTTTACCAGTTCTCTTGGTGTTCTGTGTAACATAAGATGAGATTTGCTATCCATCATTTTTCCCTTGTCCTCCATCTTTTCGCTCCTTTCAGAAAGGGAGTATAGGGCTTACCATTTCACCCTTTATCTAAGGTTCTTTCTCCAATTATTGCCACGATCAACTATCCACTCGCCGTTCACGTTTCATTTGTCACCTTACCACGAGGGAAAAACTCCTCCCTCTGCCCCAAGCGTACCGGATAGATTGGCTGGTGAACAGGCCTCTATCGGCGAGGAGGCCAGGTGGGGCGGGGCGACAGGAAACGCTCTTTCAGTCCCTCCACGGTGAATTCTTTAGACTTGCAGAAGTTGATTACAGGGCGCTCCCAGTCCTCAACGAGCTGGGCGGCCTTGGGAACATCTCTCGCTATCTCCAGGGGGATGGAAATGACACCGTGCTTATCGCCCATGATCAGGTCGCCGGGCTTGACCACCAGGCCGCCTACCTTAACGGGAACGCCCACCTCCACTAGATGTACGTAGGCATGGGAAACAGTTACACAACTGGAGAAGAAATGGAATCCCGTTTCTCTCACCTCATCCACGTCCCTTACAGATCCATCGGTAACGGTGCCGACACACCCCAAGGCCTTGTGTATATTAGCGTTCACCTCGCCCCAGAAGGAGCCCACAACCGGGGTGTCTATGTCGTGGATCACCGCCACTCTCGGTTCCGGGATCTTCAGTATCTCCGCCCACCACTCAGGGGGCTGAATCCTACGGCCCTCAGGAGAATCGGCACTTATGACGGCGGTGACCGCGTATCCAATCATGGGTTCCAATTCGGGAAAGACGCACTTGATCTCAGGGAGCATAAATCCTTCGTTACGGGGACGAATGTTGAAGAGCTCGATGGCATTGGATATGGCGGGCGTAGGCCAACGGCGTAGTGCTTCCAGCTCTTCAGTACTCAGGTACTCGGCCATTTCTCACCTCCTCGTTGTTATGCGATTAACTGCTGTGGCTTCCCCTTCGGGCCGGGCGGCATTAATTCGGAAGCCACGTTAATCCCCGTTTTACCCGAGTTTTAACCTCATTCTGACGGATCTTATAATTTCCCTCATTATTTTGTCAAACATAACTGGTGAGAAATTTGAATGGGTATTTACAGACCCGAAGAGAGGTGGCTCTTCGTCATATACCTTCGTCAATATACCTTGAGAAGAATAAAGGGGTCGAGTCTTTTTTTGAATATAAGTTGAGCTGGGTGTTCCTCTAATTTGTTTGGAGTGCCGACGTAGGCTACTATACGATTTGATCTACCTCTAATAAACGCCAGTCTTAACTGGGCTCCATTATGTAAAATCCCTGTGTCGGTGGTTCGATTCCGCCTCCCGGCATCACTAAACCTCTGCATTCAGGCAGGGCTAGCAACGGCCCTGCTTTTTTCTTGTAAACACTGTTCTGCTCTGATACCATAGGCCCATCAGATGATCCAACCAAAAGGTTTTTTCCTTCTAATCAGAGACGCTATCGCAATAGAGTTCCGGTTAAAGATTTTCAAACTGGTTGGATGAACAGAATTCTGCAGGGAATCCTGGATTACGAGAAATCCAGCAAAGGCATTAAAGGCAAAAAGGGCCACAAGATGGAGGGAGATGTTATTGAATTAAAAAGGAATTTGTCGGAGCACGAATTATCTATTTTGGACTCTGAGCTTGCGAAATACAAGAAAAGCATTTCTCTGGCATATGTTCTCTGGTTCTTTCTTGGGGGTTTAGGAATTCATAAATTCTACATCGGAAAAACCGGAATGGGCATTTTCTATCTCCTCCTGGTGGGTGGCCTCATAGTAGGAACTATTACAGGGACGTCTAAAGAAATGGAGCCTGCAATGATTATCGCTGGCTCGTGTGGCCTCGTTCTTGGGATACTGCTCCTCATCGACCTTTTCACGATTCCCCGGCAGATCAGAAGAACTTACATCCAAGCAGAGCGGCAAATATTGACTAAGATTAAAAGTACCGCGAAAGACCGGAGTTTCATAGCCTCGGACAGCTCAATGGGAGCGGATTTTGGGGCACTTTCAGCTGAAGACAAGGTCAGAATCGAAGAGAGGGAGAAATATAGAGCGGAGATCAAGAAAAAGGCAGGGAGGAAAAGGATAGGTTGCCTCCCCCTGTTACTCATCATACTCTTCGTGTTAGGGATTATCGGCTACTTCGCAAGTAGAACCCCATCTCCGCGAAAATTCCCTTCTACAAGGACTGCAATACAGGGGATTCTGGAAAAGATACGCATTAGGGTATCTCCAAAGAAACCTTCTCGATTCGTTTACGCAAGAAGTACATGTAACATAAGGAGCGGACCAGGTACCAACTACTCTATCACACGAAAGGCGGCCAAGGGTGAAAAGCTCGAATATGTTTCACTTGAGGACAATTGGTATAGGCTGAAAGTGGCAAAAGGTGAACCTCAAGAATGGGTCCATAAGAGTGTTGTTAAATCGGTGATCTTGGAGCCCGAAACTCCACAACTCCCTCAGGTAATCAGGGAAATCACCGTGAGAGGTAAGAGAATTAAGGTGGGAGATTTAGCTGATAACGTACTGAAAATACTGAAGCCGGAAGATACGCTGAAACTGGAAATAGCACAAGATCCGAATAATCCTCAGAGCCTTGTTGTAACCAGATATTGTAGAGTCGAGGGAAAGGTTTTTGCCCTCGAGCTAAAGAGGTCAAAAGACCCGGAACCTTATAGATTAGAAAAAATCATCTTTGGTAAATTACCGCCCGGATCATCAGCAAGAGGAAAAACGATCGAGAAATAGATGTCAGCTTTACGAGTCCAACCCAGGTGGGTGTGGGATTCTTCTCAACGAAGATATTATCAACCAGTGCCATGGGTTTGGCTCTACACGCTTTCCTTTCAACTATTTGGAGGAGTTCAGGCTATACGAGAAGATGGGGAGGGTAAATAACAGTGAGGCAAAAATAGCCACCTCAACAAACGGGGAAAAAAATGAATCAAGAAATACCACAGGGTATGACGGATCGGCCATCGGCCCTTTATTTTTCCGTTTCAAAAACGAAATTGGCTGTAATGTCAGTATTTAGCTGGGGCATCTATGAGCTGTATTGGTTTTATAAGAATTGGAAACTGGTTAAGGAAAGAACGGGACGAGACATAAGGCCTTTCTGGCGAGCTGTTTTTGCGCCCTTTTATTGTCATGCCCTGTTCAAATCTGTAAAACAAGCAGCCGATTCACATGGGATTCTTTCAGGAATTAGTCCTGGTTGGCTTACAGCGGCATATATTGCGATTATTGTCACCCATAGACTTCCCGACCCTATCTGGCTTATAAGTGTTTTGTCTTTTTTACCATTGTTACCCGTACAAGGAGCAATTAATGAGGTTAATTCGAAAGTAACTCTTGAATATGAACTCAATGACCATTTTTCTTGGAAAAACATGGTGGTCATAATGCTTGGCGGTATTGCGCTCATATTGTGTCTGATAGGGATTTTTGTACCCGAATAACCCCCTTTGCTCATGGGGAAACTATGGCAATCCCACTCGACCCAAAAGAAATCGTGCCTGTTCAGGAACAACCCATCTCCAACATGCTTGAGGTTGAGGCATGGAGACAATTGTTATTCGAGAAACTGTACCTACTGTCAAGAAGCCAGCACTCAGCAACAGCATGCAGCCGATTCCTGGTTCAAGTATTCCACGGGTAGCAAAAAAACAAGACTTGATCCCAACTTCTTAGACATTTGGGGGGTTGTACTTCGGCCGTTGTCAACGCTATTCAGAAGCCGGAATCATGGACGGAAAAGTAATAATTTCCAACAACGTCCCTCTCTTCCCCTCTTTTCGTCTTTACGTACTTTTGGGACAAACCCTCTTATTGACAATTACTGATTTTTCCCTGTAATGGTAAAGCAGTGGTAGCTTGAAACAGAGGAGGTCAGCACGTGACTATCCCATTTTCCCCAGTACAAAAACAGCGCTTGCGAGAGGTGGGTGTTGGTCCCGAGCTCATGGATCGGGTATTCCAAGATGCCCGAGAGCGAGATAGTGCCTTTCGTCAGGTAGAGAAGACGGCAATACGGAAGAGCCGGGAGCGCATAGAAGCTCTCCAGAAGAATCGTTTTCGCCCCGTTCTCTGCGAGCTTGAGGATTGCCTGGTCGAAATCTTGACGAAGGAAGGTTTTGTCCAAGTCGCCACACCCTTGATCATAGCTCGGCAGATGTTGGCTAAAATGTCGATCACGCCGGATCATCCTCTGAGTAAACAGGTTTTTTGGGTGGCCGAGAATCGATGCCTAAGGCCAATGCTGGCACCGAGCCTCTATTCCCTTTTGAAAAGGTTAATTCGTCTGTGGAAAAAGCCGATCCGAATCTTTGAAGTGGGGCCCTGCTTTCGCAAGGAATCGCGAGGTGGGCAACACAGTAATGAATTCACCATGCTCAACTTGGTGGAGTTGGGATTACCGGAAGAAGACAGAAAGCATCGACTAGAGGACTTGATCGCTTTGATTATGCGGGCCTCGGGAATAAAGACATACCGTTTGAGCACAAAACCGTCCGAGGTCTACGGGGATACCCTCGACGTGGTGTCGGGTGTGGAGGTGGGATCGGCAGCCATGGGGCCCCATAAGCTCGACGCTCATTGGGGAATATTCGATCCATGGGTAGGTGTTGGTTTTGGTCTAGAAAGGCTTGTCATGGTGAGGGAGGGATTTCGAAATATCCAACGGGTGAGCCGAAGCTTGGAGTACCTGGATGGCGTGCGGTTGAACATATGATTCAATATTGATGAACTCGTAAAAAGTCAAAAATGGGACGGCAAAGTAAAAAGCTCCAAATGCAAGGCCTGCGAATCTTGAGGAGTGAGGCGTACTTACCAGTACGCCGCAATGACGAAAGATGAAGCGTAACGGAGCCCTTCGGCTTTGCTCAGGGCCGTGAGCATGTCGAACGGCAGTTGGGCTTTTTATGAAGCCGTCAATAGTAATGTGTGAAATGAGCCATGATGGAAGGGGGATACTAAAAATGGCAAAGGAGGAGATTTTTGAGGCGGCCCAAAAGGCCATTGTGGAAAGTGATGCTAGCAGGGCCACGGAGTTGGCTCAACGCGGACTGGCCGAAGGGATTGATCCCACGGAACTGATGAACAGGGGTTTCATCCCAGGAATCAACAAGGTGGGAGAGCTGTTCGAAGTGGGAAAGCTGTTTCTTCCCGGGATCATCATGGCGGCTGAGGCAATGCAAAAGGTTACCGACATTATCAATGCCGCTCTTCCAACCGACACGGAGAAAGGGAAAGGAAAGATGGTAATTGGGACCGTAGAGGGAGATATCCACGATATCGGGAAGACAATCGTTGTTGCTCTTTTTAAGGCAAACGGTTTTGAGGTGTACGATATTGGACGGGATGTTCCCATTCCACGATTCATTGAAGAGGCTGAAAAGGTTGGAGCCGATATCATTGGGTCGAGCGCGCTTTTGACCACGACCATGGATGGACAGAAGAGGTTGGAAGAGGAGCTGAAAAAATCGGGCCTAAAAGATAAATACAAAACCATCGTTGGAGGAGCCCCTGTGACACAGCGGTGGGCTGCCCGTATCGGTGCGGATAGTTATGCCGAAGACGCGACTGACGGCATCAGGAAGGCCAAGCAATTGTTGGGAAAAGGGTGAGGAGTTTCATCCGAAACGAATAGGAAAAATGGGTGCCCTTGTTTCCCATTCAGATTTTCATCTTGAGCGGGTCCTGTCGAAGTCCCGAAATGAGGAGCCCCTGACCAAAAAGGAGATCCGGTTCCTTCTCGACCTGAGGGACGAGGCAGATCTTGACCGCTTTTTTCGCACAGCCAGAGAAATACGCTATCGGTATTTTGGGGAGGCGATTTTTCTCTATGGATTTGTCTACTTCTCCACGTGGTGCCAAAATGACTGTATTTTCTGTCGGTATCGTAAATCCAACCCCTTGGCCAAGCGGTACCGAAAAGACCCAAGGGAAATCATTGAGATCGCATGTCGTTTGGCTGAGTCTGGGGTTCATCTTATCGATCTGACCATGGGGGAGGATCCGTTCTTCTACCGAAACGACGAGGGGGGTAAGTGCCTTGTTGACCTGGTAAAAGTGGTAAAAGCGCAGACTGATCTCCCTGTGATAGTTTCCCCAGGGGCTATTCCGAGGAAGATGCTCAGCGCCCTCTATGCAGCGGGAGCTGAGTGGTATGCGTGTTATCAAGAAACCCACAGTCGGAAGTTATTTAGGCGCCTTCGCCCAAATCAGGGTTATGATGAGCGACTGCGAAGGAAAAAGGAGGCCCGCCAGATAGGCTTTCTAATAGAAGAAGGGATCCTGACGGGGGCGGGGGACTCTTCCGATGATATTGTGACATCATTAAGAGCGATGAAAACCATGAGGGCGCAACAAATCCGGGTAATGACCTTCGTGCCGCAGGAAGGAACCCCTTTGGAAAACGTCCCTCCACCCTCTCCCCGCCGAGAGTTAATGATCATTGCTCTTATGCGGCTTCTATTCCCGGATAGACTTATCCCCGCCTCTCTTGACGTGGGAGGAATAGGCGGCCTTCAGAATCGTCTGCTCGCTGGGGCCAACGTGGTCACTTCACTTATTCCACCGAATGCAGGACTGGTTGGTGTTTCCCAGAGCGCTCTGGATATAGATGAAGGTTACCGGACGGTGAAGGGTGTCTCTAGGGTTTTGGAAAAGATGGGTTTGAAGATGGCCACACAAGAAGAATATGCCCAGTGGGTCCTTCATGAAAAAGGGCACGTTATCGGTCAGGATCGCCAGACGGGGAAAATTCCATGAGAGTGGCCGTGGTTGGCGGCAAGCTTCAGGGAATTGAGACATGCTACCTAGCCCACCAAGCCGCATGGGAAGTGGTTGTCATCGATAAGGACCCATGTGCTCCTGCACGTGGTCTGTGTGACGATTTTTTTTGCAATGATATCATGAGGGAGCCGGAAGCGCTCGCCAGGGTGATTCGCGATGTAGATCTTATCATTCCGGCCATGGAAGACCTTGAGGGGCTCAAATGCCTCGTTGAGGTCGCCGCAAGAGCTGATATTCCTCTGGCTTTCGATGAGAATGCTTACGCAACAACGTCCTCAAAAAAAGAGAGCGATCATCTCTTTTATCGTCTTGGGCTTCCTGCCCCTCGGCCGTGGCCAGATTGCCGCCTGCCCGTGATTGCTAAACCGGTCGCATCGAGCGGAAGTAAGGACATCATGAAAATAGACGACCGGGAGGCCCTCAGCGAATTTCTCAAAAAAAACAACCTGCCACAATGGATCGTCCAGGAATACCTGGAAGGCCCTTCCTACTCCCTTGAAGTGGTCGGCCTGGGTGAGCAATGTATAGCCCTTCAACCCACAGGCTTGGAAATGGATGCCACCTTCGATTGTAAACGAGTGGTCGCCCCTATAGACCTTTCGACCGCGTTAGACCGGGAGTTCAGGGTGATAACGAGCACCCTTGCCCAAACGCTCAATCTGAACGGGGTTATGGACGTGGAAGTCGTTCACCATGAGGACCATCTCAAGATCCTGGAAATCGACGCCCGGCTTCCCAGTCAGACTCCAACAGTGGTAGAACGCTCAACCGGTATCAATATGCTGGAACTCTTGGGGAAGGTCTTCCTCGATTCCAGACTGCCGGAAATTTCCCCAATGATGCCGCAACGTGGGGTTGTTTACGAGCATATTCGGGTGTGGGAGGATCATCTTGAAGTATCGGGCGAGCATATCATGGCGGATGCGGGTCCGCTCCATATGGAGAATGATTTTTTTGGCGCTGACACGGCCTTGACAAATTTCTCTTCGCCAGGCCGCCCATGGGTAGCTACCCTGATCGTGAGTGATACGAGCCGAGAAAGGGCATGGAAGAAACGGTGTAGAGTCATCCGAGCAATTATGGAGGCATGCGAGCTTTCTCGCTACGAAGATCCGATTCCCAATGACCGGGGCACCTTGAAGGGGAGATAACGGTGACGCGTCTTAAACCGAGCGATCTTGCTGACTTAGGTCAAGGCCTGGAACTCTATGAGAGAGAACTGCAGGTAAAGACGGGTCGAACCCTCAGGCAAATCGCTTGCCGAGCTGCAGGCATCGGTGAAGAACGGATTCTTAAAGGGATCCGGAATACCAACGTCGGCGTGGTTTCCATGACCATTGGTCAGGGGATCCTTCACGGATTTGCAGAAGCTGTTCGGGATATCATTCATTATTTGGGCTACAAGGCTTTTGTACCAAAGCTGGTCGATGTGGCCGGTCTTGCTACCGCAATCGACCAAGGGGCGGATGTGGTTTTTATGGCTGACGATTCCCGCTTTATTGCAGTCAATCTATCAACCCGCCGTATTGTGGATAATGCCGAAGCGACGGGCAGGGGCTATGGGGCAGCCTTGGAAGGATTAGCAGATGGAATGCGTGATCGTCCTGTTTTGGTGATTGGTGCCGGCCAAGTCGGAACGGGTTCTGCCAAAATCCTGAGGGAGATGGGCGCTCACATTGGTGTACTCAATCGGAAAAGGCCACGAGCGCAGCGGTTGGCACGGGAAGTCGAGGGCGTTGTAGAGAAGGATCTTGAGGTAGCCCTTGATAAGTATACGATTCTTGTCGATGCCTCTCCAGCTTCTGGAATCATCCAGGCAAGACATGTCAAACCAGCAACGATTGTGGCAGCCCCAGGAATTCCGCTTGGGCTTACTTCTGAAGCCCAATCCCGCATTGGAGGCCGATTGATCCATGACCCGCTCCAGATTGGTGTAGCCACCATGATGATCTCAGCAGTCCGTCAATCCCGAGTTTCCTGACTTTTATAGGGCGTATTTTTCAACCTACTGATTATAGAGCAAATCATATTTTTCATAAGCGAACACCTCTGCCCCTCCGCTTCGATGCTTTCCAGCCTGGTGGCTGAATTCCCTTTCGCTTCCTAAAGAGCATTTTGGACCATTCTAAAGTCCGCCTCACTGCATATCCAAAACTCGCCCTTCGGGCAGTGCTTGAGGTTAAGAGGTTAGAGGTCAGAGGCTCGATGTAGGAGGTAGAAGGGTAGAGGACGGAGTGTAAAGGGTAGTGGGGAGTATTCTTTGGCCAACTTCTCCGACAGATTACGCTCACGGACAACGGTATTCCATAGAAACTCGGGAAATTCCCACGTATCAATCGGTTTTCATTTGCTCTCACTTGTGTTATAGTGTCCAAATATTGATGAA
>Ga0209978_10001441_pt1 | contig 10098 bp, 9 predicted proteins | sample BentaG_FD_182805 | JGI IMG/M metagenome (GOLD analysis project Ga0209978, IMG submission 182805) | Deep subsurface microbial communities from South Atlantic Ocean to uncover new lineages of life (NeLLi) - Benguela_00093 metaG (SPAdes)... | ecosystem: Environmental > Aquatic > Marine > Oceanic >...
CTTGGGGCAAAGATCACTGATAGAAAATCTTTTCTCAAATATTGGGAAAACAAAGATTGCTCTCAACCCCTAAGCCTCCGAAAGCCTCCAGCAATCTCACCGGAGGACCTCTCCTCATCTGAAGTCAACACCATCACCGGCGCCACGATCTCCTCAGAATCCGTGCTCAACACCGTCAATCTTTCCTTGGAACGATTAAAGAGATTGAAGACAGAAGGAAAATTCGCGATCGAGGAGCGCAATGCCAACTAAATCGATTGGAGAAGAATTCTTAAAGGGATTTTGGAAAGAAAACCCCATTTTCCGCCAACTGCTGGGCATGTGCCCCACTCTAGCAGTGACAAACGCCATGATTAATGGTTTGGCTATGGGTTTGGCCACTGCTTTTGTCCTCATATTCAGCTCTCTTGTCGTTTCATCTATAAAGAAGCTTATCCCCAGTCAGGTCCGGATTGCGACCTACATCGTAATCATCGCTACTTTTGTGACAATTGCTGACCGCTTTCTTGCCGCATTCTTTCCTCCTATTTCTAAAAACCTGGGGCCTTATGTCCCCCTGATCGTCGTCAACTGCATCATCCTCGGCCGCCAGGAAGCCTTTTCCTCAAAGAATACAGTAGGCCGTTCCTTGATAGATGCATTCGGGATGAGCCTGGGATTTATCCTGGGGCTTCTCATTCTCAGTGCCATCCGCGAAATCCTGGGATTCGGCACATTCTTTGGTTTTCAAGTCATGGGACAATGGTTTAAGCCCTGGATCATAATGATTCTCCCTCCAGGGGCTTTTATCACTTTGGGCATCCTTCTCGCTCTTGCCCTCCAGATTGAACGCAAAACAAAAGCAAGGAGATAAGATTGGAAATCATTGCCCTTTTTTTCTCTGCGATTCTTATCAACAATTTTGTCCTTCACTACTTCCTCGGCATATGTCCCTTTCTAGGCGTAAGTAAAAAAATCGACTCCGCCCTCTCGATGGGGTTGGCGGTCACCTTTGTCATGTCTATCACGGCAGCGGTTTCTTGGGCTATTAACCATTGGATTCTCATCCCCTATCAGCTTGATTATCTTCAGATTGTCTCCTTTATCCTAGTCATCGCTTCATTGGTTCAACTTGTAGAAATGTTTCTCCGCAAAATAAGTCCTCCTCTATATCAAGCCCTCGGGATATACCTTCCTCTGATTACGACGAATTGTGCCATATTCTTTTTAGCCCTCATGGCGGCCTTAAAAAATTACAATTTTATAGAAACAGTCATTTTCGGTATTGGCTCTGGCCTTGGATTCACCCTTGCCATTATCCTCATGGCAGGAATCCGCGAACAGCTTGACTTGGCAGATGTGCCTGAAGCGCTGAAAGGAGCTGGTATCTCTCTTATTGTCGCCGGGATCATGGCTCTCGCCTTTCTCGGTTTTTCAGGAATGATAAAGTGATGGATATTTTAGTTCCTATCCTTACCATGGCAGCTCTCGGCCTCTTTTTCTCTGTCGGACTTGTCTTTGCCTACAAAAAGCTTAGAGTCTATGAAGATCCTAAAATTGAGATTGTCTCAGAAATGCTGCCTCAAGCAAACTGCGGAGCCTGCGGTTACTCTGGATGCAGAGCCTTTGCCGCGGCTGTTGTCAAAGGAGAAGCGCCTCCAGAGAACTGTCCTGTTGGCGGGGAAGAGGTTGCTAACCAGATTGCAGACACACTGGGAATCAAAGCCGGCGAAATAATCAAGAAGGTTGCTCGTGTTCACTGCCGCGGAACTTGGAATGCGGCAAAGTCAAGAGGATCTTATCTTGGGATTTCAACATGCTTTGCCGCTCACCTCATCGGAGGAAACAAACAGTGCTCCTTCGGCTGTTTAGGCCTTGGAGATTGTGTTCTCGCCTGTGCCTTCGATGCCATGTATATGAGCGAGGAGGGCCTTCCTGTTATAACAGAAGATAAATGCACAGCCTGCGGCAAATGTGTCGATGCCTGTCCTCGAAGCATTCTCGATCTTCAACCGATTTCACAAGAAATTATTGTATTCTGCCGCTCTGAGGATAGAGGGCCTATCGCCCGCAAAGTCTGTAAAAACGCCTGCATTGCCTGCGGTATTTGTGTAAGAGCCTGTCCGGATGCTATAATCTTAGAAAACTATCTGGCTAAAATCGTAGATTTTAAAAAAATTGATCCGGAAAAAATTCCTGATATAGAAAAATGCCCGACTGACTCCATCGGCCGTCTGAAAAAGGAAAATGAAAGATAGAGGTTTAGTTATCAAAACAAGCTCAGATTTTGCTGAGGTGGAAGTCCAGTGTCTTGTCGAATCTTGTCAAAAATGTTCAGCAAGAAGCCTCTGTAGCGGTCTCAATCAATCAAAGGGTTTGCTTAAGGTTAAAAATCCGCTGAAAGCTTCTCCAGGAGATAGAGTGGAAGTTGAAATCCCAGAAAAAGATTATAATAAAGCATTGATTTTTATTTTCTCAACCTTCCTTCTAGCAGTATTATTGGGAATCTCTGTGGGACACTTCTCTTCTCTCGTTTTATCTATCTCCTCTCAGGAGGCCGGTCTTGTCGGCATCATCCTTGCTATTCTGTTGGCCGCAGGAGGACTTTTTCGTTATTTCCGCAAAAAAAATAAGGATCTTCTTTATCCTGTAATAATAGATATAATCAAAAAAGGAGACTATGATGGATAGACGTCATTTCTTTAAAACAGCTCTTTTCGCTCCACTTTTAAGCCCTTTTTTCGTGAGCTTTAAATCAACAAAAAAGGCCAGCCATCTTTATTTAATAACAGATTCTCCCCAAAGATATATCTCCTTAATCCTTCAAGAATTGCAAAGGCATGGCCTGATCGATGGCCATAATTTCACTTTATTAAACTCCTTTTCTTTCTTTGAGGACCTCAAAAGGACGCTTCACCAAGAGGGATGGAAGCATGTCCAGCCCCCATTTCATACAAACATTTGTTTCTCCCTTAGTCGTCTTTATCAAAAAGCTGATCCTTCTTTTACGTTAGTAAAATCGGGAAAAATCTTGGATATTAGATCCAAGGAACTTGCCTCACTTTGGCTGCAAATGAACAGAAACAATAATCCTTCTTCTTTTTTAACAATTGTCTCTTTCAAAGAGGCAAAAACCTCTGTTCGCTCAGGAAAACATGTTTCTGTTTACAAAGACGGCCGCAAGGTTGATACGATTTTTTTAAAGAAGAAGACTTTAAGATCTTACACTACTGAAAGAGGCAAGGTGTCCGTTAGAGTGGAAGATGGAAAAGCATGGGTATCTGAATCCTCCTGCTCCCATAAAATATGCTGCTTGTCTCCACCTGTATTTATTGCAGGAGAGCGCATAATCTGTGCTCCGAATCATTTTCTCTTAGAAATTGAAGGGTCTGCTTTTATTGATACATCAATTGGTTAGAAAGGCGTTTATTTTTATTTCTTTATTTTTTTTCTTTCTATTCATATGTTGTGCCCCAAAAGAGAAATGGCAAACTTCAACTCTTATTTACTTCGATACCGTTTGCGAAGTAAAACTCCATTGTTTTCCTTCTGAGTTTAATTCTTACCAGAAAGAAGTACGCCGTGTATTTTCTGAAATTGAAATCCATTTTTCTCCTGGCGCTCGCGATTTTTCCTCGCCTATAGTCTTAAGCCTTTATCATAAAGCTTTAAATATATATTACGACTCCAACGGGTGCTTTGATATAACAATAGGATCTTTATCAAGAATATGGGGATTCCTTAACAAGTCCTTCCGTATTCCTTCCAAAGAAGAAATAGAAGTTGTTTTAAATTTTATAGGCATGGATAAAATAAAAGAAGAGGAAGGCGTTCTTATCCTTGAGCCTAGTATAGAGCTTGATTGGGGCGGTATTGCAAAAGGTTTAGGCATCGATCTTGCACACCAATCCCTCAAATCGATGGGAATAAAAAGAGGGTTTATAAATGCAGGCGGAGACCTTTTCTGCTGGGGAAAAAACCCTGAAAACGACACTTGGAAGATTGGTATAAATCACCCAAGAGAAAATAGTTACATAGGAATTCTTGCCATATCTGGTGTTGCAGCGGCGACAACAGGTGATTATCAAAGATTTTTTAAAATTGACGGCATCCGCTACCATCATATTTTTAATCCACAAACAGGATACCCTGCTAAAGGCAAACAAAGCGTGACGGTTATCGGGCCAAAAACCTTAATTTGTGATGCGCTTTCAACTGCGCTTTTTGTAAGTGAAAACCCAGAAAAGATACTTAAAAAATACCCAAATTATGGAGCAATTATCGTTGACTCTGAAGGAAAAGTCTTTATGTTTGGAAGGGAATATCTTTTTCGATTTATATGATTAAATCTTCATAGGCATCAATACATATATATATTTAATATCATCCTCAATCTCAGGCCTCATTAAAATTGCACTTTTTTCATCCTTTAACTCAAGGCGAACTTTTTCTGTCTTTACTGTAGTTAAAAAATCAAGCATATACTGAGAATTAAACCCCATTTCTAATTCTTCTCCATCATATTCCACGTCGAGCTTATCTCGAGCCTCTCCTATTTCAGGATTTGAAGAAAATAGTCTCATTCTGCTCTTTGAGATATAAAATTTGATTCCTCTTGATATTTCTGTTGATAATAGTGAGACTCTTCTTACGGCGTCTGTTATTTCTTCCCTTGAAATAATTAGTACATATGGATTATCTTTGGGAATTACTGCCTCATAATTTGGAAACTTTCCTTCTATTATCCTCGATATAAGTGTCATGTTTTTTATTTTAAAAAAAAGATTATTCTCGTCTAGATCGAATTCTATTTTTTCATCTTCAAATTTTCTCAACTCGCTCAATGTTTTTTTCGATACAATCCCTTTTATTTCATTTTCTAAATTCACATTTTCTAATGGACTCGATGTATAAGCCAATCGATGTCCATCTGTACTAACTAACTCTATTGAATTATCTTTAAGTATCATCAACGCTCCATTCAGATAATACCTTTGTTCATGGGCGATTGCACAGTAAACTCTATCTATCATTTCTTTAACTGAATTTAATGGAAGTATTATTTTTTTTTCAAATTTCGCTTCTGGAACTTGAGGAAAATCTTCTCTTGGTAAACAAAGAACTTTAAATTCACTATCACCCGAATTTATTTCCATCATAAGATCTCCGGATTCCTTAAATTCTATCTTCTGATTTTCTCTTAGAGATTTTACTATTTCAAAGACTTTCTTTCCTGAAACAGTTATAGAACCAGGCTCTTCAATATCAGCAGGGAAGTGGGTATTTAAACCGACTTCTAAATCAGTTCCTTTAAGTCTCACTTCTTTATCTGAAACTTCTACCAGTATATTAGCAAGAATAGGCATTATATTTCTTTTTTCTACAATTCCTTGTAAGAATTGTAATTCATTAATAATATCTTTTTTATCGATTGAAAATTTCATCTTTCACCTTCCTTTTATTATTATATTAATACAATATAATTATATATTTAAATAAGATAATAAAAGCTTATAAAAAGTTAATAATTTATATAACTTATTGATTTTTTAATGAATAGAACTAATCAAACTGTTTAATTCTTTGTTGAATTCTGGATTTTTATATCGTAATTTTTCAATTTTTCTTATACTATGAATGACTGTTGTGTGGTGTTTTCCACCGAATTTTCTACCTATTTCAGGGAGAGAAGTTTGGGTTAATTCTTTAGAAATATACATAGCAATTTGACGGGGAAAAGAAATTTTAGGAGAGTTGTTTTTTGATTTTATCTGGGAAAGTTTAATCTTGAATTTATTACAGACAATTTTTTGTATCCTTTCCAAGGTAATTATTGTGGAGGTTGAATCTAAAAGATCTTTTAGAGCATCCTTTGCAAGATCTAAATCAATTTTTTGTCCTTTCAAAGAAGCATAAGCTATAACGCGACGCAGGCATCCTTCTAATTCTCTTATATTGGATTGAACCTTATCAGCAATATAAAGAGTGACAGTTTCAGGTAAAACAATGCTTTCCAATTCAGATTTATTTTTAAGGATAGCAATTCTGGTTTCGATATCAGGCGGCTTTAAATCAGCGATTAGTCCCCATTCAAAACGAGAACTAAATCTTTCCTCAAGATGAGGAATTTCTTTAGGAGGACAGTCGCTGGAGATAACGATTTGTTTTTGGCTATCGTAGAGATGATTGAAGGTGTGGAAAAATTCCTCTTTTGTTCTTTCTTTTCCAGAAAGATAATGAATGTCATCCATAAGAAGAACATCAACACTTCTGTATTTGTGGCGAAAATCAAGAATTTTACCATATTGAAGATGATTGATTAGATCATTCATGAATTTTTCAGTTGTGATATAGAGGATTTTTAATCGGAGATTATTCTTAAGGGTGAAATGTCCAATGGCATTAATTATGTGAGTTTTTCCTAGGCCTGCTCCTCCGTAAATATAAAGGGGATTGTATGATTGGGCTGGATTCTTAGCCACCGCAGTAGCCGCTGCATGGGCGAATTGGTTGCAGGAGCCGACGATAAAATTTTCGAAAGTATAATTAGGATTTAAGTTGGGATTAAGGAGCATTCCGTTTTTATTGCGGCGTTCATAAGGATCCCGGCGAATAAAGGGAGAAGGTCTTTCATCATATATATATTTTATTTCGAAGATTTTTCCAAAGAGTTCTTTAGAACTGCTGTTTATAAGTCTTGCATAATGGAAGGAAAGCCAATCTTTGAAGTAAGAATTAGGAACTTTTATGTATAAAGAATTTGCTTCTTTACCTATGTAAGTTGTCGGCTCGAACCATGTTTCATAGCTATTCTTATCTATATTCTTTTGGATGGACTGAATGATTTGAAGCCAAGAGTTAGGTTTATCTTGATGTTCCATTTTAAAGCTCTAGATTTCCACAGTTTTATCCACACATGTGGAAAAAACCTTCTTTTTGCTGAACTAAGGCTGAGAAGGCTTTGCCATAATAGCATGCTAATGGAGGGAATTCAAGCTGTTTATTAAAGAATTTTAAAAGTCAAATCCTATCCAGAATTTGGTTTTGAATTTTCCTATAACATCATAATCCCAAGGTCGAGATAAGTCCGGAAACTCAAGCCCTTTTACAAACTCAAGATGGATAGGAATGCCTAGAAGAAAAAACTCGAATCCATAGCCATAAGAGCCAATAGCATCTGATTCGCTAAATAAAGAAAAACCATATTCATCTCTTCCGATATAAGTATAGAATTTGGCAGGATATCCTTTGATCTTAGAGCGGGCGATGTCGAAGAAGAAGGCGCCGCGCACTGGTCCTATTTGGCCGATGAGAGTAGAGGCAGCATTTACTAAGGGAAATCTGAATTCGAGATTTGCAAACCAGCCTTCATTGGCAATGATGTTGAAATAATTGGCAGAGCGAACCTGGTTGTTTCCGCCAAAATAGAAAACATAGGGATTTTTACCACGGCTTGCGAATCCTTCAAAACGAGCGGCAAGGAGAAAGTCTGAGCCGATATTGATATACTGCCTTAGGTCTACCTCTACGGTCGTGTTCTGGAAAAAGCTGCTAGATACAGGAATAGACTGAGAAAGAGATAGCCTGAAAGTGTTCCCTGCTGTTGGGCCATAATATTTAAAGCGGGTGGTTTCGCCGACGAGAGAGAAAGATGCGGAGAGAAGGTTACCATTCCAAAACTGGTTATAGCTGCGGTCACGGGAATATAATAACTCGTTCATGAACGGATCGTAAAAATCCTCTTCATAATGATAATAACCAAGGCTGGCCTGAAAGCGGAAATATTTGTTAAATGGGTAATAAGAACTTATGTTTATTCCAGTAATTTTCCTCATGGCAGTAGCATCGCGATAAGAGAGACGTCCGTAGAAATAAGGGTCGTAGTATGCATAAGGAGGATAATAAAACATAGTGTACTGGAAAGCATTTGCCATGTACTGAAATCTTCTTTTTTGATTGAGGTAGGAAAAAGAGTAGGAACGGAAACTTCTAACCTGGTAAGCCATCAGATAGAAAGTATAGTCAGCCATAAGATCAGAAAAGGTTATAGCAGATCCTCCGTAGATAGATCCGTCGGAAGAGACGATAGTGTCGATAGGAGGACGGGAGGCAAGATATAATTTTCCAATTCCTCTATAAGGCTTGATTTTTTCTTCGTTGATCTCTATCGAGATGATGGGTTCAAATCTCTTGATTTTCTCTTCGGGTTTTCTTTCTGCAAAGATTACTTTTTTTTCAACCTTGCCTTCGAGCTCACTTTTAAAAATCTGGAACGCTCCCTTGTTAAAGGATGAAAAGATAATCATTTTAGGCTCATTGGGAAGAGGGCTGGGGAAGAAGTTGCCAGTTCTGACATCTGTATAACGTTTTAATTCTCCTGTTTCGAGATTTAAGGAATAAATATCAAAAGCATCTCTTGTATCTGCAGAAAAGAATAATTCTTTTCCATCAGTAGTGAAATGAGGAGTTACTGTATTGCCCCTTCCAAAGGAGAGCTGTGTTTTCTTTTGAAAATTGTCTACAGGTGAGAGAAAGATCTTGTCATAAATGTCTACGCGGATGGTATAGGCAACGTATTTTCCGTCAGGCGAGAGAGTAAGAGCCTTTTCAAAAAGATCATCTTCTGTGAGGTTCAGAATTTTTTCAGTTGTAAGATTTAACTTGAAAACATCATGGATTCCGTTGTGAAAAGCAGTAAAGAGAATTTCTTCGCCATTAGGGAAAAAGCAAGGGGAGGCGGGTTGATCAAAAGGAATCTTGATCTTTCTCAGGGTCTTTCCAGTTAAGGCGCTGATTATAAACAGGGAATGTTTTTGTCCTGCTCGAGCAAAAAAGGCTATTTGATCTCCATCCGAGGACCATGTGAGGTCACTTCCCTTTGAAGGATCAATTTCGAATTTTATGTGCTCGTACTGAAGCGTGTAACCTTTAGTGATGTTTTTGATAACAGAGCCATCTTTGGTTGAAATAAGAATGATGTCCAGGTCTCCATCTTTGATGTTTGCTGTTAAGGCCGCAACAATATCTCCTGAGGGAGAGACGGCGTGTGAGAGGGAGAAATAATAGGGGTTAAGAGGAAATTCAGGTCCAATTGGAAGACTGTAATCTTCCGGATTTTCCCTTAAAAGAAAGGGCTTGAATCTCTGGCGCAGATATTTCTTAAATTCATGATTAAACTCTTTAGGTTTTTGGTTAAAAGCTCTTTTAAGAGGACTCCTTCTTCCTAGGAGAGGAGAGTTCTTCATGGATTGCCAAAACTCCCTGATCCCATTTTTTCCGTATTTTGACTCGATGAAGTCATAGATGGCATGGCCGAAGTCATAATCAGGGGGCCGGGGCAAGGGATAACGAGAGAAGAGTTGACCGGATTCTGTAAGCTCAGGGATGCGGTCATTAAGCACTGCGTCTCTTACGATCAAGGAGGACCAGGAAGACCAGGTTTCCGTCATATACTCAGCAAGACCCTCCATTATCCATCCCGGAGGCTGACTGACAGAGTAGAGTGCACCGCCCGGACTCCCCCAGAGGAGGTCATACTCGAAAATATGAGTCATTTCGTGTTCTATAAGATCTTGAATTTCGTCCAGAGTCATGTCTCCTTGGATAAGAACACGATAGAGTACAGGCTCGGCTACTCCCAGGACACCTTCAGGCAATTGAAAGAGATTCGTCTGCTCAAAATCAGTAGAAGTCGTATAATAAATTAGCGGAACAGACGCTGAGAGCTGATGCTTGAGCCCTTGGCTTATTCTTTGGTAGGCACTTTCTGCCATTTCAGCAACATTTTTTAAGATCTGAATATCTTCTACATAATAATAAATATCGAAGTGGCTGGTTTGGTAATGATTCCAGTCGAATTTTTCATAAAGGACTTTATTCTTCCCGTAGTAAGGGAAATAAATAAACTGGGCAAAACTGAGTTGAGCCCATAGAATAAAAAACAAAAGAAAAAGGAAATATTTTATGTAATTTTTCATCTGGACTCCTTATTAATTAGTGATAAGGTATCTTTCCTCGATTTTTTTCCCGCCTAATATGTTGCGGAAGAGTTTAGCTTTTACATTCTGTATAAGATCAAAAAAGGCAAAATAAGCAGTCTGATTCGGATTCTTATAGTTT
>Ga0209978_10001442_pt1 | contig 10093 bp, 8 predicted proteins | sample BentaG_FD_182805 | JGI IMG/M metagenome (GOLD analysis project Ga0209978, IMG submission 182805) | Deep subsurface microbial communities from South Atlantic Ocean to uncover new lineages of life (NeLLi) - Benguela_00093 metaG (SPAdes)... | ecosystem: Environmental > Aquatic > Marine > Oceanic >...
TACAGTTCTTCTGGATGATTTCTTCTTTGAGCTGACGTTTAGTAATTTCTGTAGCAGCCATAAGCTGAGCTATCTTTGCAGCACCTAAGCCTTTGATTTTTTCTAAATCAGTTTTTCTGGCATTCAGTAATTCTCTCAATCCTCCGAATTGTTTGATGAGGTCTCTAGCAAATGACACAGCATCTTTTCCTTTTGTACCAGAACGCAGTAATATTGCAATTAATCCAGCATCGGAGACATGATCCGGACCCTTTTCAAGGAGTAGCTCTCTCGGACGTTCATATTTTGGCCAAGTTTTAATAGAATTTCTTATTTTTCCTTTCTTAGTTATCATTTCTTTACGCCCCTAATAATTATCTCTTACCTTCTTCAGCTCTCCTAGAAGAGAAGCCGGGACCCTCATCTTTCCCATGAGGACCTCATCTTTGGCCTCACCATGACAATCCGAGCCCCCGGTAATAAGAAGGTGGTGTTTCTGAGCAATTCTCTTATAATGTTCCACCACCCGGCCATTGTGGGCACTGTGATAAACTTCTATTCCCCTAAGTCCTGCTTTGACCAGCTCGGGGATAAGATCATCTCTTTTTGACAGGTGAGGGTGGGCCAGAACAGGAATCCCCTGAAGACCAGAGATCAACTGGATTACCTGGAAGGGAGAAACCTTCAGTCTTCTGACATAGGCAGGTTTTCCAGGATTCAGCCATTCTTCAAAAGCAGCACCTATGGAGGGAACATAGCCACTTTTCACCATTAGCCGGGCAATGTGAAGGCGACTTATTACACCGCGGGGGTTGAGCTTCTTTACCTCATTATAGTCAAGCCTCATCCCCAAATCCCCTAATTTGCGGATGAGCTTCCGATTCCTCCTGGCTCGGGCTTCCTGAGATTCCCTGAGTTGGGATAAGAACGCCCCATCCTTCCAATTCAGATAGTAGCCAAGGATGTGAACCTCATCATTCCCCAAATCCGTGCTCATCTCCACCCCTGGCACCACCTCCACCCCTAGCTTCTCTCCCATCCGGACCGCTTCCTCTACTCCATCGACACTGTCATGATCGGTAATGGAGATGGCTACCAAATCCAGATCTTTGGCCCTTCTTACCACCTCTTCAGGGGTGTAGGTACCATCAGAATATATGGTGTGAACATGAAGATCTATTCTTTCCATGGCTAGAATCCTACATCATTTCCAGAGCGAAATTTAAGCTAGCTGCTGAATGGGTTAGTCCACCCACAGAGATAAAATCCACCCCCGTCTCAGCAACATCTCTAACATTCTCTAAATTTATTCCTCCAGAGGCCTCAATCAATATGTGTCTTTTCTGGCCTCGAATCCTGCTTACCGCTTCCCTCATCCTTCCCTTTTCCATATTATCCAGCATAATTATATCTGCTCCTGCCGCTATGGCTTCTTCCAACTGGGCAAGATTCTCTACCTCCACCTCTATTTTAAGAAGGGGGGAGAGGTTCTTTCTTGCTCTTTTTACCGCTTCCCCTACCCCACCACATATCTTAATATGATTGTCCTTTATCAGTATTCCATCATCCAGGCCAAAGCGATGGTTCACGCCCCCACCCGTCTTTACCGCATATTTCTCCAGCACTCTTAGATTGGGAGAGGTCTTTCTGGTATCCAGGATCCTCATCTCGAGATCCTTAACCAGGTCCACATACTTTCTGGTCAAGGTGGCAATTCCTGAGAGTCGGGATAGAAAATTCAAAGCCACCCGCTCGCCTCTGAGAATAGAGGAAGCCCCTCCTTCCATAATCAGGACAGCTCTATTTGATCCTACCAGATCTCCATCCTTTAATGAATGGATAAATTTCATTGATCCCGAGGAGCTGAGCCTGAAAACCTCCTTAGCCACCTCCACTCCTGCCAGAAGACCTTCCTCTTTAGCCACAATTTGGGCCCTTCCCTTAAGAGAAGAGGGAAAGAGAGCCTCACTGGTAATATCTCCCCTCCCTATGTCTTCCTCAAGAGCACCCTGAATGAGAGGTCTCACTGAATTAAGATTCAATATCTCATCTCCTCATAAATCAATCTTTGGCGTAATTATAAACGGAGCCAGCATAGTGTCAAGAAATTTCAGGATTTAAGGTAAGTACGCCCATCTTCTTGCAAAAATACTCTCAAGTTAGTATAATAAACTCTCAAGCCAGCATCACAGGAAAAAGCAGATGATGAAAAAAGGGTTCACCTTGGTCGAGCTTCTCATTGTCATTGCCATAATCACTATCATTACTGCTATTGCTGTTCCCAACCTCATCTCAGCTAATATCAAAGCCAAAGTCAAAGGGATAAAATCGGAGATGGGAAGCATAGCCATTGCTCTGGAGGATTATAGAATAGATGAGGGAGATTATCCCATTGAGCCAGGTTCTTGGCAGTCGGGGTATGACCCTGATGTAATAGCCAAGCCAAATAAAGCCTTTGATCATCACTCTGAGGCTATTGGACTGGGTAAGCTTGTTTTCCCACCAGAAGCCTCTGACCCTGTTTATCTATATAGAATTCCCGGTGATCCTTTTAATGACAGCGGTGAGGAGGAATGGAACGGAACAAGTGGAGCTCATAATAACCACTACTGTTATTTCACAGGAGAGTGGGATTCAAGTAGTAAAACTCGAACAGACAGCAGCACAAAGGCTGAATATTGGGCACTGGTCAGCTATGGGCCAGACAAAGCTCAGGACATTGATAGTTACACCAAAGCCTGGAATGCTGTTGATCCTAACGCCCCTAATCACAATGCATACAAGGATCTTGTTTACAATCCTGACAATGGCATAACCTCTAGCGGTGATATTGTCATTATCGGACCCTAGTGTTACTACCTGATTCATTATGGAGAGGAAGTAGCATCATAACACAAATGAAGAGGTTATTTGTTCTCTCAGGAAAGGAAAGAGGATTCACTTTAGCCGAGGTGATAGTGGCTATGGCTATTATTAGCTTCGTGGTCCTGGCCACCTGGCGAGTAATTACCTCCTCTTTGCACAGCATCACTCGCCAGGATCAGAAGGTAAAAGCATTGCACATAAGCCAGGCTCACCTGGGAAGACTAGAGGCAGAGACCTTCTCCCGGGTAGTGCCGGAGAACTGGATAATTGGGGCGGGAGGGGATGAGTATCAACTGAACATTTATGATTCCCGTTATCCATCCTTCGCACTCAGTCAGTTTATTAAATCCGACTTCACCTACTGGTATTCCGCTACTCCTGATGGATTGGGGTTTTCCAATGACGGGGAAGACGACGGTATTCTGGTAGTCAGCGCGGACGGAAGCACCGTCTACACCTGCACAAGTGCTACTACAAATGAGACTGGCGGACCGGGAACGCCGGAAGCTGACTATAACTGGGATACTGATGAATTCAAGCTGTTTTTTGATAGTGCGGACGAAGGAGAGGAAATCCAGATCTACTACCGCTACTATCACCTCGTTGACGAAGGGGCAACTATTCCCTCCTTTGATGCGGAAGCAAGGGAGGAAGGTGTAGTCAAACTGGTCACAGATCCAGGAGATCTCAATAACATCGCAGTAGAGGAGATAGAGTCGGGGAATAGCATTGATCCAGATGAATATTCTTCGACTACAAGGGAGCTACTGTTCTCTGACGAAGGTGACTCAGTCTGGATCTACTATCTTCCCGACTCAGATACGGATTCATCGGGTCCTGATGGTGCTCCTGATGGCTATCTAGATCCTACGGAAAATTCCATTGTAGGAGTAGCTGCGGGCAATTTCTGCAATCCAGATGGGAGTGCTACCAATCAAATCACTAGGACAAAAGAGATTACACTGACCGAGTATTGGCGGCAGGGAGGACAGATCCAACAAGCGGAACACAAAGCATACATACTGGATAGATAGGATGAAAAGCTTCTCAGGAGAAAAGCTAGTTGGAAAAGGAAGAGGTCAAAGAAAGGCCGGTTTTACTCTTATAGAGCTGCTTGTGGTAATGGGGCTTTTGTCTCTGATAGCTTTTTTAGTCTATCCTGCTTATCTTGGTAGTTCTCGTTCTTATGACCTGACTGATGTGAAGAGTAGCCTGCAGCAAAATGCTCGTCTGGCCATGAAAAGGATGGTGACATCCCTAGAGGCAGGAATGGTAGTAATTCCGAAGGAGAGCGACGAAGCCACTGATGGAAGTGAGAATAACTATGGTTACGATAAGAGTAACCCACACAAGATAGTTTTTTATACTTGGAATAGCACTCCGGGAAATTCAGACAATGATAAGACTGCTCTTTATGCGGCTTTACCCGACCTTAATATCGACCCGATAAATCCTGCTCTAACCTGGGAACGAGATGAGCCAGTACTTTATATGCGAAGATATGATGTTGCCTCCTCATCCTGGGAAAACGCACTGCCTCTAATTCGTCCTGAGGTTAAGATTACCCAACTTAACTTCATCCTGGGTGGGGATAATGAAGATAAAGTTCTCATTACTTTAGAGCTGGCCCGACAGGGGCCCTTAAAAGAATGGTGCACCTACAAATTAGTCTCAGCGGCAAAACTTGGAGCGAGGTAAGATAGATTATGGAGAGTCAGGAAAATAAAAGATGCCCGAAAAGGTTAAAAGGAGAGCTGTGGAAAACCGAGGAACAGCTATCATCCTGAGTCTAATTATAGTAACCGTGCTCTTCATCCTCACCTCTTTTCTTATCCGTAAGGTAGTAACCAACACCATGATGGTGAGAAAAGCAAAGGAGGAGCAGGAAAGTTATGCCAAGGCTAAACAGGGAATATTGTACGCCTTGGATAAGTTAAATACCTGGGATGGGACAGACCCCGATTATGATCCCACGGATTGGCCGGGAACAGGTAATAGAAACTGGATTGAACTCGACCTAGATAACAAGGATGAAGATAGCGACGTAACTACCGGGGATAAGGAATGCAGGATAAGAGTAGACAAGGATGACCTTCCTCCCAATGTTTTTGTCTCTCCCGATCCCAACGATGATTCTAATTACCTCACCATTGAATCTCAGGATCTTCCCAAAAAACTGGTTACCCTTGAGGCAATAACTGAGAACAGTAGTCCTTTGCTTAGCTATGTGAGATTCATAAATTCAGACACTGTTTTCGGAAATGACTTTTTTGGCCAGACCGGTACCCTAATTCAAGGGGATGCTCCCCTCTGTATCTTAGGAAATGTAACCTGGGCGAGTGCAAGTAGCAACAACTTAATATTGAATGGCTATGACAGCAAAGCTATAATCTACGGTACGATAAGCAATGGAGGGGTAAGCAGCCTGCAAATCAATGGTGCGCTCCCTCAAGATGGCTTTTATTATTTCTTCGATCCGAATGATTCTTCCTATGACGATCCTGCAGTTTTTGATACTGCATACGGCCGCTATTTTTCCTCGGCTCACCTGCCCTCCTGCTATGGTTATTCCAGTGGACCGCCTACTTTTTATGATGGCAGCACTCAAGTAACTCTCTGGCCCCAGATAAAAAAGGACAGATACCAAAATCTTGCCTCGGGCGTTAACTGCTACCTCAATAATCCCGACGAAATAAACAAAGAAGCCGAATGGTCTGATCCTAGCAATGACAATACCGCCAATGACAACGATACAATCACCGAATGGCTCAGAGACGGAGAGGGAAGCACTTATCCAACTGTTGTCACTACCAGTTATCATTATTATCCTTATGCGGCTCGTTTAATCTTGAATAACACAGATGTTAGTGAACAGCTATCGGATGGAACTGTCAATATCATTGATTATTCTTCCATTACCAATAATATCATCTTTGCTGAAGGCGATATTTCGGTGTCAGGAATCATTCCCAGCGGAGAGAACCTCACCATTGCCTCAGCCGGCAATATATTCATTGACAGCAATCTACTAAAAGAAGCCAATAGTGCATCTTTGGCACTACTAGCAAAGCAGGATATTGTTTTAAATCCAACATTAAGATACGGGATGGATACTGGAAATAGCTCTTCAAATGAATCATGGTACTATCCTGATTACAGTTTAGGCAACCCAGATGTTACCAATCATACCTCTCCCACAGTTAGCGTAGTAACCTTGGAGGCGGGTGAGAAGAAAATATATACCTTAGACATAGATTTAGGCAGAGCTATCACTGGCGGAAGAATCGTACTGTGGAACTACGAAGATGCAGATTCTGTAGCCAATCTAGAGACAGAATTAGAGGTTTGGGTGACCAGACAAGAGTCTCCTCCCGGTGATTCTAGCAGTTGGGATCAAGAAGTATTACCATTTGAAGACGTGCCCACTGGAGATTCTTTCAATATAGACTTTACTCCTCGTACCTTTCGTTGGATAAGACTCAACTTATGGGCTCATAACACTTATGACATTAATCCCTACGACTTTGATCTATCAAAAGAGCGCTTAGACGCTGTAGAAATCCCTTTCTATGGAATAGACGCTGCTTTGTTTGCTGAGGAAGGAAGTTTAAAAGTGGTCACTGGAGGGGGAGTAGATCAGAATGATGCTATCCTGCCTCGTAATCATGCCTATCAGCCAGATGCCAGTGGACCAAAGATCCCCAGCGACAGCGGTACGTCTGACCGCAGGCTCTTTTTCTGGGGTACTCTAGCTGAAGATGAGTGGACTGGCGCTGTTTCGGGATGGGATTATCTGAGTTATGTCTTTGACTCTAATTTACTTCTTAATTCTCCGCCGTCACTTCCTCCTTCGGTGAATCTTGCCTCTTTGAAGAGAAAGTAGGTAAAAGGACACAGAAAATTATGGCGGAAGAGATTAAAACAATGTTCTTTTTGAGCTGGATGAAAAAACACGGGGGGTTTACCCTGGTGGAACTCCTTATAGCTCTAGCAGTAATCATCATCATAGCCGGTGTAGCCATTCCCCAGTTTGTGAATTTTCTGGAAAGAGCTAAGGTGGACGTAGCCAAGGCAGAACTTGAGACGATGGGCTCGGCAGTAAGAGAGGTCAAAAAGGACACCGGTTGTTATGTGGAAAATCTCGATCAGCTGGGTGATACGAGTTCTCCGGACGAGATCTTCTCGCCCTGGTGGGGCCCCTATGTTTCTTCTTTACCTGCCGATATTAAAGATCCCTGGGGAGCCGAGTACGTTTACCTCTTCTGGGACAGACAGGAAGGTAAGAGGGAACCGCACCTCGGTAACCATCCTCTTGGTACCCCAGGCGGGGGTTGGGAAATGGGAGAGAAAGAGGGCTGGAAGGATAAACCTCTCCCCCCTGGTCTATGGAAAAAGCTTGGGGGCTTAGACAGGCCATCTGATGAAGGGTTTCTTCTCTTCAGCGGCGGTCCTGATAAGGAACTTGCAACGGCGGACGACATAGAATACCGAACCTATTAACCACAAGAGGCACTGGACAAAAAGAAGTGAAATCTACCCGGCTTTTTTCTGGAAATGAGGGCCAGGTGGCCCTCATTCTTGTATTGCTGGTGTTGGCTATCTCGGCTGTAGTCGGTATTAGCTTTCTTTACCGCATGAGACTTGAAGTCAAGGCAGTGGAAAGTTTCGGGGACAGCCTTAAGGCAGACTATTTAGCCCAGGCGGGGATAGAAAGAGCCATTGCCACATTGAAAAACGATACTAACGAATACGATGACCTCTATGAGGAATGGGCTCAGGATTTTAAGGAATCTTTGGGGGAAGGAAGGTACTATTTGGCCGTCAATGCCCATGATGGGGAAAGCGCCAAAGAAGATGAGGAGAAAGTGGGCGTCTTCGACGAAGCATCCAAGATAAACCTTAATATGGCTGGAGCAGGACACCTTAACCAGGGCTGGACACCCTATGAGATTAATCTGGGAAAACTGGAGGGTTTAGACCAGAGTAAACTAGGGGCTATCCTTAAATACAGGTATGGAGCCGATGGTGCCCCGGGCGTTAAGGGAAAAGACGATGACAAAGATCGAGAAGTCCTTGAATCCGATGGAATAGATAATGATGGCGATGGGGCTATTGATGAACCAGGAGAGGGGGTGGATGAGCCAGATGAATTTCGTCCAGAATCCCCTTATGGAGACGATAATCCCTTCGAAACAGTGGAGGAGATAAGACTTGTGCCCGGAATAGGAGAGAAGACTTTTAACCAGATAAGGGACTACATTACCATTTACTCCTACGATAAAAATGTAAACAAACAGGGAATCCTCCGAACAAATATCAACACCGCTTCGCCTGCCCAGATCTCTCGAGCCCTCCAGCAAGGAGAGCTCTTCCCGGATAGAGCCTATCAGCTGGCCGTGAATATAGTTGATTTTCGGGACCCGGATCCCTACCCCACCGAATACCAGGCGAAATACGGTATAGAAAAGACTCCCTATATCAATGAGATTATGCCCTTCTTTACCTCATCCACCAGTGTGGCTGTAAGTGAACTCATAAAGGGAGGAGTAAGGTATCTGGTGGAGAAAGTGGAAGAGAAGGTCACTGAAAAAATGCATCAGAAGATAAAAATAAGTCCAGAGGTTGCAGTAAAGGAAACGAAAAAGGCCATTTCAGAAAAGGTGCCGGCACTTGAAAAAGCAGTCGAGGCAATAATAAAGGAATACCAAGAAGAGAATGAAAGTGAGTCAAAAAAGACGGGTTTCTTCACCCTGTGGGGGGAAGGGATAGCAGAGGCGGGGGAGCAGAAAAAAGTAAAAATAACGATTGAAGTGGAGTGGATAGAACTTTTTAATCCTTATGATATCCCTTGCAGGGTAGATGGGTGGTTTATAAGGACCTCTCTCAGGAAAAAGGTGATATGGGGAATAGTTCCCCCCGGGTCCTACAAGCTCATCTTAAATATAGTTATAAAAACCCCTACAGGGACTATAGGTAAACCGCTTCTCAATAACTACGCCGATACGGTGGTTTTGAAAAACAAAAGGGGGAATGTGGTAGATAAGGTATCTTACCGCAACTACAATGCCCCCTGGAATGCCTTTGAAAAGAACGATCCCCGGGTGAGAAAATTTGCCAGTTCTCTTCCCGGAGGAAGTCCCGGCTTTCGTAACTGGTTCTGGCTACCTAGGGTGGGAGAAGGAAAGGATAAAGAGGACTACAGCAGTTTCGTGGTGGAGAACAGATTCTTTGCTAACATAGGGGAAGTGGGGTATATCCATGCGGGAGACGAGTGGAGAACCATTAAAATTCAACAGGGAGGAGATTGGCGGATTTTAGATGAGATAACCGTGGCCGATCCTCCCGAAGAGCCAGTAAGAGGAAGAATAAACCTTAACACCGCCTCCGGAGAAGTGCTCCAGAGTCTACCCGCTGTAGACTCATCCTTAGCCAAGTCCATCATTAGATACTGTGACAGCAAGAAGGGAGCCCTGAATGAAATTGGAGAGATAATGGAAGTTCCCCTCATGGAAAGATGGGGGTTTAATGCAATAGACGACGATAAAGATGGTTATGTGGATGAGGACGATGAAAGGGAGGCTATTTTTCGAGGCCTTTCTAACCTTATCAGTGTGCGATCCAACTGCTTCACCATTATCTCGCTGGGTGAGGTGGTAAAAAACGAAAGGGTGACAGCGGAGAAAAAGATAAAAGTGGTGGTGGACAGAGGAGACTCCCCCTTAAAGGTTAAGTATTATGGGGAACTTTCGGACTAGCCTCCGATTTCTCCAGGGCTTCTTTTAAAGCCACTATAGCTACTTCCAGTTGATCGCTGTCAGGCTCACGGGTAGTGATTTTCTGCAGCCAAAGACCTGGCTTAACTAAGAGCTGAATGAATCTAATGCTACGGCGGGAGGAGATTTTTATTATTTCATAAGAGAGGCCGCCAATCAATGGAATAAAGAGAAATCTGGTAAGGCGCTCGGCTATGGTGGTTGGCCTTCCCAGAAAAATGAAAATACCCATACTCACCATCATCACAACGATAAGGAAACTGGTACCGCATCTGGCATGAAGAGTGGTATGTTTTTTGGCGTTGTTCACTGTGAGCTCTTCCCCCACCTCAAAGGTAGCGATACTTTTGTGTTCCGCCCCATGATACTCAAATATTCTTCTGGTTTCTTTCCATAGGCCAATGGCCCAAATATAAATCAGAAAAATACCTATTCTCACCATTCCATCCACCAGATTGAAAAGTATCCCGCCTCTA
>Ga0209978_10001443_pt1 | contig 10093 bp, 10 predicted proteins | sample BentaG_FD_182805 | JGI IMG/M metagenome (GOLD analysis project Ga0209978, IMG submission 182805) | Deep subsurface microbial communities from South Atlantic Ocean to uncover new lineages of life (NeLLi) - Benguela_00093 metaG (SPAdes)... | ecosystem: Environmental > Aquatic > Marine > Oceanic >...
TCCGCACGGCGCCGTGGCCGACCAAGTGGGCGACGTTAGCCCCCAACCCTTCCTTCTCCTCCTCCTTGAGGTACTCTTCGAAGGTGGTCCAAGTGATCTTTATCTCCACCTCAGGAGGGAGCCATGCGGCCCACCTCTTCTCCAACTCGTCCAGGTATTCGGGGTTTACGGGGGCGATGCTGGAGCCGCACTGGCCGGCGACCACCGTTGTTATCCCCTGCATCACAGTGCTCTCCATCTGGCGGTAGAAGAGGGTGACCGAGTCCGAGTGGCTGTGAGCGTCTATGAATCCGGGAGCAACCGCCAGGCCTGACGCATCAACCACATCTTCCGCACTCACATCCAGGGACTTACCGATGGACGCGATCTTGCCGTCGGCGATGGCCACATCCCCCTTGTACCAAGGGTTTCCGGCTCCGTCGATGATCTTCCCATTCCGAATTAATAGGTCAAACGACAATCCCATCACTTGGATGAGATGAGGGGATGGGGGATTTATGTCCTTTCCCAAAAGCTCTGGGTTATTGGTCGTTGTTCCAGTTGTACCTTATGTTGGTGCATTTCTCGGTGGCCGCCACGACGGCGTTCATAAGGGCGGTCCGGAGCTTGCCGTCCTCCAGCTGGTAGATGCCCTCGATGGTCGTCCCGCCCGGAGTGGTCACGGCGTCCTTGATCTGGGAGGCGTTCATCTCCCCGTCCATAATGAGCCTGGCAGCCCCCAGGACCGCCTGAGCCGAAGAATACAGGGATAGCTCCCTTGGCAGGTCCACCTTGAGGCCCGCGTACATCAAGGCCTCGATGACTATGGCGACATATGCTGGCCCGCTGCCGCTCAGACCCGTGATGGCGTCCATGTACTTCTCCTCCACCTCGTCGTGCTGGCCCATGGTGTCCAGGAGGCGCCTCACTGTCTCCTTGTCTTCCAAGGATACTCTCCCGTTGCAACAGTACGCGGTGAATGACTCCCCTACTAAGGCTGCCACGTTCGGCATAGTCCTCACGAACCTGGCCTCCGGCACCGTCTTTCCGTAGATGTCGAGGGGTATAATGGCGGCCGTGGAGATCACGAGCTTCCCATGGATAGCGCCCCTAATCTCCTTCAATATGCTGACCACATCGCCAGGCTTGACGCAGATGAAGATGATGTCGGCCTTTTCCGCGGCTTCGACGTTGTCTGTCGTTGTCTCCGCTCCTAGACCTTCAAGGTCCTTTATCTTCTCGATCCTTCTACGAGTCGCGATGACGCGGTACGAATTGGGGCTCTTCCTCAAGCATCTGACGATTGCCCCTCCTATCACTCCAGCGCCGATTACTGCGATGGTCTCTCCCATCAGATCGCCCCATAGTATATAGAATACCCACACCGCGGGGTATCTCATAAACGTTTATGCAAACGAGAGGCAAATCAAGGGGCAAACCAGAAATTTAGATAGGAAATTCGCGGGAGAGGCCGAGGTATAAACTTTTTATGGGGAATACGGTTCATAGCTTTTGAAGATCAATGTCCGACATCGATGTCAAAGCATTTGTCGATAAACAGGTTGAGGCCGTAAAGGGAGTCTTGGGCGAGGAGAAGGCCCTCGTAGCGGTGTCCGGCGGGGTGGACAGCACCGTCTGTGCGGTCCTCACCCACATGGCGATCGGCGACAACCTGATCTGCGCATTCATAGACGACAATTTCATGCGCCTTGGGGAGCCTGACAGGGTAAGAGCGATGCTCTCCGCCCCCCCTCTGAGCCTCCCAGTTAAGGTGTTGGACGAGAGGGAGCGCTTCATGGAGGCCCTGGCTGGCCTCAAAGACGCCGAGGAGAAGAGGAAGGCCTTCCGTGAGACCTTCTACCAGACCCTGAGCGACGCAGCCTGGGCCGAAAACTGCAGGTTCCTCGTCCAGGGGACTATAAAGGCAGACATCGACGAGACGAAGGGGGGCATCAAGACCCAGCACAACATCCTGGAGCAGATCGGGATAAACCCGGTGGAGAGATTCGGCTATGAGATCATAGAGCCCATCGCCTCCCTCTACAAGTATCAAGTCAGGGAGGTGGCCCGTTACCTGGGTACGCCCTCCGATGTCTCGGAGAGGCAGCCCTTCCCGGGCCCAGGCCTCTCCGTCAGAGTGGTCGGCGAGATAACCGCGGACAAGCTGGATCAGCTCAAAGCCGCGACGACCGTTGTGGAGGATGCCTTCAAGAAGGAGCGACCGGCCCAGTACTTCGCAGCCATCATGAGTGGTGAGACGACCGAGGCACCCAAGATACTCAGGAGGGAGGCCGCCGAGGCCATGGAGATCGAGCAGCCCAGCATAGGTTCGAAATACCTCTCTGAGAGGGCCACGGGCATTGTGGAAGGAAAGCGATCCTATGGCTTCGTCGCAACTCTAGAGGTTAAGGACGAAGCGGGGAAACCCTTGGATCTCGGGTATGAGGCGCTGGAGAGGATGAGACTGGAGGTGCAGTCAAACTTCCCGGAGGTCTCCCGGGTGCTCTATTTGATAAGCGGGAGGGAGGACGACGAGGGCTATCTCGTGGCGATGAGGGCCGTGGAGACCCAGGACTTCCTCACGGCGGAGGTCTCCCAGATCCCCTGGCAGACGCTTGAGGGTGCAGCCAAGAAGATCCTGAGCACCTGTCCGAAAGTGGTAAAAGTCTATTACGACGTTACGCCGAAGCCTCCCGCCACCGTGGAGTTCGAATAAGAGAGGGATATGTGGGCTATTTCAAGCCCAGCTTCTCCATCTGGGCGAGGACTCCGTTCTTCAAGTATATCAGATCGTTCCCGATGGTGATGAAGTTATAGCCCTTCTCCATACGATCCTCTATCGTCTTCCCCGATGCCTGGTGGACCCCTGTGGCCTTTCCGGCGGCCTTGGTGGCATCGAAGACCCTATCTATAGCCTTCTGCACCTCGGGGTGGGATTGATTCCCTAGGTGGCCATAGGATGCAGATAGGTCGGCTGGACCAATGTAGCTGACATCGACGCCCTCGACTGAGACGATCTCCTCGATTTTCTCGACGGCCTCTTTGGTCTCGATCTGACAAATGACCAAGATCTCATCGTCGACCGTCTCGTAATATTCAGGGTCGAACATCGCAGCTCGCCTCGGTCCGCATCCCCTAAGCCCGTTCGGGGCATACCTCGTAGCCTTGACGGCCATCTCGGCCTCCTCTTTATTATTTACCCAAGGAACCAAGACGCCATACGCCCCAATATCGAGGGCCCTCTTTATCTGGACGAGGTCATTCCAGTTTACTCGAACAATTGGAGTTGTTTTCGAGTCTCCCCTCATCGCCTGCATCAGAGTCTGAGCCTGGTAGATGTCCAGTGGCGAGTGCTCGGTGTCGAAGACAAAGTAGTCGAACCCAAGAGTCGACAGCATCTCCGTAGCCATAGGGCTTTCAACTGTGATCCACGTCCCAAATACCTGGTCTCCTTTCTGGAGCCGTCTTTTCAACTCATTCCTCATTTAAAATCGTTAATAATTACGTACACGGCTGATAACACTTTCGCGCGCGCGACACATTAGAAACGATTACGAAAAACACGCGCGCAAAAAACCCTTTTTAATTAATTCTCCAGAACTGTTCTATTTAGGGTGAAATGAACAGGTATATATCATTCACGTATATTTGGGGCAGAACATATGCCCATGCGATAATTTATTCAATATTCCTCGTCGGATGACCTATCTTTGATGAACCAGTAGGACATCTGGAGGATCTTGTAAAGGGCGTAGACGCCGAAGATATTTGTCCCTATGATCAGAAGTAACCTAACCGGATCGTTAATCTCCATGAGACTTCAACTACACCTCACTACCCACACGTAAATATAAATCCTAGCGAATACAGACCGAAACTGACAGAAAAGAAGGTTATTGGGTGGAGATATACTCGACCAGAGCATAAGCCAAGTCCTCGATGTATCGTTTTCCATGTTCCTTCCTAGCATTGGCTGGGTCGCCGATCACCCCGATGGGGGAGAGAACGTCGATCCCACCCTCGAAAATCTTGTCTGCCTCTTTCTCGGTGAACGCTCCCACGTAGCCTGTCGCCTCAGGGATCCTTTCCTCCTTCACCAGGTCCCCCCTTATCCTCATCACCATGGAGACCTCGGACTCTCCAGCGTGTGCCCCCGACTCTTCAGGGGTCACGCCTAGCTTAGCGCTCGTAGTTTGCAGGATCTCTACGAACCTCTGGAGGTCTGTGTAGGCCACGATATTGACCTCGGGGTGGGATCTCTTTAGGTCGTCAGATATTTCCGCGAGAGGTCCGAAGTTCCCCCCGTGGGAGGGGATGATGACCACCCTCTTGAAGCCGTGCCTCGCCAGGCAGTCGACGTAGTCTACGATCACGCTCTGGAGGGTTTCCCTCCTCATGGATATGGTTCCCGGGAACTTCATGTGGTGCTCTGAGCAACCCAGGTTCACGGTCGGGCCCTTCAGAGCCTTTCCCAGCTTGTATGCCACAGACAGAGCGAGTTCGTCGCCTATGAGGACATCAGTGAATACGGGTAGACACGGGCCGTGCTGCTCGTTGCTGCCGATCGCAAAGACCACGGTCTCATAGCCTGACTCCAGAGCTGTTTTAATGTCAGGCGAAGTCAGCTCTGCAAGGTTCACGTTGTCGAGCATGTCAAATCACCTAACGTCTATCCGGACACTCTCTAAGTTTTAACATTGATCATCCAAAACATGTCAATGTGTGTTCACTCCAAGGTTGAAGGGTCTACCAGTCGTCTTCGAGGGGCGGAGGATAACTCTCATGGTGTACAGACGATACCTGTATCCCGTCCATAGAGGATCAACGGCAGAAAGATGGTCGTATACTCGGACACCGGGAGAGAGGAGAAGATCAACTACGATCGAGCCGAAGACTATAAACTTGATGACCCCTGGAAGAGGATGACTCTGCTGGGGCCTGCCAGGGCAATGAAATGCCTCTATTATGAACCAGCAGAGGGCGGCGTTGAGAAGTGCAGTGTCGCGATCTGCACAGACAGGGAGCTGCTTGGCTTCTCGGAGGGAGACGTCAAGTGGGTTCCCTTCGACCCCGGTAGACTTAGACCGTTGTAGGAGAGGGTGAAGGAGTTTCAGGAGAGGGCAGAATGGAAGGATCGAATAGAGAGAGGTGTGAGAAAAGTTCTATCCTAGGTCCATAGTAAACATTTTCATTGATGAGAGAGATAGCAGCTTTAGACATGTATTCGGAGAGCCACTGTCACCTGAGAAGTATCGGCGAGGAAGCGGTCTCGAAGGCTGAAAAAGCAGGCGTCAAACTCGTGCTCACGGCTGGAATAGACGTTCTGTCATCGGAAGAGGCGGTGAAGACCGCTGGCAAGTTCAGGATCGTGAAGGGATGCGTGGGCATACACCCCTGGAGAGCGGACACCTACAGCGATGTTGCGTTGAATCTGCTCGGGGAACTGGCGAAAGACCCTGAGGTTGTCGCGATCAGCGAGATCGGGTTGGACTACGTGGGGCGGAGGACTCCCGAATGGGAGTTCACGGAGGAGTACGTCGACCCAGAGGTCCAGAAGACCGCTATGAGAGGGCAGATCGGGCTTGCGAAGGAGCTTGGGCTGCCAGTGCTCGTGCACGACAGGACCCCCGGAGAGGAGGTCCTGGACATACTCGATGAGGAGGGAATCATCGAGGTCGGCGCCGCCATCCACGGATTCAGCAAGGGTCCTGAGTATGCCAGGAGGTGCGTGGAGATGGGGGTCTACCTCTCCATAGGGAAGAGGTCCATAGAGGCGAGAAACGAGGACCTCATGGAGGCCATCCGCCAGACCCCCCTCGAATGGCTCCTCACAGAAACAGATTCAGGAGACCCGATCGGAGTCATCGTCGTGGCCGAGAAGATCGCCGAGCTGAAAAGCATCACCACAGAGCAGGCAGGCAAGGCAGCCACGGACAACCTGAAGAGACTCATAAGGCTATGACAAGCCTTTCCCCCTTTTTTCGAGCCTAAAAATAATATCCTCCGAACGCCAGACTTGCCACAGGGTGAGATCCTGTCATTAGGCATCAGAGGCAGATTCGTAGTAGGGTTCGACGGTAGGCGCACGCGCAGTGGAAGTAGATCTCTGCCATTCGCCGTGACGTGGAACTCCCTTACCCCCACATCGACGTTGAGACGCTCCCCGCCGCGCCTGATGTTAGAGGCCTCACCATCTTGGATATCGGCCATCCAGAGGTCGATCTCCCTCAAATTACCCACCCTGACGGAGCAGAACCATATCTCACCATCTCCCACCCATTGACAGCCATCCAACGAGACCCCCTCCTCAATGAGCACGACCCTCTTGGCTTCCCCCCACTCGCCACCGGTCTTCTTAGAGTACCATATCCCCGTGACTCCGTCGACGATCTGCAGCTCTGCCGGCACCGAGGGATCGGGCGTGAAGAAGAAATAGAACTCTTCTCCGGTAGATGGGATGAAAGGAGAGTCCTCCGCGCCAGCGGTATTGATGGGGTAGGGCATGGGGGCAGGCTCATCCCCCAGAGGAGAGTGGAAGACAGAGGGATATGGATCTGTCTCTGGGGTCACTAAACTGCGTATGCCGGGATCAGGCTCAACCGATCTGCGGGAGGCTCATGCTCCTCAGGCCCTGTGATGTCGGTATCTGAGCCCCGGCTCCGTGTCTCATCTGGCGGTGACCCTGATTTCAGAAGGTTGACACCCACTACGCCCAAGATTAAAATACGATTATCAGAGCCAGCGTCTTCGATCTGATCTTGGGAGAGTTCTGCCTCTCCGATAGTTCATTCTTGTTTAAAATAACTGATGGAGCACAGATAATTTATGGTCTATTAACATGTATAGCCTACCTTGTTTTTTCCCTTTTTTGGAATCATATGCGAAGAATGGGAAAAAAGACCTGTATTCACCATAAGGTGGGAAAACCTTGCTGTTTTCGTTAGAGAAGCCTTATATCTGTTTTTCATGGTGTAATAGCTAATATAACGGGTGAAAAAGATGAAGAAAAGGGTCGTGGGATACCTGCTATCTGCGGCATCCGTCTACCTGACGATGGACTTCCTCACCAAGATGTTCCTAGAGATATTGAGCAACTTCACCTTCTCCGTGATATAGACCCCTCACGGACGCGGGAAGCCTCACCGTCTCTTATATATTGACATCACGAGAACTTGATCACCGAGATTTTTCGTCCATAATCCGATTCCGATACATTGATTCCTTGAAACAAGGACCATCAGCATTATACTCTTAGTAAGAGAATCGTCGCGTGCAGTGTCATTAGCTGAAAGCTACTTGCGGTCATACAAACGGGATCGGAAGATCTATACAATGGAGATAGGTTCTTCACCTCGCCCTGAATAAGTATACCAACCCGTATGGGAAGAGGCTACTCGACGAGGTCAAAATGCTCCTCCTTGTCAGGGGGGTAGGCATCGTAAACCCGAACATGCCCTTCCACGATGATTAAAAAGAAGAGGATCCAGTTCCTGTTTGAAGCAGGCCTTGAGAAAGAGGTAGAAAAGCCGGAATCAAGCTAGTCCACGCCTCCGTCTATGCCGAAGAGCACGTCAGCCAGGTCTACACGATAATGACATTCTAAGAATCTAGGATGAGCTACTAATTTTCGTGCCGAAAACGTTTCTTGGCGTTAGATATTAATGTGACGCGTACATGAATCGAATGAATTGGTGCTAAGAGAGACCATCTTGGGTAGAACAGGGTTAAAAGTCAAGATCCTAGGGTTTGGGGGCATACCCATCCAGCGAGTCACCGAGGAGGAGGCCATCGGGGTTGTCCGCAGATGTCACGAGCTCGGCATCAACTACTATGACACGGCACGAGGGTACACCGTCAGCGAGGAGAGGATCGGGAAGGCACTCGAGGACGTCCGGGAGGAGGTCATCCTCGCGACGAAGTCTGGCCGTCGTACGGGGGAGGAGATGGAGGAGGAGCTGGAGACAAGCCTGAGGAACCTGAGGACCGACTGGATAGACGTCTACCAGTTGCATAACGTCTCTTCTATGGATGCGTGGGAGAGGATCAAGGCTCCTGGGGGCGCCCTCGAGGCCCTCTACAAAGCCCAGGAAGAGGGGAGGATTAGGCATCTCGGGATCACGAGCCATGACCCAGCCGTTCTGGCAGACATTGTTAGAGAGGACATCTTCGAGACGATAATGATCCCCTACAACTACCTCACCCTGAAGCCGGAGGAGGAGCTGCTGCCCCTCTGCCATGAGATGAACGTGGGCACGATCATCATGAAGCCCTTCGGAGGCGGCGCTTTCTCAAACGCGAACACCGCCCTGAAGTTCGTGCTCAGCAGAGAGCACGTGGATATCGCCATCCCGGGCATGATGACTGTGGACGAGGTGGAGGAGAACTTCGGCGTAGCCTCCGATGCGCACATCATCTCGGAGGGGGAGCTGGAGCTCATCAAGAGGGATAGGGTCGATCTCGGGAGCAGGTTCTGCCGGGCCTGTAACTACTGCCAGCCCTGCCCCCAGGAGATTCCCATCACCTTCGTCCTCCGCGCCGAGAGCCAGTTCCTGAAGAGGATGGGCTGGAGGCCAGGGACGGAGGTAAGGATCGCAGAGGCCGTTGAGAAGGCGGAGTCTTGCATCGAGTGTGGGGAGTGCGAGGGCAGGTGCCCGTATCATCTGCCCATCAGGCAGCTTCTCCCGGAGAGGGCGGCGTCACTTTCCAGGCTGCTCGAGGCGAGGCAGGGTTAATTCACCAAATTTTTTGTAATTTTAACTTTAAACGTCGAAAACATGGATTCTAAGTATTTAACAAGAGAAAGAACCAGTGTTCTCCCGTCTTTTTTATATATGCTTGAGAAAATACAGTCGTTCATAATTCTATTAAAGATGGTTCCGAAGGTATGTTAATTAATCCCGAATGAAGGGAGAGCTGTGAGCGAGAAAGCGCCAAGGAAGGCAAGCCCCTTTTCAGCACCTGTAATCATCTTCATAATATCCGCCTCCTTCGCCTTGGTCACCGCGTTCATGTGGATGGGGAAGACCAGCGACCTTTCCAACTTGGAGGAATCAGTCGAGATCCTGAACTATACTAGCACCGTGGACCCTCACAAGAACTGGGAGATCGTAATCTTCCTGAATAATTCCGGCGATGCCCCTGTCGTGTTGACAAACGTCTACGTCAGTAACATGGAGGTGTCCGTGTATGGCGCTGATAGTCCGAGTTCCACCGTCAGCACCATCACGACGGATCTGATGAAGAAGGGCGAGATCCCGATGGGAGAGGAGGCGAAGGTTACCATCTGGATCGGGGCGAAGTTCGGGTTCTTGACTTCGGGGAATATGGTGAAGATTCAGATTCTGAGCTTGGGCGGGTTAAAATTAGAGAAGAATATAATGCTCGCCTAGTTTTGAGTCTTTTTCGATGGTTTAGCGGGGTATCTTGTGACGCGTTGGATCAGGGGCGCTTCGATTTTTGGGTCTTTGATCTTTTAGATGTCGGTTTCCGGTGGGTTCTGGTTCCAGACGGTGAGGTCAGCGTACTTATGGGAAATTGTATGGTCGCTGTATTTTACCTGTTCTGGGTAGAAAAACTTGGGAGATCTTTGTAAATCCGAATAAAGGGTGGTTGGTTAGCCTTTGTAGTTGAGGGGGAAGCCCGCGTAGACTTTTACGCCTAGGACGAGGTTGTCTATGGTTACGCGTTCGTCTGGCTGGTGGGCCATGCCTGATAGGGATGTCCCGTAGCCGAGGCAGGGTATGCCTGTGAAGTTTTTTATGCTGATGGCGTCTGTGCCGCCTGTCAGGATCTTGAAGTTGGGTTCCTTTCCGGACACCTTCTCTATCGTCTCTGCGAGTTGGTGGGCGAAGGGTGAATTTGGGGGTTCGTGGTATCCTGCGGTCTCCCTTGCGTGGACTGTTACTTCTATCCCGGGTACTCCGGATTCCTCCACCAGTTGTTCTATCCTCTCCTTTACTTTTAGGGGGTTGCTGCCCGGTGTCAGGCGGATGTCGAACTCGGCTTCGGCGTAGTCGGGGACCACGTTTCTCTTGACGCCTCCGTTGATGATGTTGCAGGTCACTGAGGGGTGGTGGTATATGCGTTTCGCCGCTTCTCTCTGCTCATCGTTCTT
>Ga0209978_10001444_pt1 | contig 10092 bp, 12 predicted proteins | sample BentaG_FD_182805 | JGI IMG/M metagenome (GOLD analysis project Ga0209978, IMG submission 182805) | Deep subsurface microbial communities from South Atlantic Ocean to uncover new lineages of life (NeLLi) - Benguela_00093 metaG (SPAdes)... | ecosystem: Environmental > Aquatic > Marine > Oceanic >...
TGGGATTAAATCTCCCCAAATACGATGTGGCATGGTTTAAGGATAATGAAGATAAGATCCAATTCTATTGCATACAAGAAAAAATCTCTTCGGAATCGGTAGGAAATCGAGTGATTCATGATTTAAGGACTGAAGACATTGAAACTCTGATTTTACTTGTAATGAGTGAGATGAAAAAGGTATGGGTTTATAGTAAAAATCACGAAACGATAGATTTAGGATTAGATGGCCAAATATCCAACTTTGCCATTATTGGTTACGATCCAAATAATCCTAAGATCGAAAAGGATACAAAATTGGTTTACTTCGATACTTCCACTCCAATGTTTAGAAAAAATGGTATAGAGGCAATGGACGAAGAATTATTTTTAGAAAGCACACCCTCGTTTTTAAGATTTCTCGTAAAGGCGGCGTTTCTGGACGAGGTCATTGATCGTTACTACGACTGGCGGCTTGTAACTATTGATTTAATCGCTAATTTCTTTAAGGAACAAAGACCAGAACTTATTCCAGGTATTATTCGCCAAATAAACAAATTCTTCAAAGAAGAAGCGAGCGAGTTCAATATGGAACCGATTACATTTGAAGAAGTCCAAAAATATTACAAAAACGATAAGATGATCTGGGTAATTTTCCAAAATGCAAGGAAAATTGACAGATTCATTAAAACTAAACTCTTAAAGAAAAAGTACGATTTTTATCTACCTGGAAAAATTAAAAGGTAAGATAGTTTTAACATTTTATAGGATTTTATCATGATTAGAGCATTTATAGCAATTGAATTGAACGACAGAATCACAATTGACAAAATTAAGTCGTTTTCCGCTCGATTAAAACAAAATCAACCTAAATTAAAAGTTGTAGCACCAGAACACCTCCACATGACTGTTAAGTTTTTAGGAAACATTTCTGAATCCTTAGCTCCAAAAATCTATAACATATTGAAAGAAGAAATAAACGATAATATGTTCGAAGGAAAAGAATTTGAGTACAATCTAAAAGGAGTTGGACAGTTTAACAAGTTTTCTGTGTTATGGGTAAAGCTTATCGGGGATATTCAATTTTTACAACAAATTAAAAATCTTATCGAACAACTCTTAACTGAGAGATTAAATCTCCAAAAAGATAAAAGAACGCAATTTAAACCTCATTTAACAATAGGAAGACTAAAGAAAGAAAAAATAAATTATCAATCTTTTAGTGCTTTAAAAAACTTAATTCATGAGAATAAAAATTTAGAGTTCGGTCCTTTTATTGTAGACCAGGTAAAATTAAAAAAATCTATTCTTACATCAAAAGGACCAATATATTCCGATCTGGTTTATTAAATGAAAGTAAAACCTATTAAAGCAATTATTTGGGATTTAGATGGAACCTTAATCGATTTTAGAATAAACTCTATTAAAGCTCGAAGGAAGGCTATTAAAATTTTAAGAAATTACGGAATCCCTAAAGAAAACCTTTCTAGTAAAACATCTCTTTTAGAAAATGTAAAAATCTCTAAAGAAATTTTCATCGAAAACGGATTATCTGCTAATAAAATTCAAGAAATCATTAAAGAAGTAAATGACGCTGTGATACTAGTTGAACACGAGGCTGCCATTAAGGCAACTTTAACGGAGGGAATAATTAAAGTATTAGAATTTGCAAAAAAGAAAAACCTTAAACAAGCAGTCTTTACTTACAATACGCATAGAAACGCGAGAAGATCTTTAGAAACAGTAGAAATTGATCACTATTTTGATGTCGTGGCAGGTCGTGATGATGTAAAAAATCTTAAACCACACCCTGATCATTTGAAATACATATGTGAGAGAATAGATGTTAATTTAGATGAAATAGTTGTTATTGGTGACACCGGACGCGATATTGAAGCCGCGTTAAAGACAAAATCTAGATCCATCGCATTAAATACTAAAATTCCCAACTTTATAAAACGTGAAATGTTTAAAGAAGCCACTAAAATTATTGAACTCAACGAAATACCAAATGAATTGATAAAAACGCTTGAAGAATTTTTGGTATAGAATAAAAATAAATTATAAATACAATTTAATCTATTATTGAAATAATTTTATAGAAATAAACAAAGAATAATTCAAAAAAGGTTTAAATTTAAATAATGGGCCGAATAGAATTTGACTTAGATGTCCTAAAACCACATGTTCCTTCAAACTATGGAGTGGCACAAGCTTTAGAGGAAATCTCTGGCGTAACGTTTATCCAGATAAAAACAGATGAGATTGATCAAAAAACTACATCGGTATTTATAACAATTAAGGGTACAGATGAATTGTCACTAGATGCTATTAAAGAGAAATTAGAAAGCATGAATTGTGCTTTACACAGCGTCGATAGAGTACAAATTGACAAACGAACTTAGCTGTTTACTTCCTATTTTTTTTATTTTTTCCACTTTGAGTTAATGAATGAAAATGGCATCATCAAACGCCCCTAAAGTGATAAAAATACTCCAAGATAAGGGAGAGATTAATGATGAGCTAGATTTCGCTTTAATGAATTACTTGATAACAAACAGAGGAACTGGATACACTGCCTGCCAACCTCAACTGGTCGAACTTGAAAGTAGTAAAAAAGCAATTAAATTGAATGTTGATCATACTTTCATAGATAAAGATAATCACTTAATGGGATTGGGAATAGTAGGAACCTTGTTTATAGATGTAGACTCCTTACAAGTTATGTTTTGCTCATCGTCAGAGGTACTAGAACAAAATATTGAAAAATTAAAAAATGCGGGGATCCTGCCCCAACCAAGACCTAAGGGTAAATATTAACTTATTAGGTAATCATAGCCCTCTTTTTAAAAGTCAAATTTAAACTTTAAGAAATTTTAAGCAAAGCAATCCATACCATAAAAAAAAATGGTTTATATCAAATCAAAGATTAAGATTCATAATGTCAGATAGCGAGAGTGACATAAAGCATCTAATCCAAGAGTATTTGTTGGATGAAGGACTCCTAAGAAACAAAATTCCAACCGATGGAAAAAAGCTCGAATTTGGCTTTCAATTTATATTTCCGCCCGGTCCTATTGCACAAAAAATGGTCGTAATAAAACCAATAAATAAGGATTTAATTGTCATTTCTAATCCTATTCAAATAGCGCCTCAACATGTCAAAGCATTAAATTCATTAGAGGATAATAGAAAAATATATTTTTTTATGGACATTAGAAAATTCTTCCTTGTTAAAGATGTTTTTTTTAGAATCGATACTCAGAACTCTCGATATGAAATAAGCGATCAAATATTTCTTAAAAAAGATGGTACAATCTCGAAAAATTCCTTTTTTAAAAGTATTCGAAAAGTATTTACGTGTTCTGCTTATTCTAATATGATACTAAACGATTATTGTTCAGGAAAGATAAAACCAGAAGATTTCTCTAAATCTAAAGATTTTACTTCAGATTTTTCCTTATATTCATAGTTATAAATACACATTTTAGGTGAAACCTAATTTTCGACAAATGGTTGCAGGCAATTGGAAAACTTGATTATGTTCAAGGTAAAACAAGACCAAAAGTTGATTGCATTTTATGCTCACTTAAAGAAAATGACGAGAAAGTAGTCTCCTTTAAGATTTATGAGGATGACATCTGTTTTGTAGTGTTAAATCTTTATCCTTTCAACCCTGGACACCTTTTGTGCGTTCCAAATAGACATATTACTAAATATACCGAACTAACTAAAATGGAGCTTTTACATTTAAATAGAACAATTCAGGGTTTGCAACTATTACTTGATGATGTGTATAACCCAAAAGGCTACAACATTGGAATAAATCAAGGAAATTATGCTGGGGCAAGTATAGACCATCTACATATTCATATAGTTCCAAGATACGGCACGGAATTAGGGTTTATTGATATAGTCGGAAACACAAGAGTAATCCCCGAAGGTTTAGAATCCGTGAAGAAAAAGCTAACCCAAAACATTAATAAATTTTTAAACAAAGAATTTTATAGAAACTTCAAGTAAAAGTCGCTCTTTAAAACAAATTACAGACTTATTAATAAAATAAGAAAAAAAATGTGATTTATAGTTAAGCTATAATAATAAAACCTTTTGCTTAAAATACAACTTTTTATGCCAACTCTAAAAGGATTCTTAATATATTTAAATCATAATACATAGGGATAACCTATCACCATAAAGAATAAAAAAACTACATTTCACAGAGAATAAAAAATGACAGAAAAAGAAAAAGGAAAAAGAGAGCCAGGTCAAGAGAACGCGGTTTTTGTTGGGCGTCGTCCTACGATGAATTATGTAATGGCTGTAATGATGGTCCTGAATAAAGGAGAAGATTGCACCGTAAAGGCTCGTGGTAGAGCGATTTCACACGCCGTCGATATTTGCGAGATCTTAAAAAACCGCTTTTTGAAAGGAGTTGAATATAAAGAGATTCGCATTGCTACGGAGCAACTTAAGGGCGAGGATGGTCGTGAAAATAATGTAAGCTCAATAGAGATCGTTCTTTTGCCTCCGAAGTAAAAAAAACTCGAGTTTTTTGATGAACTAATCGATTTAATTATGTAAAATTGATAGAATTTTTTTTTATCAATTGAAAAATTATTGATTTGTTTGTTCCGCACATTTAAAATTTTTTTTTAATTTTTACAACGCCCTTCTAAACACATTACTTTATTCAATAAATCTTTCTTCGTCAAAGTTCTTTTGTTTTACAACGAGTCAAAATTAAAAAGTAAGTAAATTGCTTACCATTAAATAAAGAAAAAAAAAGAGAATAAAGATTTTAAAGATTCGGTTCTCTACCTTGTTGCTTTTCTCACATCAGCAGCTGTCACACGCTTCCGTTTATCTGCTTTCGTAATTTTAATAGCTTCTTTGGTAGCCTCTGATGCCGATTTCTCAAGATACCCGATAAGCTTATCTAATGCGTCAGCAGCTACTAAATCGGCACCTTCCTTTTTCATTAATCTTCGAATTGGTGCTTTAGCTATATAACTATCCTTTGCAGGAGCTTTCTTTTTAGCCATATTTTATTCCTCCACTATTTTTTTTTTGCTTTAAATTGTTTTAATATAGATTTATAATTAATAATAACTACGAATTTCTATTATATAAATATTATGGTTCGGAATAATAGTTTATGGAAATTATATTAATTGTTTATTACGGATCTAAAATTTACTAACTATCATTTGACCGACAAAATAGCACTATTAAATAAAATTTTTAAAATTTATTAAATAGGAAATAAATTTTTTTTGATTATTAAGTTTCACTAGAAAGCGATTTTCAAAACCATATTTAATTTTTTACTTAAATAATTGAACCTTTATTAAAGATTTAATACCATGTAAAAATGCAAAATTGCAACTTTTAAATAAATTAGCATTCGAAATTTGGGAAGCTGTTTCTTTACCTTTCAGAAGTTTTATGTGTAAGAAATTAAATATTTAGCAAATGCGGGAATTTTAATGAGTTATCTTAGTTTTTTTTTTTAATTTTAAAAAAGTATAAATTAAAATAATAGTGCTAAAATTAGTTATTTAATACGAATTAAAAAGGATTAAGATTCCTATCTTGACGTCTGGTCGCGATAATTTAAAACTTGAAGAATCTGACATAGAATACTCTCTACAATCATTAGGGTTTACGAAAAATGATTCAAAAGTTTTATTAGCTCTTGCAAAATATAAAATTTTGAGTCCAGCAGATATAGCAAAATTTTCCGATGTTGACCGTGCAAGAGTCTACGATAGTCTTAATCGCTTAATAGAGAAAGGATTTATTCAAAAGGAACCGGTAAAAAGAGGAGCAAATTATCAAATTATCCCATTAACCAAAATTTTTAAAACTATTCGAGACGGTTATAAAAGGCGAATAGAAGATACCTTAATGGTAGAAAAAGCGATAACTGAATTGGAGATAGATCAAGAAGAGTCAGAACCGAGAGTATGGGCGATTAACTCGAGAGATAAAATTAGAAAAAAGGTACGTGAATTAATTAGTTCGTCTCAGAACAGGATTTACTATATCTTAACTCCTGATTTATTGATAAAAGAATTAGGTGGGCATGAATGGATTTTAAAAGAAATTTGGAGCAAAAAATTTACGTCTGACATGGAAGTAGTAATTGCCTTGAAGTATTCTGATGAATTAAAAGAAGAGATAAAAAAACTTCTAAAAATTTCTGTAAAAATTCATTCCATCGAGGGTGATGACGTAATTCCTTTCGGTTTATTAATCGCTGATTATGGATTTTTATTAACTACTCTTGATCAAGTAAAGGAAGCTCCAGAATACACCTCAGGATTATGGTTAGAAAATGGAAAACAGAGTCAAATTATTGGTTATGAACACTTGTTTAGACATTTTATTAGTTCAGAAACAAAAGAAATAAAGTTGACTCCAGTAAAATTACCGTATCAAGTTTAATAGAATTAAAACGGAAAACCAAAAATAAAATTAAGTTTAAATTAAAGTGTTTAATGATAAACATATAGATAATAAGTCATAGGGGATAAAAACTATGTGGTATTATAATTTTTTAGTGAAAGATAGAGGAGGTTGTTAAGTCATTTCATACCGTGGTAAAGTAATACTCTGTGGAAATCCCGAGGTAGGAAAATCAAGTTTACTAGCTCGATATGTAGACGGTAAATTCGACGAAGATCAAGCCCCAACTTATGGAGCTAATTTTTTGATAAAAGAGATTGAATTGAGTAAAATTATTGACAGAATTCAATTAGAGAATCCTGAATTGGAACAGGATATTAAAGAAAAAGGATTTAAGTTATACTTCTGGGACCTAGGAGGTCAGCATGATAAACTGTATAGTAATGAATACTATTTCGTTCAAGCTGTAGGGGCTATGATAGTTTTCAACTTAAATAATTTAACATCGTTCCAGGATATTAACTTTTGGCTTACTAAATTGAAAGAATTAAGTGGTGATGTTCCATATATCCTTGTTGGAAACAAGTCGGACTTAGAAAGGAAAATTGATAAATCACTGATTGACGACGAAGTGAGAAAGTTAGGCGTTCAATACTTCGAGACTTCTGCGAAGCTTAATGAAAATGTGGACTTTGCTTTTGAAAGTTTATCTATTCAAATATTGAATAATCTGAAGTAAGAAATAAAAAACCTATTTTTAATATATTTTATATTCTATTTTTGCCTAAATTTCATTATGAGTCTTCTTTTAATTCCTATCGCTCCTCTATCTCGAACAAAGTCTCGTCTAAGGGATTGCTTTCCAAAGGAATTGCTCAAAGATCTAACCGTAGCGATGTTTAAAGACTTGGCAAGTAAAGTTGTAAATGTTGATTGTTTCGATCAAAAGATAGTTTATTGCCATAATAACGAGATTTTAGAATTAGCAGAGGAATATGGGTTAATTGGGATAAAAGAAAAACTCACAAAACCGCGAAAATCGTTCGATGAAGTAATAAACGATCTTAATAATATAGCTATTAAAGAGTTTAACGCTCTTAGCACCCTTTTTACGTTTTTAGATGTTATCTTAATATCTGAAAATAATTTTAAAGAGATTAGTAGTTTAATGGAATTAAATCAACTAGTTGTTTGCCCTGCTATTCATTCTGCGGGTATTTCGATATTTGGGAGACGCCCTCCCGATATTATACCTACTCATTTTTCTGACCCAATTATACCTTCCTTTGTAGCATTATTAAAGGATGCCCAGGAGAGGAACTTAAAAATCTCTGTATACGATTCTTTCCGAGCAGGTTTTGATATCGACATTAAACAAGACTTATTATTAGGTTTCGAATATCTCAAATTATTTAATTTAAATAACACTGAGACATTTAAGTTTTTAAAGAATAATTTGAAATTAACTATACAAAAAAGAAATTTAAAGAATAACCGGGATTTTAAAATTAGCAGAACAAAATAACGTTTTCTTAGAAATTAAGTGTTATATTTATTTTTATTTCTTGGTTTATTACTTTACTAATTGATTTTTGAATTTCTTCTCTTTCATTTTTTAGAGAGGATAAATACCTTAGGTAATCATTGTTTTTTCTTTCAAGATCGCGTTCTAAATGTTCTAACCTTATGGTGTTTATGGAAATTTTATTTTTAATCTCTTCTTTCTGAACAGCTAATCCTTCTTGGGTAATTTTTTTCGTGATTTCGTCAATTATGACGGTATAATTTTTTATTTTATCAATATCCTCTTGAATTGATTTTTCATCAAAGATTGCGTTAATTTGCTGAATAGTCTTGTCTCTTACATCTGTTTTAAGATTTAACTTATGCGTTTATAGGGTTTTTTAAAAAATCCTTTAGGAAGTAAATATTGACATTTGGAATGTGCATTGTATCTTTTTCTAGTTCAAATTTCAACTTTTTTAAGGCTTTTTTAAATCCAAATTGATTATTGATTTGCATTCTTAACTGAGATAGATCTTCTTCCGCTTTGTCTAGTTCTTTAAAAAATTCATTTTTTTCGATTTTTGTAAGTGTATGGGTTAATTCTTCTTGTTCCTTTTCTCTCTCTTCCAGCTCTTTTTCAAAATTTTCTAAATCAGATTTCGAGTGTTCAATATTTTCCTTTAGAGTAAATAACTTAGGGAGTTTCTTAAGTATATATTCAGCATCCTTTAGATTGGTATATTTCTTCCTTAAGAATTCATCCATTACTTTTTGCTTATTACCTAATTTGCGCGTAATATAACTTAATTCTTTAATTTCTGCTTGCACTTGTTTTTGGAACTTGGGGAGTGATTTTTTTGCTATGTCGTTGATGTTTGTAAAGAGTTTTTTTATGGAGTTTAACAAATCATGCATCACATCGTAGGTAATTTCATCTTCAGGTACCTCAATTTCATCAATTTCCTTTTTTATTCTGTCAGAAAAGAAGTGTAACGATTTAAGAGCCTTGTTTTCTATTTTCCCTTCTCCAGCTTCTATAAAATGATCGGTGCAAACTTTAATTTCGAGTAAGTTTTCGCGAATATCGGAGATTTGTTTTTTAACAGCCTTTTTAACTTTATAAAATTGAGAGTCAAGCCTCTCTTTATAAAAATCTTCGAATTCTTCTAATATAATTTCAATCATTTTTTGATCAATTTTAATTTATGAGTTAAATAATTTTTTCCCATTCAAATAAGGTTGTAAAGCTTTTGGGATCCTAACAGAACCATCTTTATTTTGATAATTCTCTAAAATACAACAAATTGTACGTTCTGTGGCAATCGCAGTGCAATTAAGAGTATGTGCTATTACTTTCTTTTCAGAAGCACCTACCTTACCTACGCGTATTTTTAACTTTCTTGCTTGATAATCTAAGCAATTGCTACAAGAAACTAATTCTCTAAATTTGCCTGATGACGGAAACCATGCTTCTAGATCGTATTTTTTGGCAGCATTGTCGTTTAATTCACCAGATGCGATGTTAACAATTCGATATGGAATTTCTAACTCTTTGTAAATTTCTTCTGCATTCAATATTAGTTCATCAAACAAGTCCCAAGAGTTTTCAGGTTTACAAAAAATATATTGCTCAACCTTCTCAAACTGGTGCACTCGAAATATTCCCAGTGTATCTTTACCATGTGAACCTGCTTCTCTCCTAAAGCAAGAGGAGACTCCGGCATATTTTAAAGGGAGTGTTTCAGGATCGATTATTTCATCGTAATGATATGCGGCTAGAGTTTGTTCTGAAGTAGCAATCATGAAAATATTTTCGTCATGAATTTTATATAACTGGTCTTCAAAATCTGCTAATTCTGCCGCAGCCTTCATTATTTCATGTTTTATGAAAAAAGGTGTCCATAAAGGTTCATACCCTTTACTAATTAATTTATCTAAAGCAAATCTAAGGAGGGCCAAATTAAGTAATACTATATCTCCTTTTAAATAGTAAAACCTCGACCCAACTACTTCTGATGCCTTTTTTGTATCTGCCCCATCAATATCTTGAATTAATTTAACATGAGATAACGGTTTAAAGTCAAATGTAGGCGTTTCAGCAAACTCTCTTATAATTTCGTTACTTTCTTCTGTTTCGCCGATCGGAACAGACTCGTGTAAATCATTTCCGACGATGTATCGATATTTTTCTCTCTCC
>Ga0209978_10001445_pt1 | contig 10092 bp, 7 predicted proteins | sample BentaG_FD_182805 | JGI IMG/M metagenome (GOLD analysis project Ga0209978, IMG submission 182805) | Deep subsurface microbial communities from South Atlantic Ocean to uncover new lineages of life (NeLLi) - Benguela_00093 metaG (SPAdes)... | ecosystem: Environmental > Aquatic > Marine > Oceanic >...
GTATTCGCAAGTTTGGATTCCACCTTCACAATTGGCTTACTCAGCTTGGTTATGACATGTTTTTTCTCACTTGTTTTTTTTCAGCCTCGCTATCTTATTATGGTAAAGAATCTTCTTCAAGTCTTCTGGCCACGAGGCTAACGATACATGAACCTATCTGATCCCTAGCATTGCAGCTGGCGCGACTTCGCACCTGAAAACTTTGAAAACGTCGCAGAACATAAGAATGATGAGCATGGAGAAAGGAAAACAAATGAGTGCGCTAAGTGTTCCAAATGCGGAGGCGAAATGGTTGAGGGCACAACACCCGTCTTCGGTGATTCTTTCGCATGCACAAGGCGGAGTCAGAAAAAGCTGCAAGAACAAGGCATGGACAGAATCCGAGCTTACCACTGCAAGAGCTGTGGCTACATCGAGTTCTACAAAGAGATCAAGAAAACGAAAGAGTAGGCTTGTGGAGTTTTCAGGGACCCAATAGAACAGTGTTGCAAAAACACATCATGTGTGTCGAATAAGTATATAACAGAACTTTTACTTACGTGAAAATAGTTAATGCTGGTAGAAGTAAATTTCATTGCTAAGATGGTTGAGCAAGTAAATGCGATCAAACACCAAATCTAACGAGATGAAAGCTAAAGGAACGTTAGTTTTGAAAGTCAATGCTGGAAAACCAGAAGTAGATAAGATACGCATTGCCGCAGACATGATTAGAAAAGGCGGCACTGTAGCCTTTCCAACAGAAACAGTTTACGGTCTCGGCGCCGATGCATTAAATGCTGAAGCTGTAAGGAAACTGTTTGAAGCGAAGGAGCGTCCGCCGGATAATCCCATAATTGTACATGTGGCTAACAAGAAAGATGTGTACCTACTGGCAAGAGATATTCCAAAAGCTGCTGAAACTTTAATGGCAAAGTTTTGGCCTGGACCCTTAACCCTTGTTTTGAAGCGTTCCAAGCTGGTGCCAGACATAACTGTTGTGGGCTTAGACACAATCGCCATTAGAATGCCTAAGAACACGGTTGCTCTCGCTCTTCTGAAGGAATCTGGGACACCGATTGCCGCGCCAAGCGCGAATCTTGCTGGTAAGCCTAGCCCAACCATCGCTAAGCATGTTATCGAGGATTTGGCTGGAAGAATAGACATCATATTGGACGCTGGGCCAACCAAAATCGGCGTGGAATCCACAGTCATTAACGTGACTTCCAGTTCTCCTATGATTCTGAGACCTGGGGGAACTCCATATGAAATGCTGAGAGAAGTTTTAGGCAAAGTTAAGTTGCATCCGCTTGTTAGAGCAGAAAAGAAAGTGTGCGTAGCTGAGGTTGTTTCGCCTGGAATGAAGCATAGGCATTACGCTCCGGAAGCCGAAATGATTGTTGTTGAAGGAAAACTTGAAAAAGTCGTGAGGAAAGTTCAAGAGCTGGCTGAAACTCATGCGGCAAGTGGGAAGAGGGTTGGCATTTTAGCTACTGACGAAACCGTCTTCAGCTATGAGGCAGATGTTGTTAAGTCCCTGGGAAGCCGAGAAGACCCCGCAATGGTTGCGAAGAACCTCTTTAGGCTTCTAAGAGAGTTTGACGAGGAAAAAGTCGACATAATCATTGCAGAGGGAATCTCCATACAAGGCTTAGGTTTAGCTGTGATGAACCGACTGAGAAAAGCTTCAAGCTTCAACATAATAAGAGTCCAATAATTGCCGTCTCTCTTTTGGCTCCCAAAAACTTTTTGTTCGGGTCCCGAATTAAGAAGGTTTACGTTACGGATTCAGCTCCATCGCCATATTTTTCTTCCGTAGAAAATCTCTGGCACCATTAAGAAGCCTGAAAGCGAGACAGGTAAAACTACTGCCCAGTCAGTGAGGTTTAAGGGTGCGGTTCCGAACAGGCCGGTGTAAGGTATGGCCATTGTTCCCAGCGCGGATATTAACACGGCTAAAAGAAGAAACTTGTTGGAAGTAAAACCTACCTTAAACGCATTGTGGCGTTCTGAGCGGCAATTCCACACTATAACCAGTTCACGTACCGTTGCTTGAACAAATGCCATAGCCCGCGCCTCTCCTAAGGGGCGCCCCCAAACATAATATGCAATGTAAAACAGGACGGCTGTTCCAAGAAACTGAGTTATAAATGAAGCAATAATTGAAGCTAATCTTCCGTGAAGTATCCCTTCATCTGGATTACGTGGAGGGCGTTCCATTATATACTTGTCAGGTGGATCCATGCTTAGGGCAAGAGCTGGTCCCCCGTCGGTTACCAAGTTTATCCATAAAATCATGCCAGCCGTGAGGGGTAATTCTAAGCCCAATAAAGCAAAGATACCTATAACAGCTAACTCGTCAAAATTGGAACGCAACAAGAAAAACGAAAACTTTCTTATGTTGTCATATATGGCTCGCCCACCTTCCACAGCTTTGACGATAGTTGCAAAATTGTCGTCTGCCAACACCATATCTGCTGCCTCACGGGTCACGTCTGTGCCGGTGATGCCCATTGCCACTCCAATGTCTGATTGCTTAAGAGCCGGTGCGTCGTTTACGCCGTCGCCGGTCATGGCAACGATGTGGCCCTTCTTTTTTAAAGCTTTGACTATTCGAAGCTTGTGTTCGGGGGAAACTCTAGCATAAACCGTTACGTTTTCCACAATCTTTTCAAATTCTTCGTCACTCATCTGGTCTAATTCGGCGCCTATCAGAACCATATCGCTTTGAAGCATTCCCAGTTCTTTTGCTATTGCAACCGCGGTTAGCTTGTGGTCGCCTGTTATCATCACGGTTTTTATGCCTGCTTGTTGACATTGGCGGTTTGCCTCTTTGGCTTCCTTTCTTGGCGGGTCTATCATTCCAGTTAAGCCTATAAAAACAAGGTCTCTCTCAACTTTTTCAGCATCGATTTTCTCTACAGCATCATTAGGCAGTTCTCTATAGGCTACTCCAAGCACACGTAGGGCTCCTCTTGCCAGTGCTTCATTGGTTACAAGGATTGTTTCTCTCTCTTTTTCATCTAGTTTCTTTGTTTTTCCATCTTTTAGCATGTAGAAGGAGCGTTCTAGAATGATCTCTGGGGCTCCTTTAACATAGGCAACAAGCTTTCCGTCAGGTGCTTTATGAACTGTCGTCATACGTTTCCTTTCAGATGTGAAGGGCACTTCGTGGACTCGGGGATGTGTGGCTTCTAAATCCTTTTTTGTCATTCCAGCTTTGGCTGCGGCTACAATTAGTGCGCCTTCGGTTGTGTCTCCTAGAATGTTCTTGCCGTCATAATGCGCGTTACTACATAATGTGCTGGCTCTCAGAAGCAGGTGAAGATTGTCGTCTGCTTTGGGGTTTATGGGCTTTCCATTTAAGAGAAACTCGCCTTTTGGTTCATAGCCTACACCTGTTACGTCGATTATGTCGCCATTCACGTAGATTTTCCGCACTGTCATTTCGCCTTTGGTTAGGGTGCCAGTTTTGTCTGAGCAGATTATCGTTGTAGCTCCAAGGGTTTCCGCCGACGAAAGTTTCCTTATGATCGCGTTGCGTTTTGCAAGTTCTCTGGCGCCAAGAGCTAGCGAAACCGTGACTACAGCAGGCAAGCCCTCTGGAACGGCTGAAACAGCAAGCGCCACCGATACCTCGAATGCCCCCACAATGTTTCCTAAGGCTTCAGCTTCTGCATGTACTTGAAGGATGAATATCTCGTAAAGTTCCATGGCAAAAATGACAGCGCATACAATTACAATTAGTATTCCAAGCTTCTTTGCAAAGCGTTCTAATTTCTGTCTAAGTGGACTTTCTTCTGCCTCCACGGCTTGAACCATTTCAGCAATTTTTCCAAACTCCGTTTGCATGCCCGTGGATGTGATTACGACTTTTCCTCTGCCGTAAATAACGTGAGTAGCCATGAAAACAGAATTCTTCCTATCGGCTACGGGTGCTTTATCATCTACATCTCCTGTTGTCTTTCCAACAGGTGTCGATTCACCAGTTAAAGCCGCTTCGTTCGTTTTTAACTCTACCACTTCTACGAGTCTTCCATCCGCTGGAACGCGGTCGCCCTCTTCGAGTATGACGATGTCGCCTGGCACCACTTCTCTTCCTGGTATAATCATTTCTTCTCCATTGCGTAGCACTCGCGCTTTTGGGGCTGTTAGTTTTTTCATAGCTTCCATTGCTTTTTCAGAGCGGTATTCCTGGACGAAGCCAACCACAGAGTTGAGGACAACAATGACTCCTATGGTTGAAGCATCCACAATCTCTCCAATAAGGAAGGAAATTGCGGTTGCAATTAGAAGCATGATTACAAAGACGTCCTTAAACTGACTGAGAAATATTTCAAGAAGAGTTACTCTTTTCCGTTCAACAAGCTCGTTATATCCATACTCTTGAAGTCGATGTTGGACTTCTTCACTGCTCAAGCCTTCACGGCTAGTTCCCAAACTACGCAAAGCTTCTTCAATGTCCATCGCATGATGCGCTGAAGTCAATTTTTAACCGCCTAGGATTCCAAGTTTCTCTCTTTAAACATGCCCATTTGCCTTGCGTCTAAATACAGCCTTAACTTAAAAATTTTTCTTCATCGAACATTGGAACACTGAAAGAAAAAGTTAAAAGGAAACACCTATTCTCTAGAAGAGGAAACATTCAAGGCTGGATGGAAATGGACTGGTTGATAACTGCCTCAATTGCCGACACCCCATTTAGTCAAAAAGCATCTGAAGACGGGATAGAATTGGACGTTTTAGCAATTGCTCCGAAAGTGTCCAATAGATCTAAGCATCAGGTGTGATCAAAATGGAATTGTGGTTGATTGCACCTCTCACCGCTTTGGTTTCAATAGTGGTTGCAGCCTACCTCTATGTTTACGTGAACAAACAAGATAGCGGAACCCCGAAGATGCGTGAAATTGCCGGAGCAATACAGGAAGGCGCCAACGCATTTCTGAAAAGAGAATTCATGTACCTTACAGTTTTCGTTGTTGTAGTAGCTGCAGTCTTAGCCATATTTCTTCCGAACGGGCCTATCATGGGAGTAGCATACATTTTTGGGTCAATCTGCTCAGGTTTGGCTGGATACTTTGGAATGTCGGTTGCTCTAAAAGCAAATGTCAGATCAGCCCATGCAGCGAAAGAAGGGTTAAACAAGGCGTTTCCGATAGCGTTTCGCGGTGGAGCCGTCATGGGTTTAGCTGTTGTGGGACTAGCCCTGCTTGGGATTAGCGTTGTCTACTACCTCACTGGTGATCCTGGAATCGTCCTCGGCTTCAGCTTTGGGGCGAGTGCGATGGCGCTGTTTGCAAAGGCAGGAGGAGGCATATACACTAAGACTGCTGACGTGGGCGCCGACCTTGTGGGTAAAGTGGAAATGGACATTCCAGAAGATGATCCCAGAAATCCGGCGGTCATCGCAGACAATGTTGGGGATAATGTCGGTGATGTGGCAGGTATGGGTGCCGACTTGTTCGACTCTTATGTTGCCAGCATCGTAGCAGTTATGATCTTGGGACAAGCCATGGGAATTGACAAAATAACTTTACCGCTTATATTCGCGGGAATGGGAGTCTTAGCCTCTATTCTTGGAGTGGGGTTGGTGAGAGTTGGGAAAAAAGGCAACCCTGGGAAAGCTCTTAACTGGGGGACTTATCTAACCTGTGTTATCTTTGCCGTGTTAACATTTTTGGCGACTTACTATCTAGAACTTAATTTTGGCATCTGGGGGGCAGCTGTTGTTGGATTACTGGCAGGAGTTATCATCGGCATCACAACAGACTACTTCACTTCTATAGACAGAGCTCCCGCAATAAAAACCGCTGAATCGTCAAAAACTGGGGCCGCCATCAACATAATAACTGGATTTTCCTATGGTCTAATAAGCATGGTTCCGCCGCTCGTTGGAATTGGTGTCGCATCGGCTGGAGCATTCTTTTTAGCCGAGGCATTCGGCGTATCCGGAATATACGGAGTTGGAATGGCTGCAGTTGGAATGTTGTCAATAGTTGGAATGATTGTTGCGGGCGACGCTTACGGTCCAATCGTCGACAACGCAAAGGGAATCGCAGAGCAATCGGGACTAGAAGAAGATGTGATCGACGTAGCGGACAAATTAGACGCAGCTGGCAACACTGCTAAAGCGATTACAAAAGGATTTGCGATAGGAGCTGCAGGATTAACGGTGCTTGCACTGTTAGGTGCCTACAAAGAAATATCAGGGGCCGTTAGTTTCAATTTAATGGACCCACTGGTTTTAACCGGCGCTCTGATAGGTCTTGCTATGCCCCCATTATTCTCAGCGCTGGTGATGCTTGGAGTCGGCAAAAACGCCTTCAGAATGATCGAGGAGATCAGGAGGCAGTTCAGAGAAATTCCAGGTCTAAAAGAAGGGAAGGAAGGGGTAAAACCAGACTATGCAAAGTGCGTAGACATCGCCACAAAAGGAGCCTTGAAAGAGTTGATTCTTCCCAGCGTCCTATCTATCGTTGTTACCTTGGCTGTGGGCTTCATCGGTGGCATAGAAGCCCTTGGCGGATACTTAGGGGGCAGCATATTTTCTGGTTTGATCTTCGCTCTCTTGATGGCGAACGCGGGTGGACTGTGGGACAATGCCAAAAAGTACATTGAAGCAGGGGCATTCGGTGGAAAAGGCTCAGACGCGCACAAAGCCGCAGTCATAGGCGACACTGTGGGTGATCCATTCAAGGATACAGCTGGCCCATCGCTGAACACGATGATAACTGTAATGTCTCTGGTCGCTTCAGTGTTTGCTCCTCTCATCGCCATTTATGCTCTCTCTTTTTGAAAACAAAAGATAGCAGTCAGACTGTCATTGACGCGCGCGAATCTTGACCCTTTTCCTAAAGTAAACTTCAATACGCATAACGCAAAGTAAAAACACCCTGAACGTCATCGATGACTATGTGCTAGGTCCTTTTTTCAGGAATATTGCTACAAGAACGTCGCCACAAAACTACCGTTAGCCCAGCAAAGTGCTAATTTTTTAAGTTACACACATCATCTATTTTGATTAAGAGGCTGCTGACAACGTGAACACAAGAAAACTAGTCACAGACACAAAAGAATCCTCCAAAACCAGAAAAACTGGAGAAGAAAGTTCTTGGATACTAGGGATGCTTGACAAACCCAGCATTACAGCAGACATTAACCATAATACCAATAACCTTATTGTAAATGCTCGACGAGTAACTTGGGGAAAAGGCTTATGCGTAGCCTGCAAAGGCGGCAAATTTCTATGCGGCAAAACCCGTTGTCCACTACTTGTTCGAGCCCATTTCTATATGAAAACCATGCCGCTCATAAAAGGCCTAGGCGTCGACGGAGCCTCTCCACCCAGCGTTTTTGTGGGCAGAATTGGCTATCCCTACGTTTACGCGGGTCCACTCGTACCGCCAGTTCACGATGACACAAGTCTCTACGATCTGCCGGAGCTGTGGTTTGGAAAGTCAATGGATGAAATTGTAGGCTTCCGTTCGATGCTGATTCGAGGCAAACACCGTGTACACGTTAAAAAGTTTGAAGACGCAGGCAAAATCATGGAGGGAACTCTTGAACTCGCCTTATCCGCGCGTCCAGTAGACGTGGAACTTGCCTTAACGAAAGAGCCTCGCCGCACCCTGATCCTAGACGATGAGGTTCAACCCTTTGGTCCATCAGCGCCAATCCACGAGTTGCACGTTGGCACGGCCCGCTGGGATCACCAAATTGAAAAGGCTCACTATGACACTGACCTAAAAGCCGCGAACGCTGTTCTCAACCTCTATGAACGAGGAGTCTTCGTGACCAAAATCCAGAAAGCCTTCAGCGTAGGAGCCTTCGGAGTTAAAAAGAATCGCCGATTAGTACCTACACGCTGGAGCATCACAGCTGTCGACAGCACAGTATCGAAAGGCTTAATGGAACACGTCAAGAATTACCCAGAAATCAACGAGTACCGTGTTTACGAAAGCCGCTACTTAGACAACCAATTCGAAATTTTAATGCTGCCCCAAGCTTGGAGCTACGAAGCCATGGAAGCGTGGTATCCAGGCACGATTTGGAACCCCAGCGGCAGGACCATAGTCGTGTATTCAGACTGGGAAGACTATGAAGGACGAACCACCTATGCGGACATCGGCGGATGCTACTACGCAGCACGCTTGGCAGTCTGCGAATTGCTGGAAAAGGAAAGACGCCAAGCAACAGTGATAGTGATGCGCGAGGCACATCCCGGCTACATCATGCCGGTTGGAGTCTGGCAAGTTCGCGAAAACGTGAGAAACGCTATGAGACAGAAGCCGTTGAAGTTCAACACGTTAAATGAAGCCCTAGCCAGAATTGCAAGCCAATTCAAGATTCCACTTCGTCGCTGGATAAGAAACAGCGAACTGTTGCAGAACGCGTTGTTTCAGAGAAAGCTGACGGAATATCTCAAGCAAGCATGAAAATCTGCAACGTTGAAAATCATGTGGAAATGGTAAAAAAGCTCGCGCGCGTCACACCAGATTTTTCAATATTTGCCAAAACCTCCATCTCATCCAAAAATGGGACGTGCCCCGATTAAAAGACGCCCAAAGCCAAATGCAATCATTTCTACCGCATCGGTGAGCATCTTTTGCGTTATATGTAAGATCTGTCTTTCTATGTGGTGTAACCGAAAGACGGTAACTTTAGATAGTCTGTGCGTGTCTTATCCATGGGAATCTTCGACATCTGGGCGGGCGTTTTGTGGTATCACCTTGAGCTTGACTGTCCTTTCTGCTTAACTTTTCGTTTTTAGCATTCTTTATCCATATTTGAGATTCATAAGAAATATCTAAGTGTTATTCAGATTCTGGTACCGAGTCGGACAAAGAAAGCGGGCATGTATGGTGATTCACCCAAGCCTGTTTTGTCGGGAGTTCCTTTCTTGTCCTTGTCTTTCTTGCCCGCTTTGTCCGACTCTTTTGCTCGAGCAAAGCTTGTTCCTATACCTATTCTAAGGCAGTATAATCATCTATTCAATGCTACTCATGACTGTTAGGCTTGGCTGTGTGATTCTACCTTAACTTCTCCTTTTTCATAACGCTCCAGCTAACCTTTGTTTACACTTCGACTAAGCATTTAGACATTTCAACATGAACTCTCCGCAAAATCTTTTAGAAGCTCACACGTAACTGGTTTCGATGAATGCCAATTGCAGCCGTTGCGATCGAAAGATTGAAGACGCGAGCTTCATATTCAATGAAGTGGACCGGCAAGATAGGAAACACAGATTCGGGATCTTTTGTTTCCACTGCGCAATTGAACTTTTGGATCAATTAAAGGGAAAGATTGAATGGTTTCATATGGAAAAAAGTTGGAAGGGATACATCCGTCCTGAAGCTAGATCTGAACTGGAAAAGATCGGTTTCATTCATCCAAAGCATGACACTCAGTATATAGAGATAGACCAGGTTGGAAGAAAACGTGGGAGAGTTGAGGGAACAGACACCTTAGCCCTTTTGAGATTGAAGTATGCTGGAGGACTGATCTCAAAGGAAGAATATGAAAGGCTCTTGAAGAAGCTTAGAGAAGCTGGCCACGAGTTTTCTTGAAAAGTAACGTAGAATTTATGAGAATTCACGTCAAACCACACAATCTTGGGATCGCGGACAGCGCGGCCACGTCTAGAGTTCTGCCACAGACATGGAAGCTGTGCAACTATTAGCCTTTATGTTCGAAAAAATCTACGAGCCTTTTGGTCTCTGGCCTAGTTAAGATCAAAGCACACTTCTTCGGGTCTAACGCTTTAAAATCTAAGCCTAACGTTACTAGTAGCCGTTGGACACCCTTCGCCATGTTTGGCGCCACGAGCACGCCTCGCACTTCACGGTTGACCCTGCTTCTAACCGAGTCAACATATTTTGCCAACTGTAAAACAGCCTCTCTTCCAGCTGGCTTACGCTTGATCTCAACAACCACGAGCCTGCCGTTCTTGTCAACGCCGTAAATGTCCACAAAACCTGGTTCAACCTTCTTCTCGTAGGTTATCGGCTTAAAACCGTCTTCCAGAAGCGATGGCTTCAACAATATTGCACGTTGCATGTCTTGTTCGCTGGCGTATAGCGAGAACTCGCCTTTATCGATCAGTCTTAAGACCGATAC
>Ga0209978_10001446_pt1 | contig 10088 bp, 12 predicted proteins | sample BentaG_FD_182805 | JGI IMG/M metagenome (GOLD analysis project Ga0209978, IMG submission 182805) | Deep subsurface microbial communities from South Atlantic Ocean to uncover new lineages of life (NeLLi) - Benguela_00093 metaG (SPAdes)... | ecosystem: Environmental > Aquatic > Marine > Oceanic >...
TAAGATCCATAGATATTCGGATAAATACTGAATTGGGAATGATTACCGTGGTCCTCTTTGCCACTATCGCCAGAGGTTCCAGCTCAGTATCCGTGGTTACCAATGCCAATCGACTCAGGAAGGTAACATTCATCCCGATTACCTAAAGTGGCAAATCAACAAAAAAACTGAAGGACAAGGAGGTGAGGCAATATGGCAAAGGATCCAGTTTGTGGAATGGAAATAGACGAGGATGAGGCAGTAGCTACTTCCGAGCACATGGGAAAGACCTTCTACTTTTGCGCTGAGGGCTGTAAGAAGGAATTTGAAGCAGATCCCAGGAAGTACATGAAGATGGAAAAGAAGGCCTGCTGTTAGGCTCACCCAGGATAACAAGACAAGATTTTCGGGGCGGTGAAGAAACACCGCCCCGTCTATCGATAGGAGGCTGACAAACAAGAATGTATCCCGTTATTTTTAGACTAGGATCATTTACTCTCAGGACCTATGGAGTAATAGTGCTTCTCGCTCTCCTGGTTGCTTGGTGGCTGGCCCGAAAAGAGGCAAAAGGAAAGGATGAGAAAACTTTTTTTTGAGCGTTCTCCAGCGAGGAAGACGAAAGAGTCTACCAAGTGGGCCTGGGGAATAGGAGTGTTTCTCGGTTCCCTTGTTTTTTTGTGGTACGGAGTTTTTAGTCTAACGGGGATGCTCTGGTGGAACTCAGAGGTTGCTCCTACTCAATCACTCAATCCCCCAAAAGCTCCCCAGATTCTTCTTCCAGACCTGTCTTCCCTGGATATTGATAAAGCATTGAGAGAGATGAGAGAATCTCAAAAGCCAAAACCCGCACCAGTACACCAAATGAAGGGACCAACTCAACTTTCTGATGATCCTCGTCTAGGAACGGTGAAATGTGAGTGTGGTTGCGACGTTGTTCTAGCTAATTGCGATTGCCCCGTTGCTCTCAAACAAATAGAAAAATTAGGAATAATCAAAGGAGAAACCAAATGAGGAAGGAAAGACATCTTTTTTTCATGCTCCTATGCTGCCTAATCCCCATAGGAGCTATTCTGGCTCTCGTGGCTGTGGGACTAGGTGGATGGGCCATATACGGCCTTTTTCTTTTGTGTCCTCTAATGCATATATTCATGATGAGAGGACATAAGGGGAACCAACCACGGAGGAGATAATCAAAAAGGAGAGTAGACAGATACCTCCATGCCTCAGGATGATTGGGATTTGATGTTGAGGTCGAAGGAAGAGGGATACTTAATCTTTAGCTAAATCAAGGGCAATTGCCCTTGATTAAAGAAAGGGAAATAATGAAGGACCGAAAGACAAAAGGGACAGTTCTTAGTTCCGAAAGCCTATTTCCTCTTCTGGGGTCCGTTTTTATCGTCTCGTTGTCGGTGCTTATGTTTGAGATAACTCTCACTCGGATATTTTCCGTAATATCAAGTTACCATTTTGTCTTTGTCGTAGTTTCCCTGGCTGTTCTTGGTCTAGGCTTGGGAGGAGCCTTCACCCACAGAATAAAGCAAAAGATCGCCGGAAAGGGAAGCGTTTCCAGTGCCCTCTTATTTCTTTCTTTGCTCTTCTCCTTATCCTTAATTTCTTCCCCCATCCTGCTTTTAAAAGCCTCCACCACGGGGGCCCTGATTTTTTACTCTTTTGCTGGTATTGTTCCTTTCTTCTTCGCCGGGATGTTCCTCTCGTTAGTTTTTACGGGGTTTGCCGGGCAAAGCAGTAAGATCTATTTTGCCGATCTGGCAGGCGCGGCCACCGGTTCTCTTATGATTATCTTAGTTTTGCAGCTTTGGGGAGCCATAAACACTGCCCTACTGCTGGGAGGAATAGCCTCGCTTAGCACTCTATTTTTAGCTCTCGCCTCGAAAAGAAAAATACTCATGGCATCAACTCTGATTTGTTCCTCCTTTCTCTTCCTCCTTTTTTACCTGAATCTTAGCTCTAAGTATATAAATTTGAACTTTTCTCTTCATACATCACCTGTGAAAACCCTATTTACCAACTTAAACAATTTAGACGGAGGGGGAAGAATCGTTGACACCAATTGGGATGCCTTTGCGCGCACTGATGTAACCGAAGGAAAGGATCTCGGCGTAAAATGGATCTACCTAGATGGAGGAGCCGGATCAAAAATGTTAAAATTTGATGGTGATCTCCATAAGCTAGCTCCTCTTGCAGCGGATATTGGTTTTTTTCCTTTCTATCAGGGGAGAAAAGATAAGATCCTCATTATCGGTCCGGGCGGAGGACTGGACGTTCTCTTAGCCCTGCTCGGTGGGGTAAAAGCGATTACTGCCGTAGAGATTAATCCAGGATCAGTAAAAGCGGTAAAAAAATTCTCTAGTTTTAACGGTAATATCTATGATTTTAGTAATGTGAAGATATTCCTTGGTGATGGGCGCAGTTTCGTCAAGCGAAGCCAGGAAAGATATGACATTATATACCTATCCCTCGTTTATACCCAAGCGGCGAGCATGATAGGATACCCTCTAGCAGAAAATTATATCTTTACCAAGGAAGCCTTCGTTGATTACCTGGATCATTTGGATAAAGATGGCCGCGTGGTGATGTTATTGCACGACAGTGAAGACTTGATGAAAGTCTTTGTCACCGCGATTTCGGTATTGGGGGATAAAGGTGTTAGCCCGGAGAACGCTTCAAAACATATGGTCATTATAAATGATTTTATGGGAATACGAGATCCTGACCTAGTCCATATGCCTCTTTTCATTCTCAAAGAATCTCCTTTCACCCCGGAAGAGGCAACTGTTGTTCTGAAGACGGCCCTGGTTCTAGAGAAAATACCGCTATTTATTCCTTATGTATACGAGGAAGGACCCTATTCGCTAATCGGTACAAAAACGGGTTTGAAAGAATTCATATCTCATTCAGTCATTAACCTCAAGCCGGCCGTCGATGACAGCCCCTTCTTCTACAATTTCAACAAAGGAGTTCCTCCTTTGTTGAGGACCTTGCTTCTGATCTCTTTGTTTTTAGCAGGAGCTTTTTTCATACCTTCTTATACCAGAAGAAAGCATAAAAACTCTCAGGCCGTTCCTGATATATTTCATTTTCTCCTCTACTTTACTTGTCTGGGAGTGGGATTCATGCTCATCGAGGTTGCCTTAATACAGAAATTTATCCTATTTTTAGGCTATCCTACCCTAGCCTTCTCGGTAACTCTCTTTTCCATCCTCTTGGGAGGAGGATTGGGTAGCCTAAGCAGCAATTTCATGGAAAGAAGACTAACCCGAAAGATTTCTCTGATCGCCTTGGGGATAGCAGCCATGGTAATTGCTTACCTTTTTGGCTTACCCTTCCTTTTAGATAGATTCTTATCTTCCTCCATCTTGGCTCGCTCTTTAATTACTATGGCTACGACTTTTCCTCTGGGGTTTTTAATGGGGGTACCCTTTCCAACCGGGCTTAGGATCTTAAACGATTTCTTTTCCGAGGATATTGCCTGGATGTGGGCAGTTAATGCGGTGATGTCGGTGGTGGGATCGATACTGGCTGTAATAATAGCCATACTCTTTGGATTTACCTGGGCTCTATTAGCTGGTGCAGTGGCTTACCTTTGGATATTTTACCAATTCTATTCTTTCGACATTATCGAGACCAAGGAGGAGGTGGTTTCAGCCAAAGTGCCAATGATAAAAGATTAAAGGCAGCTTTACTCCCGTTGCCCCAAGCCTTTTGGGGCATGGTGTAAGTCGTCAGATGGGGGGAGGGGTTGACAAGAAAAAATTTTCAGTTATAATAAGAGTAAATCAGTCCAATTAAGGGACATTTAATGAAGTTAACCCAGGGAGCAGATTATGGCATGGCGGCCGTTCTTTATTTATCTCAGAGGAGTGAGGATCGCCGCTATTCTCTAGATGAAATTTCCCGGGCCACTGAGATACCTGAAGAATTCCTAAGAAAGATATTCCAAACCTTGGTCAAATCTGGCATAATTAATTCCTTCAAAGGCAGAGGGGGAGGAGTTAGTCTGGCTCGTTCCCCGGAAGACATCACCGTAGCCGAGGTAATTAAGCCTTTGGAAGGAGAAATGGGGTTGGTCAGATGTCTTCGAGGAGAGTACTGTCCGCGATCACGTGAATGCGCAGCTTCTGGATTCTGGCGAGAAATCCAGGAACAGCTTTGTGAAACTTTAGAAAAAGCTACTATTGAAGATCTAATTGAGAGGAGGAAAACAAAATGCAACAAAAGGTTGAGAAAGCCCTGGCCAAGATAAGGCCATCCTTGCAAGCCGATGGGGGCGATGTGGAATTGATTGAAGTTAACGACGAAGGCGAAGTCAAGGTTAGACTTACCGGAGCCTGTGGAGGCTGTCCCATGGCAACGATGACCTTAAAGGCAGGGATTGAAAGAGTTCTTAAAGAGGAAGTTCCCGAAGTAAAAAGGGTGGTAGCGATCTGAAAAGGGGGTAGTGATGAGGAGCTATCGCTGTCCCGGTCAATCTGAGAGGAACCTAAAGGCAGAGCTTCGCCAATGTCCTGGTTGTGGTTACCAGGTGGAGATTTTCTCAGATGAGTTAAAGGCAAAGTGCCCTCGCTGTGGTAGAGAAGTCTATAGGGAAGAAAACTCCTTCCTGTATCGATTAGTGTGAAGCCACCGAGCAATGCCTGGGGCTAGAGGCGTGGAGACAGTTAAAGGGAAAAAGAGAGTGAAAAAGTCTCAAAGAATTAGGCGCGACGGATTTTTTTGCAATTTAATGAGACCATTTTTGTCTTGTTTATGAGTAAATCAATTTACCTAATGAGGGGGTTGAACTAACCTATTCAAAAAATGGATTTAAAGAGGGATGAGGCTAATAGACTGTAGGAAATGACCTTAGAATAAAAGAGGATCAATTAGGGGAGGATCCCATGGAACTGGCTCAGGTTGAAAAAAAGCTTAAGAAAAAGATAAAAGAAATATTCTTAAAAACTGTCCCCCGGTATTATGATCATACCTTGAAAGTTGTGGCCAATATAAAAAGGATAATGAAGAAAATCGATGATCCACAGGATAAGACCATATTGCTTCTGGCCGCATATCTTCACGACATAGGTTATTCAGTACCCTATCGGGGCGATTATGTGGGTAATATCAACCGTCAAGCCCTTAAAATCAGACTTCATTCTGAGGTAGGGGCTAAAGTTACCAAGGAGGTACTCGAAACTATGGGGATAGAACCTGAGGTGGTTAAGAAGGTCTCCTATCTGGTCTCGGTTCATCACCGGGAGAACATCGAGGACAGGTACCTGAAGATGCTCCTTCAGGCGGACAAAGTATAAGCACCTGGCAAAGGAAGGAAAACTATGGGAAAAAAGGGGGGTCCTATTTTTGGCTTGCGGAAAAAGCTGAACCTTTGGCAGAATAGAGGGTAGGAGAAAATGTGGAAAGAAATAGACTAAAGAAGTATCCGGGATTGAAAGGGTTAAAATCACCCGTCCCCAATTTGAAAAATACTTAGGGGCCAGTATAACACCGAAAAATGTGAAGTTAGATGAGGCCATCAGGAACCATCATCGGAGCAAAAAGGAGTCCCAAGCTGCCGAACAAGGCCAGTCGCACTGGGGAAGATCTTATCGAGAAGGAGGAGGACAGGACCATGAAACGCTTATCTATCGGATGTTTGTTCTACTTGCTTGTTGTTCTTATTTTCACCGCTTACGGAGGTAGGCCGACCCTCACCGAGGCTCTGCCAACCCCTACCTCCACGCGGGCCGCGCCGACGGAGGTTGCTAGTCCAATCGGAGTCGTCCAGGCAGAGGTCCGGATCGCCAATTTCGCCTTCGACCCTCACACACTGACCCTCGCCGTGGGGACAACCGTTACTTGGCAGAACGAGAATAGCGCGCCTCACACGGTTACCAGCCAGCAAGGTTGGTTCAACTCCGGCCAGTTAGCGAAGGACGATAGTTTTTCTTACCAGTTCAAGAAGCCAGGTACCTTCATCTATTATTGCGAGAACCACCCCTCTATGGAAGGGGTAATCAGCGTCCGGCCCGGAGGGGCGGTGGCTCCCGCGATCTTCGGTGGCGCCTCCGTCGAAGGGTACTACGCCAATAATTGCGCCGGTTGTCATGGTAGCAATCGCGAAGGAGGAACGGGGCCGGCTCTCATCCCGGAGCGACTAACGGCCCATGATGAATACTACTTCAAAGTCACCAAGGAGGGTCGACCAGGCACGGCCATGCCTGGTTGGGCGGTAGCTGGTCTGACCGACGAGGAGATCTGGGCTCTAGTGGGATTACTGAGAAGCCCGGTCGGAGCCGAGGAGATCCAGTGGGGAATCGATCGGATCGCTGCCAGCCGCGAGGTGCTGATGGAAGAGAGTACTTTGCCTCCGGAGCCCACCCATGAGGGGAACCTGAATAACCTGACGTTGGTCACCGAACGGGAGGCGCGCTCCATCGCCGTCATCGACGGCGATACTCATAGGCTCCTAGGCCATATCGAGGCCAGTTATCGGGCCCACGGTTACGCCTTCGACCCCACCAACGATCGCTGGGTTTACAATGTGGGTCGTGACGGCTGGGTCTTCAAGATCGACCTTTACACCTTGCAGGCCGTGGCTAAGGTGCGGGTGGGGCTCGATTCACGGGGCATTGCCATCGCCGACACCGGCGAGTATATCATCGTCGGTAACTACATCCCCAACTCGGCGGTCGTCTTCAGGGCCGATACCCTGGAGCCGGTCAAGGTTATCGAGACCGAGGGGAACGACCCCCAAGGGCAGTTCGTCCAGTCCCGGGTCTGCATCGTCAGCGACGTCTCGCCCGATCTGGTGGGCCCCTACTTCATCATCGCCCTGAAGGAGGCTGGCCAACTGTGGCGCATCGACTACTCAGACCCCAACTTTCCCATCCACAAGGTCGAGGGTGCGGGCAACATCCTCCACGATGGTTTCCTCTCGCCGGACAACAGCCGCTTTTACGTCGCTTCACAACAGGATGACTGGATGGCCGTGGTGGACGTAGTGAACTGGGAGTTGGTGGAAAAGATACCTACCGGCGCTAAGCCCCATCCTGGCTCAGGTGCTACCTGGGAGGCTGAAGATGGCACGCTCTATGGAGCTACGGTCCACGCCGGGGAGGGGAAGATCACCATCTGGGATCTGAGCACCGACCAGATAGCGGGTACTATTGTGACAGCCGGGCCGGGACTTTTCATCCGTGCCAGCGACCACAGCCCCTACGTCTGGGCCGACTCCCTCTTCGCCAGCCCGAGTAACCGGATCTATGTCTTCGACAAGAACCCACCTTTCGAGTTGGTGAGAATCACCGAGGAGGGCATCCAGACCCTCCATCCGGAGTTCACCGCCGATGGGAAGTTCGTCCACGTGTCTGATTGGCAGGGGAATGTGGTGCGGGTCTATCACGCTCAGACACTCGAGAAGGTAGCCGAGATTGAGGGGATCACTACCCCCACTGGCACCTTCAACACCTCGCGCCGGCTTGAGTTCCTAGGACACTGATGTCGGCGACACAGATGGGCAAAAGGAAGACAAGGGTCGTCTTTACCTGGTAGAAGGCTGTATGAGTTGACACAAGGAGGTGAATACTATGGCTAAATTAGATGTAATAGCAGAATTTAGAGAAGATCACCGGAAGGTAAGGGATGGACTGCTTGAATTGATAGAGGCTTTGCAATCAAAGGATGTCGAGAAGGCGAGGGAAATACTTAACGGGATAAATACTCTGGTTGGGCCTCATTTCAGATATGAGGAGGAGATCCTTTATTCTACCCTGAGGGTATTTTTGGGAGAGTATGTTGATCAGCTACTCAAAGAGCACGATGGTGTGATCGATACTGCACGCTCCTGCGCTGAGCTACTAAAGAAGGACAGTTTAACAGATGAAGAGGCGAAGCAGGCTGCCGATGCGGCAAGAGTTCTTCTTGTCCATGTTTCAAATTGTGATGGGCTGGCTATACTCTCTGAGAGACTTAAGAGGGAAGAACTTGACCAACTGGCAGAGAAATTCGCTGCCGCAAGAGAGGCAGGCGTACCCTTGCTGGATTGGGCAGAAACAATAAGAAAGTAGGCTTACCACAGCAGATTTGGATTCCCTGGAGGAACGACCGGCTGGTTGTTCCTCCATCAGGAAATCTGAGAGAGGGTTATTAAAATCATCGTAGTGAACCAAAAGTCTCAAAATGAGGAACATAATTATGGATAAAGGCAGGAAAGGACTAGCCATAATGTTCCATAGCGGCTCTTACGATCGAATCTACCATGGTCTTTCTATTGCTCTGGCAGCTTTAGCATTGGGTAGAGAGGTAAGATTCTTCTTTACCTATTGGGCGTTAGAATATCTTAGACGAGACAAATCTTCACTTCTTAAACTGGATAAAGAAGGCGAGGTTCATAGAAATATCTTGGAGGAGAATATAAAAAAGGGACATATGCAGAAGGTTCTCGAGCTTGTTACCCAAACCAAAACAATGGGAGCAAAATTTTATGCTTGCACTAATTCCATGGGACTTCTAAATATTGCCCGGGATGAACTCATAGATGAAGTTGATGAGAGTATGGGGATAACTACGTTTCTAACCCAGACCAGTGGAGATCAAATTTTATTTATTTAATTATTTGGTTTGATTGATGGAGGAAACCCGCAGACTTGGTAAATGAGATACGGTGGAGGTATCAGGAATATTTCTAGGAGAAGATAACATAAAAGAACAAATAGAGAGAGCATTAAAAGAGGAGGATATTCTTATGATAAAAAGTGTGGTGAAAAGAAAGATAATAAAGATAGATGAGGAAAGGTGTAATGGCTGTGGTCTATGTATTCCCGACTGTCCTGAAGGAGCACTAAAGATTATAGATGGCAAGGCAAGGCTTATAAGTGATCTTTTCTGCGATGGATTAGGTGCCTGCATAGGAAGTTGCCCTCAGGGCGCCATCACTATAGAAGAAAGAGAGGCGGGGGAGTACGATGAAAGAAAGGTTATGGGAAATATTGCAAGGCAGGGAAAGAATGTAATCAAAGCACACTTGGAACATCTTAAAGAACACAGCCAAGGCGAATACTTTAAGCAGGCAATAGAATTCCTAAAAGAGAGAGATATGGAAATTCCTCTTGAAGAAGAATCCCTGGCTGGTAGACATATGTCAGCTTTCTCTGGCTGTCCCGGCTCAAAGATGAGGGATTTTAGAGAAAAAGGTAGCGAGGTGTCAGAAGAGACCGGTAAAAGGCAATCCCAGCTCAGACAATGGCCTATTCAACTACACTTGGTCTCACCTACCGCTCCTTATTACCAAGGTCAAGATGTAATCCTTACGGCAGACTGTGTAGCCTATGCCGTGGGAGATTTTCACCAGGATTACCTGAAAGGTAAAGCAATAGCCATTGCCTGTCCTAAACTGGATGAAGGTCAGGATGTGTATGTAGAGAAAATCAAATCCTGGTTAGAAGATGCCAAGATAAACACCCTTACCGTAATGATTATGCAGGTCCCCTGCTGTATGGGATTGCTAAGTCTTGCCAAACAAGCCGTAGAGGATTCAAAAAGAAAAGTTCCTATTAAATCTATTGTTCTGAGCCTGCAAGGAGAGATTCTCTCCGAGGAATGGGTATAAAAAATGCCCTTCCATCTTGTGGCGGAGTGTGTAGGGTACTTTAAAAAACAGGTAGACGAAGGCGTAGTAAAAAAGGAAAGAAACCATAATCTTGACACTCCCCACGACTAAAGTCGGGGGATTCTCAGTTCATCGCAGAAGCTAATGCTTCTGCTCCCTGAAGGCTCTGCCCGAGCCTTAAAACATTGCGGGCTGCATTAGTATCTCGGTCTATGATTAAACCACAGAAAGGACAACTATGGACACGGCAAGACAAATCCTTTTGGACTGTTCTACCACAGCTAGAACACATTTGAGATGTATTCCTGGCAGGCACTTTAACAACCTCTTTCTCAGCTTCTTCCGCTTTAAAAAGAAGAATATTAAAGAAATTAAACCAGGCTACATCTCTCATAGACCGATTAAGTACCCTATAGCTTTTAAAATGATTCATATTCTCAATATAGATAGTATCATTAGCTTGCAAAAGTTTTCTAGCAATTTTGAAATGAAAGTCTCTTCTTTG
>Ga0209978_10001447_pt1 | contig 10087 bp, 11 predicted proteins | sample BentaG_FD_182805 | JGI IMG/M metagenome (GOLD analysis project Ga0209978, IMG submission 182805) | Deep subsurface microbial communities from South Atlantic Ocean to uncover new lineages of life (NeLLi) - Benguela_00093 metaG (SPAdes)... | ecosystem: Environmental > Aquatic > Marine > Oceanic >...
TCAGCTACAATAAACCCCAATTCATCACCAACCTCTTTGATACCAGATCTTCTCAAATTCGGCTCGGATTTACCGAAACTTGGGGAGTCACCATATAAGACATTGGCTCCTGTATCTTTAAGTAATTTGCCCACAGCTCTAAATACTGCCGGATGTGTAGTTACACCCTTATCAGGGTCTGTGCCGATCAGGATATTAGGTTTCATAACTATCCTTTCACCGGGTTTTGCGAACACAGAAATTCCACCCAACATGTCAAACCCTTTTTGGATAGCTGTGAGTACTTGATCATCCGCATATGTGTCGCATCTTATTATGATAACTCTTGCTTTGTTCATGCTTTCCAAATACCTGGGTCCATATTACATTTATCATATCACAGGCAGTTAAGAACAGACTGCTATATGGGTATCTGTATGACCTTCGCTATTCTAGGGCATCAGTCAAGGAAGAACCAGAATGTCACATTTTGAGTTAATGTGACATTGAACGAAGTATTCTGGGGACATAATACCTGATTTGCAGCAGGCCTGATTGATATGGTGTCCCTGGAATTCTATACAGGAGCCATGCCTGAGGGTAAGCGGCGAGTCCGAGGAGTGGACGGAGAGGATAATCACGGCGCGCTGCACCCGCTCTCTGCCGCTGAACACTACGCTATATAGTTAAATTGATTAACGGTGGTACCTATTAATCGCCACCTGAAATTATCAATATTAAGAAGAAATCCGTATTTTTAAGTATGTAACAAACATTATCTTCACCACTGGATCGATATAAATTCTGTTATTTTGACTTCGCATAAAAACGACGGACTTTGGCCCGATTCCCACAATCGCTCATATCACACCAACGTCGGCTTCGGTTGCGGCTTGAATCCCAGAATAACCAGCCACATCCTTTTTCATCGGCGCATTGTCCTACTCGCTTTATCGCTTCTGATGTCATCAGATCCACCGCTGATTTGATAACTGGCCAGATAATGGAATCCAATTTATCCGAATGGGAATCCCAATCCCACCTTAATCCCCTTTCGTAGGGAGCCAACCTCGAATGGGATAACGTGCTTGCTAGTGCTTTATTGAATCCCTTAAGGTCAGTAATCTTGACTGGATGTCCATGGGCCGTATCGGAAAGGATTTGATAAATGTTTTCTCTGATTTCTCTTGCTTTCTCTAGTACTGCTTGTGCTTCAATCGGTTTTTCTTCACTTTTTCTTAGTAACACGTCCTTAGCATCACCTGAGATTATACCTCTATTTACCGACCATTCAATCAAATCAGTGTACTTATTTAAGGATTCCTCACGACTTTTACTAGCATGCCAATCTACTGTATTAGCAAAATCCAGGCACAACCAGCCTGTTTTCGTACGATATTCCGTATCCATATTTTATTCCCTCCGATTTTTATATGCTAACCATCAATTAGCTCTTGACAGGTTATTTTATCTGTGTTATACTAACCACTGTAATGATTATAGCAGGTTTATATAATCAAGTCAATACCTTATGGAGAGGCGTTAGATGATACAAAAAAAGGAAGTATTAATAAAAGATGACAACCGTATTAGACTCATCTCCACAAAACGAACAACAACGCAAGAAGATCATCCAACCATCACAGAGAGAAAGATACCGGTGAACACGACCGAACAAACCTGGATATTTGAAGTCGGGGAGAAGAGTCGTGTTAGCAGAACAACTCCTAAGTTATTAAATACTCTTGTGAAAATCATAAAATGGCTGAATCATCTTGGGAGTGGAAAAATAGATGATAGTTGCTTAGAATCGAGACAAAATATCGATCATAACTTCAGAATAAAGGGTATCGGACTTTAGCAACGAATATCGCATGTAACTGAAAATAATTCCACACATATTGAGGCTGATCCTTGATCTGTTGTCCTTCGTAAGATTCTGTCATCCTCGCCGAGTTAACAAAAAGCTGTATTGTTACCTGATGTTGTCGCCTACTTAGAAAAGCAGAAGCTCTGCGTATTCTGGGGACATAATACCCGATTTGTAGCAAGCCTGATTGGTATGGTGTCCCTGGAATTCCATGGCTGGGGTCGTCAGGACTTTGACAAAAGGAGGTCCGTCATGCCAACATGAACTTAAAATCTGAGTCCTATCAGGCCAATCGTGTAAGGGGATCAGAAGGAGGTCAAAAATGTACAAGAAAATTTTAGTTCCATTAGATGGCTCTAAGTTGGCCGAGTGTGCACTTCCCCATGTAGAAGAGTTAGCTAAAGGCTGTGACACAGAAGAGGTCATCTTGGTCAGTGTTACTGAGCGCGTTAAGGGCTATAGAGCCCTTGAGGACCCTAGCCAGCCACTGGGTCAGCGACTTATACCTGAGGCATTCGGCAAGAAAGAGAAGCAGGCACAGAAATATCTTGACAGAATAGCTAAAGCAATGGCAGCTAAAGGAATCAATGTAAGTACAGAGGTGCTTCTTTGGAAGCCTGATGAGGCAATAGTCGGCTACGCGAAACAGTCTAGATGTGACCTGATTGTTATGGCGAGCCATGGTCGCTCCGGTCCCAGCCGGTGGGCTCATGGCAGTGTCGCTGACAGGGTTTTCAGAGCCAGTCATGTTCCCGTATTAATGGTCAGAGCGCCTGGGTGCACACCGGGTATTTAGGCAAATAGAAGAAAACCCAAAATATATACAGATGTCTACAAAGAAGAAGGAAGGTATTCTGGGGAAATAATACCTGATTTGTAGTAAGCCTGATCGGTATGGTGTCCCTGGAATTCTACCCAGGGACGCTGAACAGTCCCTGGTACTGTTGTTCACTCCAAAGTCCTATTGACTCCCGGATAATCGTTATGTACGATTGCAGACTGGTTACAGAGCTTTTGTTTTTATATACTGGAAAGACATGAATGTATTGAAGGTATCGGAATCTTTTCGTATTGAAAGTCGGACCGTCAGGTACCTTCTCTACGCTCTATTCGGCGTAATAGTTGCGGACGGACTGATAACCCAGTTTCTGGTGACAGGTGGACACGGGTCGGAGGCGAATCCTTTCCTGAGTGCCTGGGTAGGCCACGGGTGGTTTCTGGTTATAAAGGTGGGCGGTGCGTTTTTAGCCACTTTACTTCTATGGATCAACTATAATAAAAAACCCAGAGCTGTATATACAATCACGGTAGTATTTTTGGTATTCTATACAGTCGTCGTCTTCTGGAACTTGTTTGTATTCCTTCTTACTGCTTAATCAACCTGTCTGAACAAGGGCACCGGGATCACACAATCGTCAGAAAAGCGCAATCTCCTTTCGAGGATTAAGCTCTTCCCGGCGTAGGCCCGATTGGTATGGTGTCCCTGGAATTCGGGTATGGGTAGCATTCTGTAGGGGAAGTGATGGCTAATTGAAGTATAAAGTAGGAAATATTGATTTTCCAAGAAAAATATTTAAGAAATGTGATTAGATGGAGCAGTCAAGAACGGCTGATTGGCCGGGCAAAGCCTTTATTATTGACAGCTGGTGAATAATAGATTATAAGGTTAGGGGGAGCAGTTCTAGCTCCCCTTATGAGTTTAAATGGCTATTAAGACAAAAAAGGTGTTGATAATGAACCGAATATAGAAATAGAATAAGGAAAGTACAAAGGAGGAGAAAATGACAAAAAAGATCGAACACGTTCACTGGCCTGATGCTCCTAATGTCTGGATGCCCTATGCCCCTGTCATAAAAGTTACCGGGGGAACTCAAGTATTTCTCGCCGGGGTCACAGCCGCACCGGTATATCACAGCCATCCTCATATCCCGGAAGAATTTGCCAGCATGCCGGATGACATGGAAGGACAGGCACGGGAGACACTGGAAAATCTGAGGAAGGGGCTTGAATCAGTTGGTGCCACATTCGCTGATCTCGTGGTGGCAAATCGTTTCCTTACGGATATTTCACAGCAGGATATCCTGAACAAGGTATGGAACGAGGTTATGGGCGAGAATAAGCCAACAACTACTACTGTTCAGGTTATGCAGCTGGCAACCGATCCCCGCTGTCTTCTGGAAATTAATGCAATTGCTGTGATCGACTAGCGGAGTGATCCCAGAGCAGCAATACATACAATATCACGTGTTAGCTAGCCAATCCTGATTTTTGAAAGGATGTCTCTTGTTGTGGTCCTTTTATGCAAATGCAGGACGCAGCTAATCCGTTGTCTGGCTTGGCTTGTAAACAAAGGAGACCACCAGCAACGCGATGCCACCGGCGATAAATCCAATGCCGAGCCATTGAAGTGGAGCCAGAAGATCGACCAGTACCTGCGATGCCCAGACCTGCAGTTGTGAGGGCGCAGAGAGCATTGCTCGCAACATCTGCTCACCACCAACATATTTACCAAGCAATGCGACAGCCAGCACAACAAGTCCGGATGCCAGGAACACTATGCCCAGCGTGCGCGTTGACCCTTTTACATTGCGGTAGATGAGCACAATGCCCGCTATAAGCAGCGCGCTGACGACAATACTGAGAATATATGCAAGCCGGACATAGCCGACATATTCTCTTACCTGGCTGAGGACTGTTTCCGCATCTGATGTAAACGAAGCAATCTGCAAGTGTGCGTCTCCGCCAATCACCGTCTCGTCAATCTGGAATGGCGTCGGTAGCACTTCCTCAGCGAATTCTGCCCAGAATGCATCAAATGCCTGCTCCAGCTCTTCAGGTGGCAGCCCTTCCAGTTCATCAGGTGGAAAATCCAGAAAGACTCCCAGCAGCATTACCCTCAGACCATCTATCAAGGGTTCGAGGGAGATGGTAACGCTGAAGCTCTCTACTTCTCCCGCCAGATAATCTGCTATCGGACCGGCGGCGTATTCTACTTGCTCTTTTATCCACGGTTCCAAGTCTGTCAGCAGTTCCTCAAGGCCGGCAGCCAGATGAGGGAATGCTTCTTCGGGTAATGAAAATTCCTGCTCGATTTCCTCTTCAAATTCCCCCAGGAATATACTGGCCAGCTGCGGGCCATCCATTGTATCTATGACAGCGACAATGAAATCCGAACTGAGGAGAGTGAGCCGCAGTAAATTCGCTAACTCGGGGTTCTCCCGTTCGCCATGCAGATATTCATAAACAGAATAGACTATGGTATCAAGTTCGTCCTTAAGAAGTGGTTCCAGCGTGGTGATTGTTTCTGTCAGGGAGCCAAGGGCTTCTTCCGAAAGTTCCACTTGTAACACCTGACTCATTGCTTCGCTGGCAAGCGGGGCTATTTCCAACTTGTCGCCTTCAGCGGTAACAAACTCGGGGTTGAGTACGGTCCGGTTGAGCGAAAATGCCAGACCAAATGCGATCAGGGAGATGAAGAGAATAAAACTTAGTATAACCAGTCCCGCTATCTTTAGTCCTCTCATTAAAATGTAACTCCCTGGCTTTTTATTCCAACCCGCACGCAGCAATAATCCTGGTCACGGCCTGTGCCGCCAAGCATAACCACGCTCTGCAAAGATGTCAAGAGCGACAGGCATTATTCTAAATTGCCCGTCGTTGATGCACAAATCATCGGATTGTTCACTTTGCCATGGTATTCTAGGGACATAATATACCTGATTTGTAGCAGGCCTGATTGGTGTGGTGCTCCTGGAATTCAGGATTAACAAAACGTTATTCTGTACACTCAAGGCAGGTGAGCAAAAGCTTCGGCCATTAGGTCAGTTACCAATATAGGCGATCAATCAATGCCGGTGGCGGTCACCGGAATGCAGATGCTATTGGGGATTAATTCCGCGAAAGTAACTCATTTAGTTTCGTAACTAGTGCCACGACGCCTCTCAGCGGTCCATCCCTGTTCATCTTTCATCTATCGAAACCCACTGGTTGCGGATAGCCAGAGCAACGGCATGAGCTCTGTCATTGGCATTCAGCTTGCGAAAAATTGCGCTTATGTGATTCTTTATTGTTTGCTCACTTATCCCCAACACGTAGGCGACTTGCTTGTTTGTGTTACCGTTGGCGATGTAGCTTAGGATTTGTATTTCTCTGGTAGTAAGAGGAGCGGCCACTTTTTCTTTCACTAGCCCCACCAAAGCCATTTCTTGAAACTGCTTTAGTACACGCTCGGCAACCGTGGGTCTGGCAATTATGCTGTCATTGATAGGGTATTCACCACGGCCTACTTTTCTTATGGTGCTAACGAGATCCATGGTGCTGGTTCTCTTATCGATATAGGCTGCTGCTCCTGTCTTAATGGTCTCAAAAAGCTCTTCGTCATTGAAATAGGAGCTGAGCATTATGACTCTGGTGTTTGGATAATGTCGACTAATTTCCCTGCTGAGCTCCAGGCCTTTTGATATAGGGAAGTCGATGTCAAGCAATACAACATCAACGGAATGAGCTTCTATAAACTTTAACGGCTCGTCGTCTGGATCACAATCCATTAGTTCGAAATCTCGTTGTGCAGACAGTCTTTGACACACACCGGCTTTGAAGAATTCTGATCTATCAATGATGGCAATAATATCTTCGCTCACCGCTACCTCGCCAATATCTTTTGATTCACGGATTAGTTACTTGATCACATTTAGCACTAACTCCATTTGTAGCTAGACGTTTATTCATCAAATTGAGCTGAAAATGTCTACTCAAATTCTAAATCGTCCACCCGCCAAATACTATCACCCAAAAGTGCTATGGCTGCCATCAACCGGTATGGGAAATTTGGACTAATCAGCCATCAAAATCCAACATGGACAATGCTGCCTATATTTGAATTCTCTATTTTCTTGCCATGTTGCCCGTGGCTGCCCATATTACCATTTACTTTTCGAAATCGGTACCTCTGGGCCTTTGCAGGCTATTACCCCATTGAGATAATGAGTTAAGTGCAACAGACCGATGTCAGGAGGAAGAACATAGACATTATGCCCGAGGTCGACGGGAATAAACCTGCCGAATAATCTGGCGACGGCAGGCAAGAGTGATGCTAAAGGACAAATACGAAGAAAGAAAGGAGGAAGAAACAATGAAACGAATTATGATAGTTGTAGTATCGGTTCTGGTCGTGGCTACGCTGTTCTTGGGGGCTTCGACAGTCTTGGCAGACAAACCATCAAAGCCGCCACATTCCGGGGAGGGCAATCAGTTCATTCCACGGCCAAATGGATTTCCAGCCGGACCACATTACAACCTGAACATCCATGGAAAAAAGGATGGCTTTGCTTGTAATGATACGCCTGGCGGAGGTTCAGTATTCATTGATGAATATGGTCCTGCAACAATACAATATGTGTCAAACAAAAAAGGGTCTCTTACGGAGCTGATGGTACTTGACCCGTGCGCCGTTAACAACGGGAAAGCGACGGTCCAGCTGCCTTACGAAGCGGACGGCTACTACGCCTTCGGCAGAATTCTAGGAAAACCAAACAACTCATCAAACAAGGGCGACGCAAGTTCTGTAATCTTGTACCCGAATGTGGTAGTACAGGCGTGTAATGACACTGGTGTTGACCCTGGTTTCGGGGATTGGACATCTTGCCCTGGCGATCCTTTATTGGCATTGGGCTTTATTGTCCACAATCAAGTATATGTTGCTGAAAATGAGACGTACGTAAGGTTCGAGCCGGGGGTAACAAAAGGAAAAGGGAAATCCAGGGCGACGGACATAACTGCTCTGTTCACTTATGTAGGTTGGGTTGTACATCCTGACCTCGATATTAGTCCTCCATATGGAGAGATAACTCAGGATGATGTGCCTGTTGATGCATACAACACAATTCCAGAAACCCAGCCCTACGATTCAGATGGAAACTCCTTCATTGATGTAGAGGAATGGCTCACGTATCAAGCAGACCAAACTCCACCGATGGCCTGGTACTTTAGCATGGGGGATGGCATGTGGATCTTCAATATCGCAGACCTTGTGGTTACAGAGCAGGGCCTGGTTAACGACGGCACAAAGCTGTTGCAAGTAAGGTTTTATCCCAAAGATGGAACTACATTCGAGGAATAGAAGTGAGGATCTTACGTCTTGTCGTCACTGGAAAAGTTCGCTTTGAACTGGGACTTTTGGCGACGGCGGGAGATGGGAAATTTTTGAAAGAAAGGAGAAGAAAATGAAAAAAGTAATGTTCATAATATTAGCGGTGGTGCTGGTGCTGGCACTGCCCACAGCTGTTTTGGCAGCTAAACCGGATCACGGACTAAAGGGGCTGAAGGGTCAGGCTGGTCGTTCCAATGTGGCTTTTGTGGAGCTTTGGGAAAAGGACCCTTCGACGTGGGAAATCGTTGAGGATGGAGCCTGGGGTAAGCTCAAGTACAATCTCGAGGGTCCAACCTTCGAATTTGTGTTCAATGGTCATGGATTGGAGATTGGGACCAACTACACCCTCATCTACTATGCTGACCCCTGGCCCGGTAATAACCCGGGAGCTTTAATCGCCAGCGGTACTGCTAACGATGAGGGGGACGTCCATCTAGCCGGCTCACTGGACTTAGGCATGGATCTCCCGGACTCCGGTGACGGGAATTACCCGGATGGCGCCAAGGTCTGGCTCGTCCTGTCCGACGACTATGACGAGATAACTTGCCAGATGACCGGCTGGAATCCCACCGAATATCTCTTTGAGTACGACCTGATCACCTATGGCGACACCGATATCTAATAGCGTAATGTCACTTTAGCGTGGTTGCTCGGGGCAGGGAGTCGTATTCAGGGACTCCCTGCCTCTTCTCTTCTTTGTACGACATTCCGGAGAGAATCTGGCTCATCTTGAACGTAAATCCGTGGTGTTACCTGATATTTTCACTTACTTGGAAAAGCAGAAGCTATGGGCATTCTGGGGACATGATACCTGATTCATATCAGTCCTGATTGGTATGGTGTCCCTGGAATTCAGGGGTAACAAAACGCTATTTCGTGCAATACTTGGCGGGGGCTAAGGTAACAACCTGAGTTTCTCTGCAATTCAGCAAATTGCATAAAAGTCAGAATCGCGTACTGGCGGCTCACCGTTTGACCCACGATGCCAGGAAATGCAATTGTGAGCGATCATTGACTTTAGTAAAGATACATCTTATTCCTCTGTAAAGGGCTCGAGGTGTATTGACAGCAAAAACTTGACGGTGGCAGACTTAATGCTTGGAACTTGGAATAATTAATGAAGAACATAGCCATTACAGGCATCTCAGGATATATTGGTACTAGGCTCCTGTCCCAGCTTGACACTATCGATAGTATTCAGAAGATCATTGGAATTGATATTAGGCAACCAACATTCAGACCCCCAAAGCTTAAATTCTACCTTCAGGACGTACTCAAGCCGTTTAGTGACCTTTTTATTGAGAACGAAGTCGATACTGCTATACATTTAGCATTCGTATTAAAGCCCACTCGCGAAAGGACATCAGTTCAGAAAATCGATGTCGAAGGTACAATAAACTTCGTACGAGCATGCCGACAAGCCAAAGTTGGGCATGCCTTGTACCTGAGCAGTCATACCGTCTACGGCGCACATCATGATAACCCAATTCCACTTACCGAGGACTCACCACTGCGACCATTACCTGGTTTCCAGTACTCGTGGGATAAAGCTCAAGCTGAACAAATCATCCGTGATTTTGGTCAATCTCAACGTGATGTCACTATCACCATCTTGCGCTGCTGTCCGGTAATCGGACCACACGCAGCTGGTTCTGTGCCCGTCCTCATGTTCAAGCCACCCGTAATGATTGGTGTGGCAGGTTTCGATCCCAGAATGCAATTTGTCCATGAATATGATCTGATACAAGTGATTGAAACCTTCCTGAATCAAAAGAAGAGGGGCATCTTCAATGTGGCTGGCGAAAGAGATCTCAGATATAGTGAAGTCGCTAAACTAGCAAGGAAAAAATTGCTGAGGCTGCCCGATAGTTTGATTAAGCCTTTGATGCATATATCTTGGGCGCTGCATTTGCAGAACGATTCCCCGTATAGTGGCCTTGAGTTCATAAAGTACCCACCCGTAGTAAGCACAGGGAAACTACTGAAGGAGATAGGGTTCAGGTTTCAGTACTCCACTGAGGAGGCATTATCATCCTTCGTATCCACTCTAAGGAATTGATGAGACTTACTGAACAAAACGTTATATTGTT
>Ga0209978_10001448_pt1 | contig 10083 bp, 7 predicted proteins | sample BentaG_FD_182805 | JGI IMG/M metagenome (GOLD analysis project Ga0209978, IMG submission 182805) | Deep subsurface microbial communities from South Atlantic Ocean to uncover new lineages of life (NeLLi) - Benguela_00093 metaG (SPAdes)... | ecosystem: Environmental > Aquatic > Marine > Oceanic >...
AATAGTTATACGTTCTATTCCCGCATGGACCAATGCTGCATGGGGTTGTGATTTTGGAATATATTATGGACTTACAAACTCTCTTGTGGAAAATCAGGATCTATTCAACCCATATAGCGGATGGGGAAACTCCTATCAATATTTCCCCGTATTATATGCCATCACCGGAGGCATGCATTGGCTTACGGGAGTTGATGTACTCACCATTATGCCAAAAATTGCACCAATTTTTGGTGGTCTTTCTGTACTTATTTTCTACTTTGTCATCTATGAATTACTAGGTGATAAAAAAAAGGCGCTTCTCTCCATGCTTTTGTTTGCTGTCATGCCTTTTCATGTGTATCAGACAAGTCATGCCTCGCCATTAACAGTCGGTCATTTTTTCATGATGCTTTCACTGTATCTTTTTATTAAATTCAGGCAAGACTCGCGATACGTTATCCCTCTATCAATCTCAACAATTTTGCTTGTCATGTCTCATCATCTGACAACATATTTTTACCTTATTTCTTTAATAATGATCGTATTTGTTGAAAACGCAAGCATCAAGGAATGGGCACGTTCATTAAAAAAAGATGTTCTCTACATACTTGCAACAAGCGGTCTTATTTTTTCGTATTGGATGATTGTTGCTACACCAGTGTATGAAAGTTTTATGAAAAGTGGGCTTAAACTTGGATCTATTCATATTGGTTCCCAGTACACAATGCTTCTTTTTTATCTCGGGTTTTTTTTAATGTTTGGCATTATTTGGCTGAAGAGAAAGTTTAATTTATTTACTGTCCGGAAACAACCATCTGTGAAATCTGCCATATTTAAGTTTTCTTTGACTATGATTATTTGCCTTTCAGTCATGGGTTTTTTTTCTCTTGCGAAGCTTCCTTGGACAAACTTTAGCTTCACACCCTTATCAATCCTATACTCAATACCGCTACTTCTTGTCTTTGGATTTGCCATTGCAGGTTTCCGATATACTGGATCTGCAAAGAACGGTCATTTTATTAGAGGTTGGCTCCTTGCAATCGTTTTCTCATTTGTATTTAGTATTGTGACAAACAGTACAACGCTCTACCCCCACAGACATCTTGAGTACATGATGGCTCCCTTAAGTATTATTTCGATTTTTGGCATTAGTGCAATTTTTTTAAATCTACGTTATGAAAAAATCTCCAACTTTACAAATAAGATTCGTGCCACTAAAAAGCCTGCTATTTATTTCTTTAAGAAATCAAGTCTTTTGCAAAAACGCAATATCATCTATCTTTCCGTCATCCTTTTTCTTGTTACTGCAAATGCAATTTCTGTGTATCCTTCGCATGTAGCGCTAAATGCGTCCTATGAAGTGATAACAGATGAAGATCTAGCATCTATTGATTGGATGAAGGAAAATCTAGACAAAAACCGAACGGTTATTGCTTCTGATCATCGTCTTGCAAGAGTTGCAGAGGCTGTTGGATTTAACACGACACTTGATGAGGCGAGTATCATTTGGATTGCAGAGGATTTTGTAGATTGTCTTTTTGAACTTGAAGGAATTGGGAAAAACTATAGTAGAATCACCCATGTACTCATCGATGACATATTAACAGAGAGAGTAGTGCATGTTGGTTTTGGTAAGATCTTCTATATGACCAACGAGTCGTATGAAAAATTTTCATATCAACCGTTTGAACTGATCTATAGAAATGCAACACTAAATCCTGATACAGAAGAAGAATCTTGGGTGGACGTGTATGAGGTTAACTGGACATATATCGAAGAGTATTTTATTTGAAAAGATATGGGCTTAACGAAGAAATAAATGAAGCAGGTGATGAGAACACATCAGTTGCAAAATATTGATACCAGCCGCAACTACGGCTGCAGTTTTTCATGTCTTGCCTTGCCTTTTTTGCCTCATCTGTTTTAAGAAACTCCATGAATGATCCATTGGTGAAATTAAAATGTCTTTTACCAACGGTTCTGCATGGATAAAACAATTCTCCATCAGAGTCAATTATTACGGAAGATGCCGAGCAACCATGCGGCTTGTTGATGTTATCAAGATATCCTTTCGGTGTTGTTATTGTGTTTATATATTTCCTTTTGAGTCTGATGATTTCGTCCCTGAATTTTTTAGGATCAGGATAGAAATCATCTGTTCCATCTAAATGTGTTGCAGGCATCACAACCATTCTTGCCCCCGCTTTATGTACTCGTTTCACTTTATCCTCTATTGAATCGATTGTATCTTTTGTGGCAACCGTCTGAATGCATATCTTAGAACCATAGTTTTGAAATTCTTCTAGTCTGTCGAAAAAATACAAATTATTATGTTCTTCATCGATACTTATATGAAGATAATCGATGTGTTTACCATATTCCTTCATAGGTCGTTTGTCAAGGAGATCTCCGTTTGTTGTGAAAAAGAGATAGAATGGTTTTGTATAGGCATACTGGAGGATTTCTCCAAGATCTTTTCTCATTAGAGGATCCCCGCCTTCAAGACTTACGACGATTATACTTGAGTTACCGATGGTGTCTAACACTTTGAAGACATTTTTTTTAGAGAGATCTCGTGTTTTTTCCATCCATACGTTACAGAATTTGCATTGAAGAGAGCATTTATGGGTTACTTTAAACGAGGCATAAAAGGGGTAGATGTTTTCGTTTGCCATATAATTTGAAAACGCATAACGCATTGTTGTTAGATATTTCTGTAGCGGTAATCTCTTCATGGATTCACAATGGCTATGGCATAATATTTGAATGCACATAAGGTTTATCGTATATTGTTGATTTTTTTATATATCATTAGATGCAGACATGAGGTTTTTGTCTGATTTGTAGTTTCATTTTGTCAAACTAATAATTTCAAACTATGTTTTCCTGTTGATAATTTATATAAACCACAAGAAAAATATATGCTACCTAAATTAACATTTTGTGGTCAGTAAAAAATGTTGCGTTAAAAAAATATATTTGCATCAAAACAAGATAAATCAATATGGGAGATAGTGAAAGGTTGAATGAGAGTAAATTTTATCGTTGAAGATATGGGAAAGTTCAAATATCTTGGCTGTGCAACAGCAGCAAAGAATCTCTTTAATGGTCTATCAGATAAAGTGGATATTAGTTGGAATGATAAATCATTGAACTATGATATAGCACATTTTCATACGTTTGGACCTATTTCTCTTCGGTATGCAAAGCGATTCAAAGGAAAAAAAATAATTACTGCGCATTCAACACCGAATCTCAACATTGGAAACATTGTGTTTCCGTCAATTATAAACTTGTTGTATCGACCTATCTATAATCGATTTGATCACATTATTGCCGTATCAGAAAAATGTAAAAAAGAACTTGTTGAAATGAAAATAAGAAAGGATATCACAACTATTTACAACGGGATTGACAGAAAGAAATTCTCACCAGATCAAATGAAAAGAGAGAGGTTCAGAAAACAATATGAAATAGAACCAGAGAAGTTAGTCGTTTTGGCTGTTGCACAACGCACACCACGCAAAGGAATATATGATTTTATAACAGTGGCAAAACGCTTTCCTCAATTTCGATTTATATGGATTGGCGGTTTTCCATACAACATTTTTTCAAAAGAATATGGTAAGATAAAAAAAGCAATAGAAACTCGAGATAAAAACACTTTATTCCCAGGATTTATACGTGATATAACTGAAGCATATTCTGCAGCAGATGTGTTTTTCATGCCGTCATATGCTGAGGGGCATTCAATAGTTATGCTTGAGGCGCTTGCTATGAAGTTACCGATAGTTGCACGTGATATCGAGGAGTTTAAAGAGGCATTTGGTGATAATCTTATCTATTTTGATAACGTAGATGACATCAGTGAACAACAGTTTCATGCTGAGTTATTAAAATCCTATATAAAGAAGGCAAGTGTTGTCTCCAATTTTGATATAGAAAAAATCGCAGATAGACACATGAATTTGTACGAGAGTATGACAGAAAAAGAGTAGCATTGGTTGATATGATATGCGAAGAAATAGATGACAATCTTTCAATAAAAAATCAGACATATAGAGTTATAAAAGCTGAGGATGTTTTTCTTTTAAAAAAAATATCTATCGTAAAGAAACCTCTACTCTATGCATTTATCGGCGGGATGTGGTATTCAAATGATGATTTTTCTTTAGAAAACAAAATCTTGCTTCCGTATCCGTTTACGACATATTATACGACGAAAATTTTAGATAAACAATATAAGAATACTCTCTGCCGTTCATTGTATTATGTGAAGATGCCGATTATTGTTTTGCAGTTTGAGGATGAATGCATCTGTATAGAGTTTGATCCAACAGTCCAGTTAGATGACAAAGAGTTGATTCCTTTTATTTCATTATCAGAGAATGAAAAAGAGTACATCATATCATTCTATCTCTTCAACGAGTTTTTTATTAGGGAAAAAGAGTGTGCATGGTTGGGTTTTGGGAAAAAAAGAAGGATTTTTCTCAACGTAGAAACTGATGATACGTTTCAATTTTCAGTAAAAATCAAAAAGTACGAGAGTTGGATCCATGCAGTACAAACATTTACAGAAGAAGCAGCGGAGAAACAGGTGATGATAGAATCTGCAAAAAAGATATTTGAACAGGGAAAACAAGCTCTTTTTAGATCGTATGATCATCTCACTGGATCTTTCTTGCAGCTTCCTTGGAGAAAGACTACGGGATTTACCTTTGTCACCTCAAGTTACACGTTATTGTCGTATGAGGCAGTTCGTCTTCATTATTTTACAAAATGGCAGAATAAGACAGAAGACAAGCAGTTTCTTGAGTGGAGTTTGGCTTTACGCAACCTGTTTCTCAATCCCAAGCTTTATAAAACAGAGTTGAAACGTGGAGAGGGGTTAGTTTGGTACAACATGTCAAATCTTACAAGGCATGGTTTGGAAGGATTCTTCTATATGGACTGTGGCTATGGTGGATATCCTGGTGGACAGGGAACTATCGCATTTCATCTGTTAAAATATCTTGAATATGCTACTGATAAAAAGATAGAAAATCTTACAAAAAAATCACTGGAGTATATTTTATCGACACAGAACAAAAACGGTTCATGGCCTATGGCGCTTCGTCAGGAGGGTATGATGAAGTTCAGACCCGAGACATTAAGTACATATGAAACACACGGAGGGACCGCTGAGTGTGTACGAGCGCTTATTGCAGGATACAAGAGATTTAAAGATGATCAGATGGAAAATGCTGCTTTGAAAGCAGTAAAATACCTTGACAGCAAATATCCTATTTGTTATAACGGATTAAGAGACATCGGTATTAACGAACCTGAGGCGTTCTCAGCAGTCAGTATTATTGATGCATATCTTGATTACTACGAGTTTTCTCATGAAAGGAAATACCTGGATAGTGCCATCATATATGCCTATTATACACTCACGTGGATCTATTTTTATGAGACAAGAAATCTAAAACTAAAATACAACTTCCACCCAATATCTTATTCAATAACGCCTCGGCTTTCTCCATATGAAAGCACATGGATTGTATCCACATATCTACGATTATATAACCTCACTGGAAATGAGAAGTGGGAACAGATAGCAAAAACACTCTTCAAAGAGGCGACAGGATGGATTACCGAAAATGGGGGTTTATGTGAAGGTGTGTTTCCAAGTTTTCTTGAAGAATTAAAACGTCTTCCCATGGAACAAACCTTTGCCACAGTTGAGTTACTTCAGGGTGCATCAAATTTTTTCAAACTACAGAAGGAAAATAAAAAGGAGGAAGACAGTAAAATAATAGATAGAAAGATTAGCGTTAAAAAAGAGCAGGATGTGCTGGTTGTTTTTTATGGAAAAGAAATTGTGATGAAGTTTGATATAAAAAAATGCAAAGTAACGTTTCTTAGAGATGTATCACTTAATAACCGGGGAATATCATTTTCCTTTTCTCATTCATACAGCATTAGAAACAGGCTGAAAAGATCAGTAAAAAAACGAATTCGTGGGAAATATGGAAAAAATTTGTTAGGGATATCAGAAGTGAGATATTTTTTGAAAGGCGTTTATGGCCCTAGGGAAAAACAGGTGGTTACAATTAAAACTTTTGAGAATTACAAGAAAATAAAAGCAGATATCTCAATAAAAAATAATTCAGTACAGGGATATTGTAAAACAGATTTACATAGCATTGAATACATCATAAATATTACAAAAAAAGACAAAAAATTATGCATATCCTTTAACCCGCTCGTTATAAAAGTGTTGGACCACGACATCGATGAAAAACAGGTTCTTTTTCCAGTCGTTGGGGCATCACTTGTTAAGAGGAACAATGAAACATTGTATTTTGATGGCTTTTCAATTGTAGGAGATTTTAGAAAGGTAATTGAAGTAGATGATGTAACAGTTGTTGATCAAACGTTGGCAACAAATTGGACACATGGGGGAGTATACAAGGGAGGATTTGATATACTGCTTGAAATAAATCAGTAGCGTTATCTTCGTCGGTTGTACATGAGAACAGTTCTTTTTATTAGAATAGTAATGGGATGTTTTCAGTAGTAAAACAATACCGCAAGAGAAATATATCTCGCCTAGGTTAACATAGATGTGAAGATCAAAGAGAAGAAAACAAAAACAATAAAAATTTCTATCGTCGCAAGTTTACTTCTTAGTATCGCGTTTATCATCCTTATTCTAAAATTTACAATTAATCCGAATGATCTGCAGGATATATTCAAGCATGATATACGATACGAATTTTTTTTAATAGCTGTTATTCTGAATGTTTTTTCATGGTTTTTGTGGGGGGTACGGCTTAAGGTCTTGAGTGGTGCAATTGATAAAGATGTACACATCAGTGTTTGGGAAGGTACAAAAATAGTCATTGCTAATCTTTTTCTTGCAGGTATCACTCCTTCTATGGCTGGCGGTGAGCCTGTTAGGATTCATCTTCTTCATAAAGACGGTATGAATGTTGGTGGGGCAACAGCAGTTGTACTTGGTGAACGGTTAATCGATGCGATATTCATTCTTACAATTGTCCCGCTTGCTCTTTATGTTTTGAAAAGTCGGATTTCAAATGGAGCGGTAAGCCTGGGGTTATCTATCGGCGTTGTTGTATTCATAGCAGGTGTGATACTGTTTTTATATTCTATAAAATACCCGGAAAAAATCAGATCATTTCTGATTTTTATCAGCGACAAAATAGGTAGGTTTTCAAAGAAACGAGAGGCAGGTAAACGGGCGGGAATTGTTAAAAAAATAAAGAGAGAAGTAGATAACTTTCATAATAGTATGGTTTTTTTCTTGAGTGAGGGGAGGAAATCATTTCTCTTGGCTGGAATACTTACTGTTATCATGTGGTCTATCGCATTTATGATTCCTTCAATGCTTCTTCTGGGACTTGGGTTATATCCATTTTTTATTGAGTCGTATGCTGCCCAGGTTTTACTTCTTGTGATAATTATGATGCCAACTACGCCGGGAAGCGCAGGAGTTGCAGAGGTGGGGGTAGGTGCACTGTATGCGACGTTGATTCCTGCTTCGCCTTCATATCTTCTTGGTGTTTTTGTTCTGTTATTTAGATTTATCACCTATCACATGAATCTTATCGTAGGAGCAATCTTTCAATATAGAATATTTAAGTCTGTTGCATCGTTTTCGCTTGATACGATTAAAAAACAAAAATAGAGTTTTTTAAGGAGACATGGGGGCGTCACATTTTAATAATAGATATGTTATTCAGCCCATCCTATGAAAAAAGCTGAGAAATGCATCACATGCGGAAAAGGACTGCTCGAGCAAGGTTCGACAACGTTTCAATGTCCAATGTGCAGCGAGATCATTGGAAGATGTGCAAACTGCAGAGAACAAAGCATAGAATACAAATGTTCAAAATGTGGATTTACAGGGCCATAGGAGGGAGGCATATGGGAGAGGTAATAGCACTGATACGTTTGATGCCAGATGGTGTGTTAAGTGATGATGAAATACAAAAAATTCTTGATGAAATAAAAGTTGTTGTAAAGGAGCCGGTAAAACTTGGAAAAGTCGAAGTGAAAAACATTGCCTTTGGCCTCAGAGGCGTTGATGTTACTGTTTCTGTTCCTGATTCAGAAGGCGGACTTGACCCGATAGTTGAGGTTCTTTCAAGCATTGAAAAAGTTGACAATGTAGAAGTTGTTGATATCGGAAGAATCTAAGCTGCTGATTTTTTAATGTAGTCAGTAATATTTTCTAATGCTTCTATTCCGATTTCTGTTGGATAGTACACTGGATATGCAGAGTTGCTTGTATCTCCCTCGACGAGTTCTGCCATATACATTTTTTTAATATGCCATTTTACAACGTGATGATTGAGGTCTAGTGCGTGTGCTATTTCAAGAAGATGTTTACCAGGATTTGTCTGCAGATATTCCATGATTTCCCGAGCGTTTTTGTTTTTAAGTATTGATTCTCCTATCGCCTGTTTTCTTATCTCCATACCGCCTTCAACAAGGTAATAAACCTTTTTTCCACCGATAAATCTGCTTCGTACGAGATTTGTCTGTTCTAGTTTACGGAGATGCCATGCTGCGTTACTTGGTTTTAAATCAAGCTCTCTTGCTATCTCTCTGAGATGTGAACCTGGGCATCCATCAATATAGTCGTAGAGATGTTTTCTTATTTCTGTATCAAGGACGTTTTCTGGTGTCACGTATTTTACCCCGCCATGGAAGAGAAGAAAACCGATGATGACTGCAATAGCAACAATGATGACTGCAAACGTAACCATAGTGGAGCCAGCGCTTGGCCGGATAAATGAAGTAGCAGCTGCATTACCTGCTACCGTAAAAAGGGACAACATAATCGCAATCATAACTAATGTATTTCTAACGTGCATTTCTCATCCCATCCTGTTATTTACATCCGTACGATAAATATAAATACAAAATGACTTAAAAAGTTTACTTATGTCTCTGCTGTCGCAAGCATTGAAAAGGGATTGAACAGTGAGCGCTCTTTCATCAGCTATTATTTTTAATGAAGTGATGAAGATGATTATATTTTATATTGGATTTACTAAGGGGTATCTATCATAATTACTATCCTCTGAATAAGGGATGGTAATATCATATGGAGTATCCCAAACGCCATCGATTTGTGCTGCATCAGGATGTTTTTCAATATAATCGTCCCAATAATTACCTATACTGCCGCTGTCCCATTGATTTCTTACATCATCTCTTGCGTTATATTCTTCATTTTGTTCAAAATTATTATGATATATCTTGTTATTTTCTGCACCGCAACAACACCACAATCCCCGATCGTTTTTAAAAATTGAGTTATCGAAAACAAGTGAGTTATCTGAGCCTTTTATGCGAATGCCTGTATAACAATTGGAAATCAAATTACCTGAAATAATAGTACTATACGATCCATGAAGGAAGATACCATAAGAAAGAGAGATACCAGAAGGATCATTTATCGATATTTCGTTATTTGAAATATTGTTGTAGTGTGATCTATAAACTGAAACACCCTCCCTGTTATTTGTCGCGATATTTTCATAGACACCATTGTTTTCTGTATCTTCTTCAAGATAAATTCCTTTCTCGGTGTTCATAATAATGTTATTGGAAAATACATTATCCGATGTAGAAACGTTAATCCCTATAGTACCTGTAGAAACATCGGGTCCAATTACTTTAAAACCTTTGAAAATACAAGATTCTGCATTTATTTGAACTACGACTTTTTGACTACTATTTTGATTATTTATAATTGTTGTTTCTCTATTTGTTCCGATTAGGCGAATTGATTTATTAATATTTAGTACTTCATAATATGTTCCATCACGTACAATTATTGTGTCTCCCCCAAAAGCAGCATCTATTGCATTCTGAATTTTTGTAAAATCAAATCCGCCGTCATCATCTACATAAAGAGTGCTGAATTCATCAACATGGTTCTCAACACATCCGCTAAAAACAAGAAGTAACAGTATAAGAAAAAACCCGGACGACAAAACCTTATTATTCAAATTATCACCTTATGATCTACCCTAGAGAATATATCATACATATTAATAAATTATGAAATAAGGGCTCCGCCCT
>Ga0209978_10001449_pt1 | contig 10081 bp, 6 predicted proteins | sample BentaG_FD_182805 | JGI IMG/M metagenome (GOLD analysis project Ga0209978, IMG submission 182805) | Deep subsurface microbial communities from South Atlantic Ocean to uncover new lineages of life (NeLLi) - Benguela_00093 metaG (SPAdes)... | ecosystem: Environmental > Aquatic > Marine > Oceanic >...
AACCTCATGGCAAGCATAGCAGGTAGTGCAATTCCATATCACCTCTTCGGTGAGCATATCTTCAATCATGGCTGTGCCAGGGTTGGCAGAAGGGGTCTCTCCTTTAAGCAATTGGGGACCTACCTCTAGTAAATGGTCTTTAAGATTCAGAATCACTTCCCTGGGGCTGAGGGGCTTACCACTAAGGGTAGCCGGGCAACTGGCATGGCACCGGCCGCACACCGCACAGGCATAAAGGTCAAGCAATTGCTTCCAAGTGAAGTCCTGGATTTTTGATGCCCCGATGGTCTCAGCCTTTTCCGGGTCAATGAGGTTCAGAGCTCCCTTAGGAGCCAAGGACTTAAACAATACATTGAAGGGGGAGGCGAGGATGTGGAGGTGTTTTGAGCGAGGAATATAGACCAGAAAGCCCAGGATTATAGCGTAGTGGAGCCACCAAAGCCCTTTGTATACCGCTACCAATGTGCTTTCCGATATATCCGTACTAATCAGGAAGTTAGCGAAGGCAGCGCCTATGGGGGGATAAGAGGCAGAAATGTTGTAAGCAGCATAGCCAAAGCCCTCTATGCAAAAATGGAGCACCATAAGGGTAATAACCAGCAGTAAAATAATGCCAGCTTCGAAGCTTGCTTCTAATCGCTCGGGTCTTATGATATAACGCCTGACAGCCGCCCAGACTATAGCGGCACTGACAAACAAGCCGGCGATATCTAGAATTGAGAAATAGACTGTCTCAAATGTGCTACCGGCAAGCACTGAGGAAAGGCCGAATCCTCCCCCCAGACCGATAAAGATGATATAGCTAATAAGGAACAGACCAAAGCCCCAGAACAAAAGGGAATGCCCAATGCCAGCCAGGTCTTGGCGGGTAACGGTTTTCAAGTTACACCATTGGGGAAAGACCTCGACTAACATGGTTTTGATTCTGCGCCCCAGGCTCTGGGAGCGCTCTTCCCTTCGTCCTAAGCGCAGGAGACGAAAAAGGAAGTAAACCCTCTGAGCGAACAGGCCAAAGGCGATAGCGAATAATATCCAAAAAATGGCGTATCCTGAGATGTGCCAATAAATGTCACTAACTGGTGTCATAGATACTTTATTATCACCTTTGAAAAGTTTATTTTACGGCTGCAAAATAGCTAACCTGGCCAGCCAAGGGGCCTCCCAAGCTAAACCGTAATCTATCTTCAAGAAGAGTCATTCTCTGAATCTGTGGCAGACCGCCGAAGCTCCCCCAGCTTGGCAATTAATGCGGGTAGCACCTCAGTCAGGTCAGCCAAAATAGACAGGTTGGCTAACTTAAAAACTGCTGCCCCTCTTTCCTTGTTTATTACGATGACCCGCTCTGATTCTTTCATACCTTCGGTATGCTGGCTAGCCCCGGAGATGCCCAGTGCTACATATAATGCGGGTTTAACGGTCTTGCCTGATTGTCCTATTAACTGTTCCCGGGTTACCCAGCCATCATCCATAGCCATCCTAGAGCCGGCAATGGCACCTCCCAAAGCATCAGCCAACTCCTCGACTAAATGCCAATTGCTCATAGTGGAGGCTCCATGCCCACCAGCTACAATTATGTCTGCTTCAGCCAGGTCCAGGGTACGAGGGTCAGCCTGAGTATAGCCTATAACCTTAGTTCTGATGTCCTCGGCGGTGATGCGTGGGTGCACCTCTTCCACCTGAGTTTGTCCAGATAGTTCTGCCTTACCAACCCCAATAGCACCAGGCTTTATGGTAGCTATTCGGGGGAAGGTACTGGCTTGGAACACTGCAGTGCTATAAATCTTGTCTTCGTATAGAGGACGAGTTGCTTCTAGAATGCCTGCATCATTTATGTTCAATGCTGTGCAACCTGAGAGCAAGCCAATCTGCATACGAGCTGAAATGGTTGAAGCAAGAGCGCTACCATTCGCCGTCGCCCCAAAGAGGATAATAGATGGGAGTTGCTGTTTAATAAGGCTAATCAATACTGATGCGTAGGCATCAGTGGTGTAATCAGCCAGAAGTGGGTCATCAACTAGGTAAAGTCTATCAACACCATGGCTTGACAGAAGCTGTAGAGGCGGTGGCTTTTGGTATCCAATAAGGACGACACAGGTTTGCTGGTCTAACTTTTGGGCTAGTCTGCGTCCCTCTCCTATCATCTCCAGGGTTACATCTTCAATTTTATCTGCCGAGTGCTCGGCTACTACCCATACATCTTTCGCCTTCGTCATCTGGTGCTCATTTCAATTCAGGTTGTACTCAGCTAAGTCTAATTATCAGTTCGGCTATCTTGGTTACTACTGCACTCTAGAGGATACTCTTCAAAACCGCAAATTTCAAGCCTCTGTAATCCCAGTCCTAAAGCTCTCTGCCTACCTTGCTGCCATCATATATAGCGTTTTCAATCCGGCGAGGGGCAAAACAGTCTCCTATGGCGTAAAGTTCCTTAACCTTACCTTTAAGCGATTTGTAAATCTGGTTATTAATAACGGCTGAGACAGCATGCACCACCGTGTCTATATCCTCAATTGCACTTTCCTTAAAGGTATATGTATTGTAGGTAATGACTTTCTTGCCTGAAATTGACCTAATCCAGGTGAAGGGCATCAGGGTAACTTCCTTGTCTAACAGGCTGCGGTATACCATAGGCTTGGTGATTAGATCAATGTCTTCTCCTACCTGGAACCCCTTAGCCAGGAGGTAAACCTGTTTCCCCTGCTCTGCCAGGAATTCGGCAGTGGTGCAACCAGCTGTGTGCCCCGTCCCATCCAGGACAACAACCCTTTGACCTACACTGGCCTTGCCTAGCAGGGCACTTCGCTCATCTACCAGATTTTGCTCGGTAGCGCCGGGTATGGATAGGTGAGGGGGAGTGGAGCCAGTGGCAACAACCACGGCATCCGGGTTTTCCTTGGCTACCAGTTCCGGCGTAACCTCAGTATTGAGGTGTATGTCAACACCGAGCTTCTGAACCTGAAGGACGAGCCAGCGAGCAATGCTGGCTAACTCCTGACGGCTGGACACTTTTGAGGCAATGAGAATCTGTCCCCCTAGCTCACCGCTCTTCTCATAGAGTGAAACCTTATGACCGCGAAGAGTAGCTACCCGAGTTGCCTCTAACCCAGCAGGACCTCCACCGATAACCATAACCTTCTTCTTTACCGAAGCTGGTTTCAGCTCTGCCCATTCCTTCTCCTGGCCTATCATTGGGTTCTGCACGCAACTGATAGCAACTCCTTGAAAGACTCTTGAAATGCAGGCCTCAGTAGTGCCCACACACTGGCGGATATCCTCAAGTTGCCCCGCCTTAGCCTTATTGGGCATGTAGGGGTCAGCAATAAGAGCTCTGGTCATACTCACTAGGTCAGCATGACCATCAGCCAGGACTTTTTCTGCCTGGACGGGGTCGTTGATACGACCTACAGCCATGACCGGGATGTTTACTACCTCCCTAATGGCTGACGCCAGGGGCACCATAGCGCCAAGTGGTACATACATAGAGGAATAGTGTATGCCCTTAGCCAGCCAGTTACCGTCATTCCCGGAGGAAACATCAATCCAGTCCACCTGACCGCTTTTATCTAGCAGGATGGAAATAGCTTTGGCATCATCAACACTTACACCACCCTCCATAAACTCATCCCCGCTGATGCGGACGCCCAGTGCCAAGTCTCGGCCTATGTTCTTACGAATCTCATCAATGACCATAAACAGGGGGCGAAGGCAGTTTTCCAGTGGCCCTGAGAACTCATCGGTGCGGGCATTAAACAGGGGGGAAAAGAAGCCCATCAGAAGCTCACCGTGAGCGGCGTGGATAACGATACCATCGCACCCACCAGCCTTAGCCCTGGCTGCTGCCGAGCCGAACTGTTTGGCTATCTCTTCCAACCCTTCTCGGTCTATCTCTATTGGCACTTCCTTCTCAATATCGCATGGGATTGGTGAAGCCGCCAATGGAGGAAAAGCAGCAGGATAGAGTCGGGTTGACCAGACGCCTCCCTCGTGGCCAAGCTCTGCCACATACTTTGCCCCGTACTCATGAACAGCATCAGAAATCTTTCGGTACCACGGGATTATGCTGTCATCAACATTGGGGACAAAGGTAGAGGGCATCACAGCAGCGAGTCTAGGGTCAACCACCTGGATACCGTTACACAACATGGCAGCGCCGCCCTTAGCCTTCTCTACCTGGTAGTAGATTTCGCGCTCGTCATACATGTTATCCTTGGCGAAACAGTCAGTGTGGGGAGCGCTGACAATGCGGTTTCGCAGCTTCATTGGGCCAACATCTATAGGGCTAAATAAATACTTAAACTCGGTTACCATTCCTGTCTCCTTTCAAATTTTGAAGCCTGCTACATGAGTTTGAAGACTGCATCGGGAAGCCATAGGGCTAGCTGAGGGTAAAACATAACCAGGAGCAGCGCAATCCACTGAAGTGGTATGAAGGGGATGATGGAGCGGTAGATATCCCCCATAGTTACCCCTTTAGGAGCCACCCCTTTCATATAAAACAGGGTGAAGCCGAAGGGTGGGGTGAGGTAAGCCATCTGCATATTAATCATCCAAATAACCCCAAACCACAGGAGGCTAAAGCCTAACTCATTGAGTATCGGGACAAAAATAGGAACGGTAATCATCACGATGGTTATCTCATCTACGAAGCAGCCCATGGCGAAGTAGATTAACATCATAAAGAGGACAACATAAATGGGGGCTACCTCTAGGCCGAGCACCATCTCCTTTACTAGGGCTGAACCCCCGGTCTTGATAAAGACGCTGGAAAAGCAGAAAGCACCAAAGAGAATCCACATAATCATGCCGTTAACCGCCATAGTTCGGTAGCATGCCTCTTTCAGCATTTTGAAGTTAAGCTTGCCGTGGATAGCGGCACAAATTATAGCCCCGCCAGCACCTATAGCAGCAGCCTCGGAAGGGGAGGCGATTCCCAAGAAAATAGAGCCCAAAACCCCAGTAACAAGCAGGACAGGCAGGACTAAGCCTTTACTTAAGATGATTTTCTGCCTGAAGGAAACCCTGTCCTCCTTGGGGAGGGCGGGGGCGAGTTTCGACTGGAAGAAGCTCCTTATGCCTATATAGCTCATATAAAAGAAGGAGAGGATGAGACCGGGAATCATTCCTCCAGCAAAGAGTCTGCCTATAGATACCCTGGTTAACATACCATAGACGATAAATGAGCAACTGGGGGGAATAAGAATCCCCAGTGCCCCCCCAGCCAGGATGGGACCGATGGATATGCTCTTGTCATAGCCTCTTTCAAGCATAATGGGGAGGGCAATAAGCCCCATGGTGACAACCCCGGTAGTGGTCACCCCTGACATGGCAGCAATTACAGTGCAGATGAGCACGGTGCCTATTGCTAGACCACCCCTTACAGGACCCAGCCACTGATGCATGGCGGCGTAGAGGGCATTGGCGACCCCAGACCTTTCCAGCACACAAGCCATAAAGATAAATAGGGGCATAGCAATGAGAATTAAGTTGCGCGCCATACCATAGGTATTTTGGGCAATGTACGAAAGGCATTCGGGACCAATAAAAAGCCAGGCGGCTATTACCGAGGCACTGCCCAGGGTAAATGCCATGGGCAAGCCTAAAACCAGACCGAATACGATACCAGCCAACAGAACTGCTAAAGGAAGCCAAACCGGAGCTGTTGTCATGCTAATTCCCTCCCGGTAATAGCCTTATGCAGAAAGCGGATGTAGTGGGCTACCCCCTGAAGGAGTATTAGACCAGCAGCCAGGGGTACGGCACACTTAAGGGGGTATATGGGAGGACCCCAAGGGGAAAAGGACATCTCTTTTATCTTCACCGCCATCGTGGCATACTCAATCCCGTACTTGAGCATCAGACCACAGAACAGGAAGAAAAGCAGGTAGGTAACCGAGTCAAGAATCGCTCTGCCTCTTGGGGAAAAGCGAGCATAAATAACATCCACCCTGACATGTTGAAAGTGAAGAAGGACATGGGCGCCGGCGAGCATTGAAAAGGCACCAAACATGTGCTGAGAGCTCTCGTGAGCCCAGCTGGTAGGGGCGTTAAATACATAGCGCAAGGTTATTTCGGTAAGCAGTGTGACCATCATAAACAAAATCAAAACACTGACGATCTTGCCGCTCCAGTCACTGATGGCATCAATGCCTCTTAAAACACGCCTCATCTTTACCCTCATTTTATAAGCAAGCAAAACCAATTACAGCAAAACGCCCCCGTTTCTAAGGGGGCGTTTTGCTTTTACCAGACTAAATCACCACGGCTCCCATCACTCCTACCAGTACCCCTTCTCAATCATAAACCGTTCTGCTATCTCAAAATACTCCGCACAAGCAGGGTCATCACTCCATTCGGCTATTGCGAGCTCCTGTGTCTTGGCATAGAATGCAGCCTGATCTTCAGCGGACCACACAATTACTTCTATCCCATATTCCTCTGCGGTTATCCATGCCTTAGCCATGTCCATCTCCTGCACCCACTGGTTTCTCCAGGAGCCGGCCTCAATTGCTCCTTCCACTATAGCCTTGAGGTCATCGTCAAGATTCTCCCATACCGTCCCGTTTATAATCCACGCATCGGATGCTCCTGCCAGCGCTACTGGCTGTTTAATCCAGTAGGAGGTGACCTCGTGGAAGCTCATCGCCAAGGCGTCGGGTGCGCCCGAAAAGGTGCAAGCGTCAACAATACCGGTGGCCAGCGAGGTATAAATCTCACCCCCTGGGAACCAAACTGTCCCGGCTCCGAAGGAGGCTAAAACCCTAGCTACCAACTCGGAAGACCTAAACGGCACCCCTTCAAGGTCGGCTACACCATATATGGGGACTGTTGAGGTTATTATGTTATTACATGTCCAGAACTCATTGTCGATAAAATATACATCACCGTATTTGGCATATTCCTCTCGGAACAACTCGTTAATTCTTCCACCCTCAAAGCTCCCATATAGTTCGCCTAGCTCCCCCATTGTTACCGGAATAACAACGTCACCCCCTTGAAGGGCGGTGATAGTGACCTTCCCAGGAAAATATCCTGGCCATACACTCATCACCTCGGTGGCACCGGTGGCTACCGCATCTAGCTGCTCTTCCACAGGGCATACTGCCCCAGGGGCAGTTGCAGTCACCACAATGCGCCCGTCGGACATACTCGTAATGATCTCAGCCTCATAAACCAGGGTGTCCCATATTATCCCGGCAGACAACCAAGTTGATGGCTCCCATTCCTGCACCTCACCCGGTGCCTTTAGGGCAGCAATCTCAGCCTCCAGGTCAGAGACCTCCCCCTCAGCTGCCTTTGTCTTCGCCTTTTCCGCAGCTAACTCTGATTCCAGCGCAGCAATTTCCTCCTCGGCAGCCCCCTCTGGGGCCGCTGGAGCACAAGCGCCAGCCACTAGAGAGATAACTAGAACCAAAGCTAAAGTGACAAAGACTAAAAACTTAACCTTTTTACCCCTAATCATACTTCCTCCTTATTCCTAATTTTTGCTAGTCCTATTATTATTCAACCTTCTATCTCTGTCAATACCACCCCCTTTCCTTAATCTAATGCCAGAGTAATTTAGTAAGATATAACACATTATACAGGCTTTGTCAAGCGTAATCCCAGCTTAAGGCTGCTCAGCTACCCACTCAATCCCCAGTTCCTGGAGCTTCTCCCGCTGGGGGATTCCCTTCTCATCCCAGCCCATCATCTTGTAATAGGTGTCAATGGCTTTTTCAAACTTTTCTTTATCAAGTGTGAATCCTTTCAGCGGGCCAGCAGGTAAGGACTGGTAATGGAATCTATCAGGTATACGGTCATCCTGTCTAGTAAAGCCCTCACGAATATTAAAGGCACGCATCATATTCATGCAGCGTTCGCCTACCTTCATTAGCTCCCAGACTGAGGTGCCCCAACCGGTGACCGCCCTGGTGATTTCAGCTATCTGTGCTGGTTGGTATCCTTGTGAAGCGAAGATACACATGGAGAGGGAATCCACGGTAGTTAGCCAGTTGGTAACATACATATAGGCGCGAACCCTCAACGGGCTGCCGAAGTCTTCACGGGGCAGGGGTTCTAATAGTCCCAAGGGCTTAAACTGGTCTAACCCAGCCCCTGGCTTGTCCAGTATGTGAGGGAATAGTATGTTGCGCACATGGTCAGCACCACAGGGGTTCAAGGCATAGCCCAAGCCGATAACTGGCTTGACATAGGGTCCGTGCATCGGGATTTCAGACCCCTTAGCCTGCATAGCATACTGTTCAGTGCCTCTGCCTATTTTGCGAGCGGCACGGAGACAGCCTTCAGCTAGAATGTCTCCAAAACCCTCTCGCTTGCAAATCATCTCTACCGCTTTCAACATGGCTTCAGCATCGCCGAACTCCAGTTTGAGTCCGCCGGTATCCTTTTCGGTAAGCAGCCCTCTCTGAAAGCACTCCATAGCAAAGGCTATGGTTACCCCGCAAGATATAGAATCCACGGTATAGGCGCTACATAGCTCATTCGCCTTAGCGATAGCCCCGAGGTTGTCAATGCCACAGCATGAGCCGAAAGCAAGATTAGTTTCATATTCAGGTCCATGGTAGTATTCAGAGGTAACATTATAAGGCTCGCCTACTTTCACCGTGTGCTTGCAACGAACAGGGCAGGCATAGCATGTATCCCGTCCCGAGCCAAAGGTTTCCATATAGTATTTAGCTCCTAGTTTATCCACCCCGGCAAAGACACCCTCCTGAAAGTTGCGGGTGACCAGACCACCGGCTTTGCTATATGATTCCGGACCACCAAGGGTTCCGATTTCATGATACTCGCCAACGAAGGGGTGGGCCTTCATATTGTCACGAAACCACTTTGCCATAGCGCTAACTGCCTTTGGGTCAGCCATAGCCGGTGGGTTATGTCCACGAACGGCAATTCCCTTCAGATTTTTTGACCCCATTACCGCACCCATTCCATTTCGCCCGGCAAAATGGCGGAGGTCGTTTACAATACAGGCGAAACGAACTAGCTTCTCAGCCCCGGGACCTATCAAGGCAGTGCGGATTAGCGAGTCACCGAGTTCCTTCCTTATTAGCTCCTGGGTCTCAGCCGTAGGCTTGCCCCACAGGTGAGTAGCATCCTTTATCTCCACCTTGCCGTCTTGAATCCACAGGTACACAGGCTTATTTGCTTTACCCTCAATAACAATAGCGTCAAATCCAGCATGCTTTAGTTCTGCTCCCCAGTAACCACCAACCTCCGAACTAGTGAAGGCGTTAGTGAGCGGTGATTTTGCTCCAACGGCATTCCTACCACTTCCACCCACCGGGGCTCCGGTTACAACACCATTGGCAAAGACCAGCTTGTTTTCGGGAGCAAAGGGGTCTACTTTCGGCTTCTGCTCCTTCAGGAGATAATAACTGATTAGAGTTGTCCCCCCCAGGTAGCGGCGATAGAAGTCCTCATCATGCTCTTCAACCGAAGTTTTCCCCTGGCTAAGATTGACCCGCAGAATTTTACCATTGTACCCGTATGGCATTTTATCCTCCTTTCAAGGTTTTTCTAAAAAATTGAGAGGTAATGGCTGCCAATGGCACTTTGCCACCCTCGCTCAATTCTTGAACTAATTAATATCATCAAACAAAGGCATTGTCAACCCTCTCTTCGGAGGCTTTTAGTAAGTTATGATACAGAGTGTATAGTTGAGCAGGGGTAAGGTATTAGTAAGGAAGATTCTGACTAATATCAATCGGGCTTCTTCAGCCACATCTTTTATACAAAACCAGCAAAGGGACGCCGGACTACAGCATTATAGACCCAGTTAATCATGGTAGTAAAGTCGAAGACCGGCAGCCTGACTGCTTCCTGAACAGCCCAGGCATAGGGTGGCATATCACTGCACTCAAGGAGGAGGGCGCCAATATCCGGGTTGTCACTGACCATTCGCTTGGCCAGGTCAACAAGTCCCTGCTCGAACTTGACGTTATTGAGATGCCCCGTGCCCTGAAGAACGTTTTGCATATCAGGCAAGCCCTGGGCGCCAGCAATAACAATGGTGGACAGGTCATTAACTCCGCATGCGTTAAGGGCAGCGGGTGATAGAGCATTGGCATTAGCACAGATA
>Ga0209978_10001450_pt1 | contig 10080 bp, 6 predicted proteins | sample BentaG_FD_182805 | JGI IMG/M metagenome (GOLD analysis project Ga0209978, IMG submission 182805) | Deep subsurface microbial communities from South Atlantic Ocean to uncover new lineages of life (NeLLi) - Benguela_00093 metaG (SPAdes)... | ecosystem: Environmental > Aquatic > Marine > Oceanic >...
TAGGGGCAGTCTCTAGTAATGCTAGCATGACGGAAGGAGGTACTAGAAAACCAGCGTTTATGTTTTCTACTGATGTAATCTGTGATACACATGTAAATTGGTTTCAAGTACAAGCTGAAAGAATGAATGTTCCTCATTTTTCAATCGATGTACCACATGTTGTTAGTAATACTAATAATAGGCAATTAAATTATTTTAAGAAATATATTTCAGAGCAATTGTATGAATTCATTGATTTTATGCAAGAAGTAACTGGACACGAATATAATGAAGAGAAAGCAAGAGAAGTAACCGAAAACTCTTGGAATCTTAGTATGGTGTGGCAAGATATCTATAAATTGAGAAAGGAAGTTCCCTGTCCGATTTCTACAAGGGATACTTTTGGAGGACTCTTTCCTTTGTTCACTATGCCCGGTTTAAAAGAACCTATTAAATTATATAAAAGAATGTATAGAGAAGCTAAACAAAGAGTGGACAATAAAATTGGAGCTCTTAAGAATGAAGAGTTTCGTTTAATGTTTGAAGGTATTCCTTTCTGGTATCATCTGAAGTTCTTTAGTAAACTCGAACAATGGAACTCTATCATTGTTTATGAACCCTATACCTATGCATTTAGCAAGTATATGAACCCAAATGTTACAAAAGAAATGGTCCTCGACAAACCAATAGAGGCAATGTCAGAATTAATGATGAGTTTCTGGTACGTTTATGATCTTGAAACGAGAATAAAGAAATTCGCTGAAACTGTTGAAGAATGGAAAATTGATGGAGTTATTTTGCACGAAAATCTTTCTTGTAGACCTAACTCTTGTGGCCTTTATGACCTTAAGAAACATTTAATGGACGATTACGATATTCCTTGCCTGGTTATAACTGCTGATATGAACGATCCGAGAAAATTAAACGAAATACAAGTTACTAACCAAATAGAAAGTTTTATAGAAATTCTGCGACAAAGAAAAAGACGATAATAATTTTCTCCTCTTACAGCGATTTTTTCTTATTTAAATTTGTTTAATGCGTTAGTGATTTCATCTTTTACCAACCCTTCACTACTTGAGAGAAAAAGATTCAAAGCTTCCTTCGATTTTTCACCACCTAGGTTACCCAAAGCCCAAGCTATCATACCTTGTACTCTTTTGTCTTTATTTTCGTCAAAAGCCTTAATTAATTCAGGGATATATTTGCGATCATGAGTGTTTCCCATAGCTCGAGCAACATTCATCTTCCATCGCCAGATATCATTAAAGGACATGTAAAACATGTTGGGCCATATAATTGACTTATAAAATTTCTTATTCATATGCAGTAATTTAGTCAATTCGAAATCTTCTATTTTAGCATTAACTCTCTTATTAAGGGGTAATTCTTTTGCTAACCATGCCTGATTACGAGGACATACGTTTTGACATCGATCACAGCCATACACATAAAGACCCATAGGTTCTCTTAGTTCAGTTGGTGTTATCCCTTCTCCATAATAACTGAGATAAGAAATACATTTTCTTGGATCAATAGTATTAGGTTTTCTTAAAGCACCAGTGGGACAGGATGTTATGCATGTATTTTTACACCAATTTGGACAGCCAATCTCAATTGTAGGCTTATCAGGGACAAACTTATAATTTATGATAATTGGAATTGGAGTAATCCATGAGCTTTTTCTCGCAACCTTATTAGAATAGAAAAAATTATTTTTTCCGAAAGTTCCTAATCCTGCTCTAGCAGCAGATAATCGGTGGGGCATATTAAATGGAACTTTTGAATCAATTCCATTATCTCTTAGAAAAACACGAAATTTTTTGATTCTTTGATATAGTTGTCCTTTTGTCATACGATCGTCGTCTAAATATGTTCGCCCGAAGTGACCCTCTAATTCCGTGGGAAAACTTTCTTTAAAGTAAACATCTATTAATACAACAATCGTTCTTGCATCTGGCATAAAAAATTTTGGATCTACTCCATTAAAAATATCTGTACCTTTACTTAATAGCCATGAATATTCATCTTTTCGCGAGATTAATATTTCTCTTTGTGATTCAAACGATTCAGCTGATGTAAATCCTATATCCTCAAAGCCTAGCTCCACTGCTTTGTTAATAAGCTCTTTTTTCTTCATAATATTGGAAAACTATCTCAATAATTCTTAGTTACATTAGAAAAGAACTTAATAATTTAATAAATTAGGCCTTATATTCCAATAAGTTTGTTTTTCCTTACTCAAAAATTATTGTTTTATTATTACTAATAAATACTCTATCTTCAAACACAAGTTTTAATGCCTTTGAAAGAGATATTATTTCTACTTCTCTTCCGGCTCGTTGCATATCTTTTACAGAATATTTATGATCCACATGAATAACTTCTTGGACAATTATCGATCCTTCGTCCAATTCCTCATTAACAAAGTGAGAAGTGGCTCCTATAATTTTTACTCCTCGTTGAAAGGCTTGAAAATAAGGTTTTGCTCCAATAAAAGCTGGTAAAAATGAATGATGTATGTTTATGATTCGATTTTTGAATTTTAATACAAAATTTGGAGTTAGAATTCTCATATATTTGGCTAATACAATGTAATCATGATCAAATTTTCCGAGTATCTTTAAAATTTCTTCTTCATGTTCTTCTCTGGTTTTATTTTGATGACTGAAAAAATAAAATGGTATCTTAAACTTGTTGACTAATGATTCTAAATCAGGATAGTTGCTAATAACGGCAATAATTTCTGCATTTATTTCTTTATATTCATTTTTAATTAATAAATCTCCTAAACAGTGATGTTCCTTAGTAACAAATACTATAATTTTCTTTTTTCTGTGTTTAATGAGATCAATATTGGCATTATCAGGTAAAACCTCTCTCAACTGATTAATTATGATATGTTCATTAACTTCTCCAGTGAATTCTGACCGCATAAAAAAATGTTCGCTCTCTGCTTCAACAAATTCGCTATTACTAATAATATTTAGCCCGTTTTCGTAAAGCACGCCTGTAATTTTATGGATCAGTCCTTTCTCATCACTACAGTCTACTAAAAGAATATAATTTTGCATTTGTATTTTTCTCAACTCTGATAGAATATATTTTTAAAGGAAAACTATTAATATTTTCCATTTAGCTAACATTGAGATATAAAAATGTAAACTATTATAAATTTCAAAAACTCATTATTAATTAGTTTTAAATTACGAATTTTGAAAGCTGTGTTATTTCTATAATTATAGTTTTTCTGTTTGGTTTACGATGGTTGAAGAAACTGAAGTTAGTTTACTAGATAGGGCAGAGATAGAGGAAAAGAATTATAAATGGGAGAAAGCTGCTGAATTATATGAAAAGGCTGCAGAAATATTAAATAAAGAAAAAAACCTAGAGAATGCCGCAAAAGTTTACAATAAGCTTGGAGACATATGCCTACGAGCTGTTTTTGCATCAGAAACTAAAGATGGTTTTTTAAATTGGATAGAACAAGCTGTCAAAGCTTTTAATAAGGCAGAGAGTCTTTTTATCCGGAGAAATGATAAATTTTTAGGTATGGAAAGTAAAGCTAAGGCTTTATATACAATGGGTTATGCACCTTCTTCAATTGAAAAAGGAAAAGCTGTTTTAAAAGAATCAATTAACCTTTGTTTAGAATTGAATAAAATATATTCGAGTAGAAATGATAAAGAGAATCTAATAAACTCATACATATTAATATTAAAATCGATATCAAGGTTATTTATTTTATGTAAAAACGCAACTGAGTTTAACTCTTATTTGCAAATGAATCGTAATTTAACAGAAAAGGCCTGGACGCTCTTAAAAGATATTAATAATATAGATTTTAAAGCTGATTTAGTGTATTTGGAAAGTCTCTCCTATTCAATGAATAGATATACGGCTCTTACTTATAGAGACGAAAAGGAAGAAGATATACGTAAAAAATTCTTTGTAAGATGTAAAGAAGTCTTAGGTTTAGTTAATAATTGCGATGATTTTTATGTTCTTGGACGCGTTTATTTAGCAGTAGGAATACATTATGGTATGTTCGGAACTATATTTGTTGAAGAACATTATGAACGGTTAGAATTAGTGGAAAAATGTTTCGCTCTATTAGAAAAATCTTCAATGTTTTGCAGGAGTTCAGGAAATTATGTTGATATGATCATTAGTATTTATACTAGAGATTACTTAGCTAGTCTTTTTGGAAGATTTAACTATCTTCAGAAGAGAATTTTTAGAGATACTCAAGAACTTCAGAAATTTAGTGAGATATATGATGGTTTATATACCTTTCACGGTCTCTTGACCTCTCGCACTTCTATGATGTATTATCATAATTTTGCTGCTAGGAGCTTTTTAAAAAAGGATACAAGGAAATCTTATGCAAAATTGGGAATTAAATATGCAAAAAAGCAATTTGAGAAACTTTCATTTGGACCTTTTTACCCTCTTACTTATCAAATATTAACTCATTTATATTCAATCTTAGTTATACTTGCTGAAGAAGATGATCCTCAAGAAGAGTATATTCAAAAGATGTTCTACTATGCAGATCAAGCTGAAATGTCAGCTAAGGAATATAAAGGAGGAAATGCGAGATCCGCTGGTTTTGATTCGATTTATAGAGCAAACAAAACTATGGTAGATATCGTTAAAAACAAGAGAGAAAAAATTAATCATTTAAAAATTGCGATTGAAGCTCAAAACAGTAATATTAAATATGCAATTGAGTCTGATAGTGTATATTTTGCAGCTCAACTACGTTTAGGTCTGCTTTACGAGGAATTAGGAATACTTGCAAATGAAGAAAAATCCTTGATGGAAGCAAGGGAACTTTTTCTTCGTGTAATAAAAGAAGTATCAGAAAAAGGTTATCTATATTATAGTGCTGCTTGTTATGAATATATAGCTCGTTTAGAAGATCGTTTAGGTAATCATATGATTTCTGCAGAATATTATGAAAAAGCACAAAACGCTCATGAGGAATCGCTATCATCAATTGAATATAAACCCTTGAAAGATAGAGTTAATAATAAAATTAAGTATGCTAATGCTTGGAGTTTAATCGAAAATGCAAAGGCAAACCATAAAAGAGAAAAACATCTAGTTGCAAAAACAGCATATGAAAAAGCATGTAATATTCTTAGAGAATTACCCGATTATAATTACGAAGCTTCTTATTTCTATTCTTGGGCAATTCTGGAAAATGCGGAGCAACACAGTAAACTTGAGAATTTTCTGGAAGCTATAAAATGCTTTCAGAAAGCAGAAGATAATTTTAGGATTGCTAAGATGGCTATAAGATATAAAAGAAAGATGGAACGAGCGTCAAAAGATTTAAAAAAACTCGAGAAAGTAGCAAATATAAGAATAGATTACTGTTCAGCTCGAACAAATCTTGAAAAAGCAAGAATCTTAGCAAAAGAGGGTGATCATCTCAACGCTGCTGAGCGATTTGGCCTTGCTGCAACCCAAATTAATAATATTTGCTCTATGTTTAAGATCAAGCGTGAACGCGGAGATCTAGAAGCAGTATATTACCTTTGTAAAGCTTGGGAGAATATGGAAATTGCCGAAATCTATGAAGACCCAAAAAAATATTCGATGTCAGCAGAATTATTTTCAAGAGCTAGTGAATTATTCAGAGAAAGCAAATTAAAATCATTAGCAATAGGAAATTCAAATTTTTGTTTAGCTTTAGAGCAAGGGTGTAATTTTGATAAATCTCATGATATTGATGTAAAAAAAAATCTATTTCTAAAGGTTAAATCTATTCTGAGGAATGCTGCTGATGCCTATGAAAAAGGTGGATTTGAAAATGCTGCTGATTGGGCTTTGGCAATATCCACTTATTTTGACGCAGCTTGGCATTTAATCCAAGCAGATTATGAATTAAGAATTGATAAAAGAAAAGAATTATTAAATATTGGAGTTGAATACTTGAAAGCATCTGCAAAATTGTTTAATAAAGCAGGATATAAAAATAAAGAGAAGGAGGTTATAGAAAGAGTAAAAAGAGTAAATAAAGAAGAAAAAATTTTAATTTCAGCTTTAAATACAATTAAAAAACCATCAATTTCAAGCAGTACTGAAGGTATAGTAGCACCTTCCTGTCCAATAGAAACAAGCCAATCTCCTAGAATTGGTGAGATTCAGCAATATACTGAAGAAGTAAGTATGTTTTTAGAGAAAGATAGTAAGATAGAGAAGTTAACAGATAAGATTAGGGTTTTTGTAAGCTATGCCACTGCTGATTCGGATTACTTTCAAGTTTCAAATATTTCTAACCTCCTAGCCGAAAATCCTGATATTGGAAAGGTATTTTATTGGGAAGAAGATCTTCAAGATGATATCTATGAATATATGAATAAAAATCTAGCAAAGTGCGATATTTTTCTTATATTTTGCTCTGCAAACACAAATCAATCAGAACCAGTTCAAATGGAATGGCAAGCAGCTCTTAAAATTAAGAAAAAAATTATTCCCGTATTTATCAACGAGTCAGACATTCCCCCATTACTTTCTACTAAATTAGGTGTTAAATTTATTGAAAACGATATAAAGAAAACAACAGACCAAATTTATCAATTAGTTTTAAAAAAGTTAAACCTCTAAATTTGTAAAGTTATTTCGGAAATAGTGGTTGAAATTCATTTTGTCTAGCCATTTGAATAGCATTTTTTTGTTCTTTATCGCTAAGTTTTTCATATCTTGTAGCGGCATCTAACACTAATGGCCATAACCTCACATCACATGGTAATGAGTACGTCGTAACTCCTTCTTGGGATAATGTAAACCACACGGCTTGATCTATTAGTTCTTGGTTATCAAGAGGTTCATACCAGGTATTATAATTAGCATCTCCCTGCCATCGGCACCTAGAAATAGCTTTAATAGCAGTAACACCAATGTTTTTCTCACGTGTAATTTCTAGAATCCTCTTAAAGTCATTGACAGGGTTAGGATTTACTAACGCTGAGATATAAACAGGTAGTAAGACTGTATCGATATCATCAGATAACTCGATAGCTTTCTGGAGCACCCTTACATCGTCATGTGCCGTAATACCTATATTTTTTATTAACCCTGTTTCCTTAGCTTCGCGAAAAGCTTCCATGGCTCCATTTTCTCCTAAAATTTGATCTAACTCCTCCATAGAAGAAACTGCGTGAAACTGATACAGATCAAAATACGAAGTGCCAAGTTTTTCTAAAGATTTATTGAGCTGTCTCCAAGCTCCATTCTTTTTTCTCTTTAAAGTTTTTTCCGACAGAAAAAATTTGTTCCTATATTTTTCTATCCAAGGATTAAGGCGTACCTCTGCGTTACCATAGGTTGGAGCAACATCAATCATATTTATTCCATGATCCATTGCGAGTTTTACCGCCTTATCCGCTTCACTTTGGTCAATATATCCTAACCCACATCCACCCATTGTAATAAATGTAATTTTAGCTCCGGTTTTTCCAAAAATCCGCGTTTCCATTTATCCACCTTATTAATCTATTTTTATAATGAAATTAGTTTTTGTATTAAATTAAGTTTTCTCAATACAGGATTTAATATAAAGGATGATTATTCTTTGGATTCTTATAAGAATAATACTTAAAACCAAAATAAGAGGGTGAATTTATGAAGTTAAATTTATTCTCTCTAATTTATTAATTGGAAATTTTAACCCAAGAGTTTGGAGTAAGGATTAAGTATTGATCTCCAAGACGAGCCATAGAACCACCATTTTCTCTTAGGAATGATTTTATATCTTCTATTCCTCTTTTAAGTTTAGTGATGTCTAAATTTTTTAATATGTCTTTAGCATTAAGTATTAAAATTCTTTTTCCTAGGAGTTCTTTTTTGATTTCTTCAACCTGTTCAAGTGAAGAGAAGTCGTACTTCTTAATAGTAAAACTTTGCTTTAACGATGAGAGCTCTCGAGAAAATCCCATCGTTTCTTCTGGCGAACTTAAAAGATCAGCCTCAACTTTTTTCCAATATCTACCCAATTTCATACCACGACCTATAATTTTTTGGTTAAATTAGTTTTTTGATTAGCGTTTAAAATCTATCTTCAACTGTATTTAAATGGAAGAAATATCTAGGTGTATCATTAAAGGACACATATATATAATTCAAGAAATCTCTGAAATCTTGATATTTTTACCCAATTTACATTATTTTGATAAATTTTAGTTAGGATAAATATTGTCTATCAAGGCACTTTAATCGTTATATTATTCTGATATTATGATTATAACAAATTCTATGACTCAAGAAATGTGAAATACTTAGATTTGTAAAAATAAGTAAAATGTTAAAAAAAATTATATAAAAATATAAAAAATTAAGATGTCATAAAAAAGACTACAATTCTAGTGCTTGTTCTATATAAGATGGTTTAATAGAATTAAATGCATTTCTTAAACTTTTTTCTGCGTCATACATGATATTATCAATTATCTCCTTTACAGTTTCCACGCGATCAATTAATCCGATACTTTGTCCTAAATAAACAGTACCATCTTGTACATTTCCTTGATAGGTCATTTCTAGTTCAGCTAATTCTCTTTCAACTTTGGACATTGAAAATTCTCCAGCTTGTTTTTCCTCTTTGCTTTCAACTAAACCATGCGTTTCAGCAAGTTTATTCTTCCAGACTCTCGCAGGACCAAAAATCCCCGTTTTTAGTTCAGTATCAGACGTACTAGAATTAACTACAATTTCTTTGTAATTATCGTGGAATTCGCATTCTTTGGACGAGATAAATCTTGAACCCATCGCAATAGCACCGGCACCCATAGATAAAGCGGAAGCTAATCCTTCACCTGTAGCGTAACCTCCAGAAGCAATAACAGGAACATCTGGTAATTTTTTTCTTATTTCTTGCAAGAGAACTAATGTACTTATATTCTCGTAAGATTGATGCCCTCCACCTTCGACTCCAGTGGCAATAATTCCGTCAACTCCACTGTCTACTAGTTTTTTTGCTAGATAAATCGAAGGTGCTACATGGAAGTGTTTAATTCTTGAACCAGTTTCTTTTAATTTCTCAAAATGTTTGTTATAAATCAGTTTAGGTGAACCTGCACTCGTAATTAAATAAACGCATTGTTCTTTTATCTTCGGATTTTCCATGATAAATCGAGGAAGTTGCCTACAGAGCTTTATGGCGTCAGGTTGTAATCTAGCTGTTCTAATGTTAAAACCAAAAGGCTTATCTGTGTGCTCTACTACATATTCCATGCTTTTCTTCATTTCATTTAAAGTTACAATTCCGTGGAGAGTCACATGGCTCAATACACCTAAACCCCCTGCTTCCGAGACTGCCACAGTTAATTTAGTTGTATAAAACGGACCCATTGGTGCGCTTAAAATTGGATGTTTAATTCCAAGCATCTTGGTAATATTAGTTTCAATAACCATTTTAAATCACTTTTTTTTTTGTTAGATCTTATACTAAATTTATTCAAATATTTGTTTATATAAACAATTAATTTATCAAAATTGAAATATCATATATAAATGTTTTCCTACACTTGCAATGGTTAAAATTTCATAGTTTTTACCGAATCCTCATTCACTGAATGAGCGTTCATTTATTTTGTGTTGATCTTTATTATTCAACGAAAAATATTATTCACCGAAAACGCAGTATATCAGATTTTAACGAAGGTCTATTAATTAAGTAATAATTATTCGAAATTCGACAATTTTCCTTTTATTATTTTAACACCGAACTCTTAATATAATAAGTATTTAAAGAATTAGGAACTGAATTCTCATAAAAATTAAAATAAAATCGGGAATAAAATGAGGAAAAATTAAGATGTTATAAAAAAGACTACAAATCTACTGTTTGTTCTATATAAGATGGCTTTATACTATTGAAGCATTTCTTAAACTTTTTTCTGCGTCCTGTACGATAGTATCAATTATCTCCTTTACAGTTTCCACGCGATCAATCAATCCGATACTTTGTCCAACATAAACAATACCTTCCTGAACATTTCCTTTATAGGTCATTTCTAATTCAGCTAGTTCCCTTTCAACTTTGGTAGTTGAAGTTTCTCCAGCTTGTTTTTCCTCTTTACTTTCAATTAA
>Ga0209978_10001451_pt1 | contig 10078 bp, 7 predicted proteins | sample BentaG_FD_182805 | JGI IMG/M metagenome (GOLD analysis project Ga0209978, IMG submission 182805) | Deep subsurface microbial communities from South Atlantic Ocean to uncover new lineages of life (NeLLi) - Benguela_00093 metaG (SPAdes)... | ecosystem: Environmental > Aquatic > Marine > Oceanic >...
AGAGCAAGCTATCTAGGATCAGTGCTAAAGTGGAATCTAGAGAAGATCATGCGGTTCTTCGGTTGGAAAACTACAGAGATAGCCATGCGATACGCACACAAATCTGTCGAAGATATGAAAACGTGGTTTTAGAATATGTGGCCGTCAATGTCTCAAAACTTTCTTTCGTTTAAGAGTAGATACAAAGTATGGAAACTTAGAAATAGTTGACTAGTTTTTAAGTAGCTACTCTTAAATGAAAGAAAGTTTCGCAGTTATGGTGAGCGACCTAGGTTGGCAGTCATCAAAGCTAAAGGCTTGACATACACTTATCCGAACGCCACAAAACCTGCTATTCAAGAAATCTCCCTGAAAATCGAAAAAGGCGAGTTCGTCATCTTAACAGGCCCAAGCGGATGTGGAAAAACCACTCTATGCCGATGCCTTAACGGTTTGATTCCCCACTTCTATCAAGGAGATCTAGAAGGCGAAATTCAAGTCGTCGGCCTAGACGTAGCGGACACTCCAATTCACAAACTTGCCTCTCACGTTGGACTTGTATTTCAGAATCCAGAAAATCAACTGTTTGCCCTGTCTGTTGAAAAAGACGTTGCGTTCGGGCTAGAAAACCTTGGTGTCCCAAGAGAAAAAATGCGCAAACAGGTGGATTGGGCCCTGGAGATCGCTGGCATCTATGACCTGCGAGAAAGAGCACCACACGAGCTTTCTGGAGGACAACAGCAACGAGTAACCATTGCAAGCATCATAGCAATGCACCCTGAAATTATGGTGCTGGACGAACCAACCTCCTTTCTAGACCCTCTGGGCGCCCAAAAAATCTTCAAAGTCATAGATGAACTGAACAAGTCTTTAGGTATGACGGTGATCTTGGTTGAGCACCGATTAGATTTGGCGGCAAGATACGCCAACCACGTTATTGTAATGGATAAAGGAGAAATTGTCTTAGATGGCGACCCCAGAACGGTTTTAAACTCTCAAAAAGCTCGTTTACTAGGGGTTGGAATACCGAAAGCAACAAGACTCTATCAGATTCTTAAAGAAGAAAACGGATTGAGCACAGAAAAAGTGCCCGTGACAGCAGACGAAATTGCGGTGCTCTTGCGGGAGGTTTTGAAAACGTGATAGAAGTCGAAGACGTTCATTTCACTTATCCAATAGGTGTCGAGGCGCTGAAAGGCGTCTCTCTAACAATCAAAGATGGCGAATTTATAGCTATAATGGGTCAAAACGGCGCTGGAAAAACAACATTAATAAAACATTTTAATGGACTGCTGAAACCGACAAAGGGAGAAGTTTTAGTTGATGGTGTAAACACGAAAAACACAAGTGTAGCTAAGCTCGCTAGAAACGTGGGATTTGTCTTTCAAAATCCTGACAATCAACTTTTCTGCGAAACGGTGGAGGAAGAAGTTGCTTTTGCCCTCAAAAATTTTGGCTTCAAAGAAACTACATGGAAAAAAAGAGTAACGTGGGCTCTGAACCTGCTAGGGCTAACAGAATATCGGAAAACTTCGCCTTTCATGCTAAGCGGAGGTGAAAGAAAACGCGTTGCTTTAGCGTCGGTACTTGCATGGAACCCAAAAGTTGTGGCAATGGATGAACCTACAATAGGACAAGACTACCAGCAGAAAGAAATACTTCGCCAATTCATAATCCAATTGAACACCCAAGGAAAAACCGTTGTAGTAGTTACTCATGATGTAGAGTTTGTGGCGGAATGTAACCCCCGTGTTATACTAATGTCTGAAGGAAAAATTGTCGCAGACGGTGTCGGGAACAAAGTACTCACAGATGTTGACCGTTTAACTCAAGCTTCTATAGTGCCACCGCAAATAACTCAAATTTTTATGCGATTAGCAGATTTTGGACTACCAGTTGACGTGATTGACATTTACGAGGCAAGAGAAATTTTGCTTAAACGGTTGGGTAAGAAATGAGCGTTTTTGATGGCTTAAGGTTTAGAAGAGTTTCGTCACCCATCCACGTGCTGGATCCGCGGATCAAGTTTCTCTATGTTTGCTCAATTTTCGTGGTTGCCATAATTTTCTGGGAGTTGCTCCCACTGCTCATCTTGTTTCTGATGCAGATTCCATTTGTTCTTTTGGCACGTGTTCAGAAAGAATGGGTACGGTCTCTCAGAGGAGCAGCATTTCTAGCTGCGATTATTTTCAGTACAAACATCATTTTCAGATTTATATATGCAAACTACACGTTAACGGCTCACGATATTGAATATGCTTCAGCGATGATGTTGCGCTTCGTGGTGCTTGTCGAGTCTTTCTCAATATTCTTTCTAACTACCTCACCAGACCATTTAGGCTTGGCTTTAGAACAAAGCCACGTTCCATACGAGTTCTGTTTCGCTTTCACCACCGCTGTACGGTTCGTTCCGGTCTTAGCTGATGAGGCCCAAACGATTATGGATGCTCAGAAGTCGAGGGGACTAGAGCTTGAGAAGGGCAATTTTTTGAAGAGAGTACGAAACTACATTCCAATTCTCATCCCTCTAATCATCAGCGCCATCCGTAGAAGTCTCGAGCTTGCAGAAGCTATGGAATCAAGGGCTTGGGGTGCCATTGAGAAACGTACTAACCTGTACATTTTGAAAATAAGGAAAGCTGACTATTTGCTAATTCTAATTTCCATTCTTATACTGATTGTCGGTGTTTACATAAAGTTTTACGTGTTTGTACCATCATTTTCCGATTTTTTAGGGCTGTAAAACTTCCGCGAAAAACTCATACTGTTAAACTAAACGGTAACCACAAGATTTTTAAAAAGTAGGAAAGTATTGCCTCTTTCGGCGAAAAAGATTGAAGATGCTGGAAGCCGCAGCAAAGGAAATCCTCGCAGGCGTACAAAAAGCCATAGCATCACTGGATTCTGACCAAGTAGAAACGATGCTAAAGATGATAATCAAATCCCAAGACAAGAGAATCTTCATTGTAGGCATGGGCAGAAGCGGGTTTGTCGGCCGTTCCTTCGCGTTGCGCTTGATGAATCTAGGGTTTAATGTGTATTTCTTAGGCGAGACTATAACACCAGCAGCGGGAAAAAACGATTTAGTCATCGCCATCTCGGGAACTGGCATGACGAAGATGGTGTTAAGCGCAAGTACGGCTGCAAAGGATGTTGGTGCAAAGGTCATCGCTGTTACTACTTATGACAAGTCTTCTCTGGGAGACATCGCAGACCACGTGGTTGTTCTTACAGGTCGAACAAAGATGGGCTGGCCCAGAGAAGAGAATTATCTTTCAAGACAGATCTTGGGCGAGCGTGAACCCCTAAGTCCTCTCGGCAGTATCTTCGAAAATAACTGCATGATATTCCTTGACAGCTTTATTGTAGAGCTTATGTACCGTTTAAATAAGACCGAGGAAGAATTAATGCAAAAACATGCGACAATAGAATAGAGGCAGATGCAATGCGGGCTAAATGGAAAAAGAAACGAATGAAGCGGGAGAAGAGAAAGCGGCAGCGGAGAAGGAAGAGGTACAAATAATCCTCAGTTTTCCGTTTAGCTATCAGCCAAGGAAACAAAATTTGCCTTTTCAAGATCACGTACAAATTTCAACACGTGTTCCGCACTTGTTTCACAGTACTCCGCTGAAACTGCCCTTGCAATCTTGTACACTGTACGTTTTCCGTCCATAAAATTTAAGATTTCATACGTTTTCTTTCTGAAGCCTTTGTCTTTCTTTCCGATCTCCTCATACCATTCGTACTCTTTCTCGCCCAACGCTTTCTTCAAAGCGTCTACATTGAGGGGGCCTTTGAACAATCGTTTTGGAGTTAAACTTTTTGCTTCTCTTACTGCTTCGCTTTCTTTCAGCTGAGTAGGAAGAGTGATTTTTGCTATTTTCGTGGCATGGGCTAGGGTTTCTTTGAATCGTTCAATTTCAAGTTGGCTATAACGCTCTATGTCTTCCGTGTATTTCGCGATGATGTTTTCTAACTCTGGGCTACCTCCTAGCCTTTTCACTGAGTTTATTGCCTTTTTTTCCCGCCAAACTATATGCTCCACTTTATTCTTGAAGTTGAATGCTGTTTTGGCAAGTTCTTCTGCCAACTCGGCAGAGTCAAAGCTGTTCTTCTTCTGGAACAAAGTTGTAACAGCTTCTTCGGCTGCTTCCCGCAGTCTAGCCATCGCTCCCCACCTCGTTAGGTTTGCCATGAAAATTGCATCTTCAACAGTGGCGTTGGCAAGGGTTAAGGCTGCAACCATGGCTATCCAGCCGACACGTTTTAAGCTGTTTTCGCTAACTTTGTCAATTGAATCCATGCTTGAATGGTAGTAAAGATCTGGCCACTGAAGCAGCATAATGCATGGAACACCAAAGGTGGAGTCGTTGAATTCTGCATGGTCGCTTCCACCGCTGAAGGCGTTGATGGAGTATCGGAATGTGGATGCTGAGCCAAATGCTGTTTTCGGGTCAAACTCCTCTACTGAGCGTTCAAGGAGGCTGAAAACGTAGTCGTTAAGATACGATGGATTAGAATCTGGAGTTTTGTCTAGGTTGAGAGTAGACTTGCAGAGCTCTTGATTTTGACCTACCATGTCAAGATTTATACCAGCTACTAATTTGGACGCTAAATCTTCATGGTGATATAGAAACGCGATTGTACCGAAAGTTTCCGGTACCCAAAGAAAGCGTATTGTTCTCGCTGGCCTCTCAATTTTGCCAGACTCCATAAGCCTTTGTATGGCGTGGGCGATTTCTAGAAGTAAGCCGCTACCAGAGGCGTTGTCGTTTGCGCTTGGTTTTGGATGACAGAGATGCGCAACTAGAAAGACTTCTTCGTTTGGCTTTAAGTTGCCTTGTATTGTAGCTGTTACGACATCTAAGTTGCCGGGGAATAGTTTCGCGTCGACTTTAGCTTTCAACATTACAGACTTGTCGCCTTTGAGTAAAGCTCGCAAGTGGTTTCCTTGTCGCTTACTGAGGGAAAAACCAAAACTCACCTTGTCTAATTCTTCCTTTGTAGGCCAGATGGATTGGTAGGCGTGGGCATCAGGTATGTCAACGCTTTCCCGAACGTTTTCCATCTCATGCGTTATGGTGTCAGTTATGACCCCAGCAGCGCCATACTTGTAGACTGCTTGTTCATGAACCCTTTTTGCTCTACCAGTTGCCAAAACGAATTTGCCTCTTACGTCCTTTCCCTCATAATGTTTTGGTTTGGTTCCTTCGCCTACATCAATTAGCTCGGCTGTTATGCCTTGAGTTGGTGTGGCTTTGCTGTAAGCGTGGAGACACGTGGGCACGTCTTCGTATCTGACAATGAGTTTCTTTTCAGGTTCAACCAAGTGTAGTTCTGCGCTTTTGACTTCCCATCCAATTGGAGAAGTCCACGTCCAATATTTTTTGGCGCCATCTGAGGTGAATTGTTCGATTTTGGCATCTTTGAAACCGAGTCTGTGCAGTGTGTCTCTGACGTATTCGGCGGCTTTGTGGAACATTGTGGATGCTTGAATTCGGTGGAAACAGGTGATTTGGGCGACGTAAGATTTGGCAACTTCTCCGGAAAGTTCATCTTTCACTATCTTTTCAAACATTATTTTCATGGAAAACCCTCTGTTCCTCATCAACCACTCTTGCGTGTTTAAGATTTTTGCACAAGGAAAAGGGAAAAAAGCGGTTACTTTGGCCTTGTTAATTGTATGTCTTTTGCCAGAACGTATGGCGCTAGTGATGGGGGTTCAGCTTCAAGCCACCAATGTACATGCTGCCTTTCCTTTGATATACCTGTGATTTGGCTTAGTAGTCTAAGGGCGTTGTCGCTTAGCCGCAAGTCTTTCAATGACTGCTTAATCTCACCGTTTTCTATTAGGAATATACCGTCTCGCGGGATTGTGGAAAAGTCTCCAGTTGCGTAGTTTTGAAATCGGGTATACCACGTGTTAGTGAGGTACAAGCCACGTTTTACTTGGCTGAAAAGCTCATCTTTGCTTATATCTCCTGGATCCATTTCAATGTTCCACGCCGCCGGCTGCACTAATCCAGCGTTACCCGTTGTTTTAGTCTTGAAGATTTTCGCAGTTGACGTATTGTGAAGGTATGTCTTAAGCACGCCTTTTTCTATGAATACGTTCTCCTGAACAGGAAAACCTTCATCATCAAAGACACGATTATTTACCGAGTACTCGGCAGGTTTATCCCGCAGTGTAACTATGTCAGACGCAACTTTCTGGCCAAGTTTCTTCACAAACACCGACAACTGAATCATAACGTTATACGCAGATGCCATTCCACCCCAAGTGCCCAACATTGAACCAAAGAACAGTGGGTCAAAGATAACGTCATATCTGCCATCCTCGCCTTGCTTTGGATTCCTAGCTAACTTCGCGACTTCGCCAGCTTTTTCTCCAGCTCTAGAAGGGTTGAAATCCTTTAGTGACGAACAACAGTCTACGCCGTGTCCTGAGGCGTCTCTCTGCGAGAACGCTCTGATTGACAACTCGATTGCCGACCTTGCATCTTGCCCAGTCGGACCTTCAGAAGAGACAAGGTAAACGTCTTCATACTTCGTGTAGAGGATGCCTCCCGCGTCGACTTCTCCGGCTTCTTTTTCTGCGGCTTCTATAGCCTCGAAGACGTATTCAGAGGGGTTTTCCAGTTCTCGGAGCTTCTTGTCTGCCGTTGCCTTTGGGTATTTGAATGTACCTTTGGCTATTCCGCCGTACGTTGGGTTTTCCTTTGACACCTTAGCTAGCTTGAATAGTTGTTCTATGGTTTTGTCTGTGTTTTGGAAGTTTCGTATTTGGGTCGCGACTAATCGTTTGTTCCATGCTAGTGCAACGTCTGTTACATAGTCGTTCCATGCCACTGTGATGTCTATTTGGTTGTTGCTGAACCGTGTTTGTCTGTACAGTCCAAAGGTTGTTTTGGCGAGAACTTCATCTGCGCCTAGAGTTTTACCTTTCTTTATTATGGCTTCTGTTTTCGCTAAGACTTCGCTCATTTTACGTACACCTCTCCTAAACGAATAACTGGACCGCCTGTATAGACCGGAATTCCCTGCATCGGGTCGCCTTTACCACATGTTGCCGCGTCAAATTCAACCTTTTTAGATATAGCGTCAACACTACTCCACCAAGTCTTGGTAGAGGTTTCGATAACGGGTCTTGCAACCGGATGTTTCAGTTCTCCGTTTTCTATTAGGTAGGCCTCTCTGCCTACGTAGCGTTGATTGAAGCGTCTGTCGTCTATGTTCCATTCTGTGAAGGATTTCATGTAGATTCCATGTTTTACATCTTCGATAATTTCTTCTTCTGTCCAGTCGCCAGGCAGCAAGAAGGTGTTCGCCATTCGCACAATGGCTTCTCTAGAATAACTATTTGCCCTAGAAGAACCGTTACTTCTCGTGCCAAGTTTGGCTGCAGTTTCTCTGTTCTGTAGGAACTCGTTTATTATGCCATCTTTATACAGGTATCTTTGTCTTGCTTTGATTCCTTCGTCATCATACTCATAATAGCCATAACTGTTTTTCACAGTTGGGTCATCTACTATGGTCACTATGTCGTTGCCAATTCTAGTCCCTATCCAGTATGGACCTCCAAGATATATGAAGGAACGTCCTGCCTGGCTCATTTCTCGTCCGAGTATGCGATCTGCTTCAATTGGGTGCCCACAAGACTCGTGGGAGGCAATGCCTGTAACTTCTCTTCCGCAAACTAAATCCATCTTTCCAGGTTTGACAGCTTTTCCTTCTTTGATTAACTTTTGCAGCACCTTCGCGTCATGGAGCAGTGCCTCAGTCATCTTCCACTCGTCGAAAGATTCCCATCCTCCGCTGCGTCCAAATTGCTTGTAAGCTTGTTCTGGCTTGCCATTTTCAACTACGGTTATGAAGGCGAAGGCTGCTATTTGTGGCACGAAGGACGAAATTGCTGAACCTTCAGAGTTCACAAAGTATTTTTCTATGAGGTTTATTGAGCAAACCATAATTCTTCCAGGAATTTTAATTTCTTGAGACGCAAGGGTTTTGTCGATTTCCATCAACTCGTCTATCTTCTTTTCCGGCGGAATATCTTCAATCTTTTCTTTCTGTTCAACGCTCCATTTCGTTTTGACGCCTTTTTCGTCTGCAAAGGTAATCTTGTCTTTGCGCCTTGCCATCATGGCAAACCTGTACGCCGTCTCCACGACTGTTTTTGCTTCATCTTTTGTCCATTTGTTAGTTGACGCAAAACCAAGCCCGCCATTGGCAAGTATTCTTACACAGAACCCGCTGTCGATAGTTGAGACAAAAGCGTCTAGAGCACCGTTTTTAATCACCAGTTCTTCGTGTTTTGTGCTGTGGGCTCTTGCTTCTGCGTACTCGACTTTCTTGCTTCGGGCATAATCCAATGCATAGTCCACTATGTCCTTATCCAAACGTGTTTTCACCTATGCCTTACCTAGCTGATATACAAGGGTAAATATGTTTCCAAAAGAAATCTTCAATTTACGATTCGATTCTGATTCAGAATCCTTACCGCTTCTTCATAACGATTATTGCCCTCACATAACAACCTAGATACGAAGTTTCACTGTGCGAAGGAACAACCATTGTCCATGAAGTTAGCTAAAACGCTGATGTTCTTGCCTCTGCTAGCCTGTATCTTAGCCTCTTCGCTCACCATCATCGCCTCAGGTCTTATCTATGAGAAGGATTGGACCTTTACTTACATCAACGAGCCACCTTATGGCAACTGGAGTTTTACGCGGAGACCAGTTAGCCCTATGAAGATTAATGCGTCTCAGATTCAAATTGGCGCCAATTGGACATACGTCTACGCCTTAGCCGCAAATCACACTTATCACGTCTATTGCTACGGAGATTGGATAAATGAAGGGGCCACACCAGAAACCGACTACGACATATACGTCTATAACCCCCAAGGAGAACTGGAGGGCTCTCACACTGAGGCCGCAGGGCTTCGTGAACACTTAGGAACCACCGTAGACCATCCTTTTTTCACGCCAAAGTATTCGGGCAACTACAGCTTCGTCATCCGAAACGATCCCAGAGAAAGCCAAGCTGCAGACCCCGCCACGCTCATGGCGATTGAGCATGTCAAACCAAACATGTGGCACAGCCGTTTCATCGAAGGAAAACAGGGAAACATGTCTGTGGAAAACACTAGTTGGGCATACGAGTTCACTGCCAGCAGCGAACGCATTGAAATTCAAGTTGAAGTACCTGACACTTTGGATATGTACGAAGCAAGACTGTATCTTATGGCAAACCCTGCAAACAAAATGGGCGAACGGTTGAATGATGTTCCCTTGGCTTGGGAGCCGGGACTCTATGGCGAAATAAGTGGTTTTTTTGGCGGATACAACCTGGACAGTGAAGGTTTCAGAGGCGAAGCTTATGCGAGCTGCGAGTATTTTGGGCAAGACATGTTAATCAACTACACAGCGCGGTACAAGGAAGAAAGTCTCTACCACCTCGTTTTAATCGGCGAATTTGGCACTGGAAACGTGAGTTTCAGAGTTAAAACAAACTTTGGAAATTCGGTGTTACAACTGGCAACTCCCATTCAGAAAGTCTATCCCAACAACGAAACCGTTATCACCGCAGTTTCAAACAACTCCAACATTCAGCAAGCTTTCCTCTACTATTCCATCAACAACTGGAATACCTCCAGTGTTACAGAGATATTGGTAAGCAACCGCACTTGCAACGGAACAATTTCTGGACAAGAAGCTGGTATAACGGTGGATTATCGTGTGGAAGCCTTTGATTTCCTCGATAACATGATGAACCTTAGCGGTAGTTACATAGTAAAGTATCTAACCTACGTGAACTTTACTTTAAACAGTGAAGCCGTAACGCTTGGAGAAAACGTGTCAATAATCGGCTTCGCGCGACCCGCGCTAGAAAGTGAGGATGCACGTGTAAAACTAGTTTTCACATCTTCAAACGGTTCGATAGTTGAGCAAATCTGCTACGTGCGAGCAGATGGAAACTTTTCATCAGGCTTTAAACCACCGTTTCTTGGTCCTTGGAGTGTACGAGCACAGTTTGTGGAAGACGATGTGCGATATGAATCCTTCAGCGATACCTTCCAGTTTGTTGTCGTAGAACC
>Ga0209978_10001452_pt1 | contig 10075 bp, 8 predicted proteins | sample BentaG_FD_182805 | JGI IMG/M metagenome (GOLD analysis project Ga0209978, IMG submission 182805) | Deep subsurface microbial communities from South Atlantic Ocean to uncover new lineages of life (NeLLi) - Benguela_00093 metaG (SPAdes)... | ecosystem: Environmental > Aquatic > Marine > Oceanic >...
TGGCCTTGGAATAACTGGCATTGCTGGTCCTGGCGGCGGGTCTCCCCAGAAGCCAGTGGGTCTAGTCTATGTAGGTCTCGCTTGGGAGAGAGGAACAGAGGTCTCAAAAAATATCTTTACTGGCAATAGAAAAAATATAAAATTTCAATCCAGTCAAAAAGCGCTGGATATGTTACGAAGACGCCTTCAAAAAACTCAAACCTTAAGCTTAAAAAGCAAAAAGTAATAAAATGAGAGCATTTCTCGCCATAGACCTTGATAGGGAAATAAAAAGAAACCTTTCCGCTTTGATCGAAAGATTAGTCAAAGGAAGTAAAACCATTAAGTGGGTGAGATGGGAAGGAATGCACATAACCATGAAATTTTTAGGAGAAATAAAGGAAGAGAAAATTTCAGAAATTGAAAATATTTTAAGGAAAATTACCGGAACCTATAAACCTTTCTCCCTTAAAATTAAAGGTACGGGTTATTTTCCCATTGAAAAGAAAAATCCAAGAGTTTTCTGGACAGGGGTTGAAGCAGATGAATCTCTGATTTCTTTCCAGCAACAATTGGAGGCGGATCTGGAGAAGATAGGATTCCCTCGGGAAAAGAGAAAATTTCACCCCCATTTGACTCTTGGTAGGATTAAGGCGCCTTCATTCGTTCAGGAAACCGTCCGCGAGCTCAACAGATACCAAGAATCAGTGTTTGGAGAAATGATGGTTAATAAAATAACTTTCTTTCAAAGCATCCTGAAACCCTCAGGAGCTGAATACATCGTAATCAATGAATTTCATTTAAAATGAAGATACTTTTTCTCCTTTTCTCTTACCTTTTTGGTTCCATACCTTCAGGGTATATCTTTTTTCGAATTATTGATAAAAAAGATATCCGCAATTTCGGCAGCGGCAGCACAGGAGCTACCAATCTCTTCCGCCTTAAAGGCTGGAAAATTGCTCTTCCTGCTCTCCTCATTGATTTTCTCAAAGGAGTCCTTCCCGTCTATCTGGCCCTAAGAATATTCCCTGATATAAAATTTGCCCTCTTCTCTGCTATCCTCGTTTTTATAGGTCATTGTTTTCCTGTCTACCTCAAATTCAGAGGGGGAAAAGGAGTGGCTACGACCATGGGTATCTACGCAGCTTTGGCCTTCATACCTTTTCTTTTCAGTCTGGCCATTTTTTTAGTTGTTATAGGGGCCAGCCGCTATGTTTCTTTGGGTTCCCTTTTGGCATCTTTTTCTTACCCCTTCTTCGCTCTTATTTTTAATAGTAAAGAAGAAATAATCTTTTTAAGTGTGATTCTTTTTATCTTAATTGTCGCAAGACATGCCAGTAATATTAAACGTCTCGTTAAAGGAAAAGAAAGGAAATTGGGGGCTAGAATAAGATGAGGGCAAGCGTTATTGGGGGTGGCACGTGGGGAAGTGCCTTTGCTATTCACTTGGGAAGGTTGAATATCAAAACTCAACTCTGGATAAGAGAGCAAGATATTTTTAAGGAAGCGCAAAGGAGCAGGGAAAACAGAGTTTTTTTGCCAGGTTTTATTTTTCCTCCAACAGTTTCTTTTTTCAATGAACTCGAAGAGGCTCTTCACTCCGCAGAAATTGTATTTATTGCTGTACCCTCAAAATTTTGCCATCAGATTTATAACGAGCTCCGAACTTTTCTCTCCTCTGAGCAAATTATTGTCAGTTTGACCAAAGGAATTGAAGAGAAATGCCTGAAGAGAATGAGCGAAATTATGGAGGAAGTTTTTTCTTCTTTTTTATCGCCTCGAATTGTCGTGCTCTCTGGTCCGAGTTTTGCTAGAGAAGTTGTTGAAGATCACCCCACTGCAGTCGTCCTTGCCTCAAGGGAACTGGAATTGGCCCGAGAAGTCCAGCGTTTCATCTCAAGTCTATACTTCAGAGCCTATGCAAGTGATGATGTGATTGGAGTAGAAATTAGCGGAGCCCTGAAAAACATTATTGCTATAGCTGCGGGCATTTCAGATTCTTTACAATTTGGAAGCAATTCTAATGCAGCTTTAATCACAAGAGGTCTGGCTGAAATAAGCCGCCTGGGTTTAAAATTAGGAGCGAGAAGCCAGACCTTTTCAGGATTAGCAGGCTTAGGAGATCTAGTGCTCACCTGCACAGGAAAATTGAGCCGAAATCATTATGTTGGCTTTGAATTGGGAAAGGGAAAATCACTTAAGGACATCACTTCTAAGATGAGAACCGTGGCCGAAGGAATAACAACTACCCTCTCTGCTCACCAACTGGCAACCAGGGAAAATATAGAAATGCCAATATGTGAAAAAGTCTATCAAGTTCTCTATGAAAATAAAGATCCAAAGGTAGCCTTACAAGAGCTCCTTTCAAGAAGACTTAAAGATGAATAAAATAGAAGCGAGAAAAGGAGCGGAAAAATCATAAAAGAGAATGAATAAAAGGAGAAGGAAGAAGATGAGATTTAAAATTATTTTTATTTTTATTATTTGTTTAAGCTTAGTGTTTTGTGTTTCTCCTCAGAAAAAATTAGAAAAGGCACGTCAGAAAGACCCTCGATACCAGTATAACCTCGGGCTGTTTTATCTGAATAGAGGGAATACTGATCAAGCTATTAAATATTTCAACAGGACTCTTACGCTGAGCGCTCGTTATTTCCTCGCCTTCAATGGCCTTGGTCTTGCCTATTCTATGAAGGGTGAATTGCAGGAATCCTTGAAATACTTCCAGAAATGTCTGGAGTTAAATCCAAGATTTACAGAAGCGCGCAACAATTTGGGTATCATCTACCAAGAAATGGGATTTATAGATAAAGCTGAAGAGGAGTACATGAAGGTTATTTCAGATCAAAGCTACAAATCAAAGGAAAATGCCTACTATAATTTATCAAACCTATATTTCACCCAGGATAGATTCGAAGAAGCTCTTGATTATGCCCAAAGAGCAACCACAGAGAACCGACGCTTTGCGATGGCTCACAACCTCAAAGGTCTCATTTTGGAAAAGTTAAAAAAATTGCCTCAAGCCATAAAGAGCTATAAGCAAGCCTTAAAGATTGTCCCCTCTGAACCCAATTTCAGTTTTAATCTGGCCGTGGCTCTTTTCAAAAACAGAGAATTCAGCAAAGCAAAGGAAATTTTTAAAAAGATCTATCCTCAAGTGGTTGACCCTGAAATTAAAGACAAAATCAATCAGTATTTAAAGATGATTAAATAAGGCCAGATTATTATCTACTCCTTACTCTATTTATGTTCCCTCTTTCCAGTCAGTCAGGTATTTTTTTTGCTCTAAAGTTAAGCTGTCAATTTTTACTCCCATTGAGTTCAGTTTCATCCTGGCAATTTTCTCATCAATTTCTCTTGGTACGGGATAGACTCTTTTCTGTAATTTTCCTCTTTCCAGGGAAAGATAAGCTGCACAGAGAGCCTGATTGGCAAAACTCATATCCATAACTGTGGCGGGATGGCCCTCGGCTGCTGACAAGTTAATCAAGCGGCCTTCAGCTAAGAGGAAGATTTTTTTTCCGTCTTCCAAAGTAAATTCTTCCACAAACTCTCTGATTTGTCTTCTTTCTTTGGCCAATTTTTTTAAAGCTGGAATATCAATTTCGACGTTGAAATGGCCGGAATTGGCAATAACAGCCCCATCCTTCATCCTCAAGAAATGATTGTGACTGATGACATTTTTATCACCAGTCACTGTAACAAAAATATCCCCTATTTTTGCAGCCTCTTTCAAAGACATAACCTGGAAACCATCCATCACGGCTTCGAGGGCTCTGAGAGGGTCAACTTCACCCACAATAACTTTGGCCCCAGCGCCTCTTGCCCTCATGGCTATTCCTCGACCGCACCATCCGTAGCCAGAAATTACAAAGTTCGAGCCCGCGATGAGGAGATTGGTCGCCCGCAAAATACCATCAAGAGTACTCTGTCCTGTACCATATCGGTTATCAAAAAGATACTTGGAGTTAGCATCGTTAACTGCAATAATGGGATAACAAAGGACTTCCTCTTTGGCCATACTCTTCAGACGGATTACACCTGTCGTAGTCTCCTCTGTTCCTCCGATAATACTATCAAGGAGTTCTTTTTTTTGAGAATGAACTGTGAAGACCAAATCAGCTCCATCATCCATAGTTATTTGGGGACCGTGGTTTAGTACTTTATTCATATGTCTGTAATAAGTCTTGTTATCTTCCCCTTTTATAGCAAAAACAGGAATTTTGTAATATTTAACCAAGGCCGCGGCCACTTCGTCTTGGGTACTAAGGGGATTGGAGGCAGTGAGAGCGACTTTAGCACCGCCTTCCTTTAAAGTTTTCATCAAGTTTCCTGTTTCGCTTGTGACATGGAGGCATGCGGAAATTTTTACTCCTTTGAGGGGTTTTTCCTTTAAAAACTTTTCTTTTATTGTGCGGAGGACAGGCATATATCTTCCTGCCCATTCAATCTTTAGTTTTCCCTTTGGGGCAAGTTTTAAATCTTTAACATCGTATTCCATTATTCTCTCCAAAAAAAGTTGCCAGTTTATTTTTTTTATCCTTAAACCACTCTCCAGATTTGACTTTTAAGTTTATTTTACTGCTTACTTTGATCACAGTCCCGCATCCCTTCTCAATGCCTTTTTTTTATCAAGCTTTTCCCAAGTGAATTCCTCTTCATTCCGACCGAAATGACCGTAACAAGCTGTCTTTTTATAAATAGGACGGAGCAAACTCAAACTCTCTATCATTCCTCTGGGATTAAGTTTGAAATGGGCTCTAATCAACTCCTTGATTTTATCCTCTGAAATTTTGGCTGTTCTCATGGAATCAACCATTATGGAAACAGGATAGGGCACTCCAATCGCATAGGCCAATTGAACTTCCATTTTATCAGCGATTCCAGCTGCGACCAAATTTTTTGCAATGTAGCGGGCCATGTAAGAACCTGATCTATCAACTTTTGAAGGGTCTTTTCCGGAGAAGCATCCTCCTCCGTGGCTGCCAACACCTCCGTAAGTGTCCACAATTATTTTGCGACCAGTAACGCCTGTGTCAGCTAAAGGCCCTCCCTGTTCAAAACGCCCTGTTTCATTAATAAAAATCTTTGTATTTTTATCAAGCAACTCTGGGGAGATGATTTCTCTAATGACGACTCTTTTTATATCCTCCTTTAAATCGCTCATTTTGACGTCACTGTTATGCTGTGCTGCGATAACTACGGCCTCTATTCTTAGGGGTGTATCTCGTTCATATTCTACAGTTACCTGGGATTTCCCGTCAGGCCTGAGATAATTCAGTATTTTCTCCTTCCTCACTTGGCCCAAACGCTTCACGAGCTTATGAGCCAGCAAAATAGGCATAGGCATATATTCCTCTGTTTCTCGACAAGCATAGCCAAACATCAGTCCTTGATCTCCTGCTCCCTGCTCTTTGTTTTCTTTCTCATCAACTCCCATGGCAATATCAGGAGACTGCTCATGAATGGAAGAGAGGACGCAGCATGTTTCGTAGTCAAAACCATACTTAGCTCGAGTATAGCCGATTTCTTTAACAGTATTTCTGACTACCTTCTGGAAATCGCAATAACCTTTGGTAGTTATCTCTCCGGCGATAAAAACAAGACCTGTAGTCACCAAGGTTTCACTGGCTACTCTACTGTTGGGGTCCTGTATGATGAGATCATCCAATATAGCATCAGAAATTTGATCGCATATTTTGTCTGGGTGACCTTCTGTTACAGACTCAGATGTGAATAAATACCTTCCTTTTTTACTCATGCGTCAACTCCTTAAATAAATTAGCAAAAAATAACATAAGGAAATCTCATTTTCAATATTAATCTCAATGGTCTAAGCATCTCATTTCCCGTAATGAAAAACAATAGTATTGATCAGGCCTTGCTTTCCTTTTCGTTCTTTTCGGGGTCAGACTTCGCCATCATTGAGCTTTGGGGTGAGCTTTGGGGTCAGGCCTTATCATAGTGTAAGCTCTGATAATCGAAGTCTATCATACTTCGGGGTCAGGCTTTGTTATAATAGATGAGCATTGGGTTACCTTCTTACTCCTGAACATCCATTCATGATAAAGCCTGACCCCAGGCCTGACCCCATTAATTTTTCTGGACTAATTTTCATTTTTCGATTATTTATCAATAATGAAGTCTGACCCCTATGACGACAAAGCCTGACCCCGAAAATCTTTAGGGGAGCAAGGCCGTTCCCAAAGACCTTGACTTGTCGTGGAAAAAGAAAGGCTTACTACTGTATAATTAAATTTGAATTTTCTTTTTTATTTATGATATTTTAAGGAATCAATGAATAGACTTTGTCAGCGCAAATACGTCATTTCTATCAAAAGGCTGGTAATCTTTAACTTGGTCTTGCTTCTTCTTATAATAAAACCTTCTGGTCAGGCTCAAAGGCAAAAAGAATTACTTTTCCCTGTATCTCATTTCAGTTTAAAAAACGGATTACAAGTCATACTCTCTGAAGACAACTCTTTGCCTCTTGTTTCTGTAGTTATTGCTTATAATGTAGGCTCTATAAATGAAGAGCCTGGAAAAACGGGCTTAGCTTATTTACTGGAAAATTTAATGTTCCAGGGTTCAAAAAATGTAAGCCGGATGCAGCACCTCCTCTATATCAACAGGATAGGGGGAGTTTTGAATGCAGCTACAGAAGAGGAAAAAACAATCTACCACCAGACTGTCCCTTCAAACCAGCTTGCATTGGTGCTCTGGCTTGAATCAGACCGGATGAAATCCCTTGAGATTACTGCCTCCAATGTAGAAAGAGCCAAAAATTCTCTCATTGAAGAAATCAAACACAGAAAAGCCGCAGACCCTTATTTGGAAAGCTTCTTCGCCTTTGACCAGCTTATTTTTCCTGATTTTGCTTACAGCCATCCTGTTATTGGAAAGGAAGAAGACCTCAGGGAAATCACGGTGGAGGATGTTAAAGAATTCTATTCTACTTTTTATGTACCCAATAACGCTGTAATCTGTATAGTGGGAAACATCAACAAAAAAAGAGCCGAAGAACTCATTAGAAAGTATTTTGAATCTATCCCAAAAGGAAAAGAAATTCTCCCCATCCCTGTTCCGGAATCCTTCGATAAGAAATCAGAAGTCAAGACCTTTGAAGATCATCTCGCTCCTCTTCCGGGTCTTCACCTAGGGTACAGAATCGCTTCTCCTGATTCAGATGATTTCTATCCTTTGACAATACTTGAATATATTCTCCTGCAGGGCAAGAGTTCTCGTCTTCATAAAAGGCTGTATAAAAGAGAACGAATTGCTTTTGCCTACAGCGGAGGCATTGAGAAAAGAAAAAATTTTGCAGCCTTCAGGTTGTTTGTTCTTGCCAATAATGACATTATAGTACAAAGAAATCAGAAGGCTATTCTTTCGGAGATTAATAAGCTTAAATCGACCCGTCCATCAGAAAAAGAGTTAGCAAAATCAAAGAATATGTTTAAGATGGATTATATCAGACGATATAACACCTCGTTAGGAAAGGCTTTGTTTTTAACCGAAAATTTTCTCTCTCGTCAAACATTGGATGATTTGCCCTCAGAACTGAATAAATATCTTAAGGTAACGCCAATAGATATAACTCGTGTCATTAACCGATATTTTACTCCAGATAACAGAATTCTTCTTTCAATAAAAATAAAATGAAGCTCATGAAAGAAAGCCGAAGAAGGCAAAAAGTTCACCGGTTATCTCTCTTTCTGATTCTTTTGATTTTGGCTCTTCCCCTTATTTCTCAAGAAAGGTACCGGAAATCTCCTCCCTTTCCTGAACCTCTTAAGAAGCTAAATCTGCCTCATTTAGAATCTGCGACCCTTTCTAATGGTTTGCGCCTAACAGTAGCTCGCAGAGAAAATCTTCCCCTTGTAAGCATGCAGCTTATTATTCTGGCCGGAGAAAGTTCTTCTCCTGAAAACTTACCTGGCTTAGCCACTTTTACTGCAAACTTGCTCAGCAAAGGAGCGGCAAACCTTTCATCTTCTGATATTGAAGAAGCAATAGAGTCCATTGGAGGAGATTTCTCAACCTTGACTTTTCTCGACTATTCTATATTCACTTTTTCCTTTTTAGAAGAATATTTAGATGAGGCCCTTGATGTTCTGGGTAAAATGATTCTTCAGCCTACATTCCTCAAGAGAGAAATCGAAAACGAGAAAAGAAGAATGCTATATGAGCTTCGAGAAAAGCAAAAAAATCCGGAGTTCGTGGCCAAAAGACAACTTATGCGACTCTTGTTCCGTAATCATCTCTACCAGAAAGCTGCTTACACCGAGAACATTACCAGAAATATTCGTCAAAAAGATGTCCTTGCCTTCTATGATAAATTCTACAGGCCGAACAATGCTAATCTTGTTCTGATTGGGAATTTGAATCTATCCGTAGCGTCTAAAAAAGTCAGTCATTTCTTGAATACCTGGAAGAACAAAAAATTGGAACGCTCTTTCGTTTCACCTCCAGAGCCTTCTAATAAAGAAAAGATATGTTTTATTGATCTTCCTCAAACAAGAGATTCCACAATCTACATTGGGAATGTCATTTTCCCCAGGAACAGTCAGGATTTCTTTTCTTTTATCGTTCTCAACCAAGTTTTAGGCGGTACAACTGGCAGCCGTCTCTTTATGAATCTCAGAGAATCTAAAGGATATGCATATTTTGCTTTCAGCGAAGTCGACCTCTTTAGAATCAGTGGGATTTTTATAGTAAAAGCAAAAGTAAGGCCAGAAGTCACCTACTCTTCTGTAAAAGAATGTCTTAGGGAAATCGAAAAAATTATAAAAGAAGAAATAACAAGTTTCGAAATTGAACAGGCAAAATCATACTTAATAGGTAATTTTCCTCTTAAGATTGAGACCTTTGAGAATTTTTGTTTTAAAATTTCTGAGGCTGAAGCTTTTAATCTAGGCAGGGAATACTGGAACAAGTATTATGAAAATATCATGCTCATTAATTCAGAAAAAGTTTTTGAAGTTGCTCAGAAATATCCCCTTCTTACTCCTGTGGTGGTCATTGTTGCAGATAAAGATAAAGTGATGCACGATCTCAATAATTTTAAAGAAGTGGAGGTTTATAATTACAAGGGAGAGTTGCAGTATATCCAAACAAAAGGAGTCGAAAAATGAAATTAGTTGAATGTGTACCTAATTTCAGTGAAGGAAGAAATAGAGAAAAAATCAAGGCTATAACCAAGGAAATTGAGACAACCCCACAGGTCAAGCTCCTTGATGTTGACCCAGGGGAAACCACAAACCGAACAGTTGTCACTTTCATAGGTTCGCCTGAGGGAGTTAAAGAGGCTGCTTTTAAAGCAATAAAAAGGGCGGCTGAGGTCATCGACATGAGCAAACACAAGGGAGCTCATAGCCGAATCGGAGCCACGGATGTCTGCCCCTTTGTCCCGGTTTCAGGGGTGACCATGGAGGATTGTGTTCAAATCGCTAATGAAATTGGAGAAAGGGTGGCTCGAGAACTTGGTATCCCGATTTATCTGTATGAGGATGCTGCTAAAAAACCTGAAAGAAAGAATCTGGCTACTATTCGAACCGGTGAATACGAAGGATTACCTGAAAAACTGAAGGATCCTGAGTGGACACCAGATTATGGAGAACCGGTTTTTAACCAAAAGGCAGGAGCCACGGTCATTGGTGCCAGAGAATTTTTAATTGCTTACAATATAAATTTGAATACGCGTGACCGGAAGCTCGCCCATGAGATAGCTCTAAATTTGAGAGAGCAAGGAAGGGCAAAGCGAGATGCAGATGGGAAAATAATTAGAGACACTGATGGTAAATCCATTAATATTCCAGGCAAATTTAAAGCCGTAAAAGCAGTGGGATGGTACATCGATGACTATGGAATTGCCCAGATATCGATTAATTTTACGAACTACAAAATTTCTCCTCCTCATCTTGTCTTCGATGAAGCTAGAAATAAAGCAGAAAAATTAGGATTAAGAGTCACAGGCAGCGAATTGGTAGGCCTGATTCCTAAAGAGGCTCTCCTTATGGCTGGAAGATATTATCTTGAGAAGCAAGGCAAAAGCCCTGGAGTGCCTGAAGAAGAGCTTATCATGATAGCTGTTATTTCT
>Ga0209978_10001453_pt1 | contig 10073 bp, 9 predicted proteins | sample BentaG_FD_182805 | JGI IMG/M metagenome (GOLD analysis project Ga0209978, IMG submission 182805) | Deep subsurface microbial communities from South Atlantic Ocean to uncover new lineages of life (NeLLi) - Benguela_00093 metaG (SPAdes)... | ecosystem: Environmental > Aquatic > Marine > Oceanic >...
CAGTTAGGGCAAGTGAGTGGCCCGCTGTAGTTAGCTTTAGAAGGCTCCAAAGGGATGCTTTTACCACAGCCCAGGCAGATTACTCCTGGGGAGCTTCTCGGACCAGCCTGATGCTGTTTCTTGTGGCTAGCTAGCTGCTCTATAGTAGCGAATTCAATTCCACAGGTAACACATTTAAAATGCATTTCTCTCCTTAACTCATACTCAATGCCCGAAATTGTCAGGTTACTGAGCTCATTATACGGAAATCATAGCATAGTGTTCTCGTCTGACGAATAATTTGGGTTTGGGTTTAATATTCCGCCCTTTTGTTAAATTCTCCTTTGAATATGACATGGCATGTAATTTCGTAAAGCGGCTAGTTGAACTTGCCCATTGCCGCTTCTATCCCCTCGGTGAGAAAGCAGTCGATGGCTTCAGCCACCCTGGCGATTACAGGTTTAATTATTGCTTCTTCCTGGGGGGAGAAATCGCTGAGCACATAATTGACTATAGCGTCCTCGCTAATGGATTGCGCCTCCGCCTGAGGTCGCCCGATCCCCACCCTGATTCGGGGGAAGTCCTCGCTTCCCAGGGTGGAAATAACAGAATTCATCCCCTTGTGTCCTCCCGAGCCTCCGCTCTGCCGCAGGCGAATTTTGCCCAAGGGCAAATCGAGGTCATCATAGATTATCAAGAGGTCGCTCAAAGGAATGCCATGCTTACGCACCAGGCAAGCCACGGGTTTGCCACTGAGATTCACAAATGTCTTGGGCCTGGCCAGCAGCAATTTCTCGCCCTTTACTTCAGCAACGCCTACTCTAGCCCGGCATTGCCGATGGTCAAGGCGAATAGAATGAAGCCTGGCGAAGTAATTCAGGCACCGGAAGCCAGCATTATGGCGATTGTGGGCATAAGTCTTACCGGGATTGCCAAAACCAACTATCAGTTTCATTGACTTAGAGTTAAGAGAGTTCCTATAATTTGCCTCCACCCTGATCCAATAAATCGAGAAATTCAGCTTCGCTCAGCGTCTTTACCCCCAACTTTTCAGCTTTAGCCAGCTTGGAGCCCGGGTCGGCGCCCATCACCACATAAGAGGTCTTTTTGATGACATCCGAGCCCGCCTTACCACCTAAAGCCTTTATTTTCGCTTCTGCTTCGGAACGGGAGAATGAATCCAGCTTCCCGGTAAAAACAAACTCCCATCCGGCCCAAGGTAACTTCTTGGGCTTGGCTGCTTTAACTTTCTCTCTTTTCAGCTTTACCTTGGCTTTCTTTAGCTTTTCGATGATTTGGATATTCCCTTCCTGTCTGAAGAAAGCAACGATGCTTTCAGCTAGCTTCGGGCCGATAGATGGAATGTCTGAAAGCTCTTCCTGGCTGGCTTCGGCCAGTTGGTCAATACTGTGGAATTGCTCCGCCAGTAGTTCGGCATATTGCTCGCCAACATGCAGGATTCCAAGGGCAAAAACAACCCGGGCTAAGGGTCTGTCCTTGCTTTTTTCGATGGATTTGAGCACATTGGAGGCACTTTTGTCCCCCATTCTTTCCAGACCAAGCAGCTGCTCCTTGGTGAGGTGGTATAAATCGGCAGCATCCTTGACCAAGCCGGCCTCGAACAAGGCCTGGCATAGCTTTTCACCAACACCATCTATATCCATAGCCCCACGGCTGACAAAGTGCTTTATTTTCTCCAGGGCTTGGGAGGGGCAGGCAGTATTGGTGCAGCGATGCATGGCCTCACCTTCGGGCTTTATCACCTCGCTTCCACAAACAGGGCAACGGCCGGGCATAGAGAATATTTTCTCCTTGCCGGTACGGCGGCTGACAATAGGTTCGACTATCTCGGGTATCACTTCACCAGCCCGCTGCACAACGACCCAGTCGCCGATTCTGATGTCCTTGCGGTGAATGTCTTCCTCATTATGCAGCGCCGCTGAGCCGATAACTACACCCCCTACTCGAACCGGCTCCAAGACAGCGTAGGGGTTAAGACTTCCCGTCCTACCAACATTTATGCCAATGTCAATTAGCTTTGTGACGCCCTGGATGGCGGGAAATTTATAAGCGAGAGCCCATCTTGGCTCATGGGCCACGGTGCCCAGCTCTTGCTGGAGGGTAATTGAATTGACCTTTGCTACTATGCCATCAGCCTCGTAGGGAGATCTTTCCCGGCTTTCTAGCCAGCTCTGATGATATTTCTCCACTTCATCGAGGGAGTGGCGTAGGGCAATATTGGGGTTTATCTTGAAGCCCAGGGACTTGAGGTATTGCATGATTTCCCAGTGAGTGTCGGGCACCGCTTTGCCTTCAGCCCAACCTAGTCCATAAATGAATATGTTGAGAGGACGCTGCGCAGTAATACTGGAATCAAGCTGCCTTACCGAGCCAGCAGCAGCATTCCTGGGATTGGCAAAAAGCGGCAGCTCCTCTTTTGCCCTTTCTTCGTTAAGCTTCTTAAAACCAGCCTTGGGAAGATAAACTTCGCCTCGGACTTCAAATCTGGGTGGCGCCTCCTTGGGTACAGAAAGGGGAATGCTCCTGACGGTTTTCAAGTTCTGTGTGATGTCCTCGCCCCGGTAGCCATCCCCTCTGGTTGCTCCTGTGACGAGTAAACCGTCAACGTAAGTCAGGGCTACTGCCAGCCCGTCAATTTTAGGCTCGCAAACAAGATCAAACTGTGGCCCGTCTAAAAGGTTGCTTACTCTTTTATGCCAGGTTGCCAGTTCTTCGTAAGAAAAAGCATTGGCCAGGCTCAGCAATGGCTGGGGATGTTCGACAACCCCGAATGCCTCCACAGGAGGCGCTCCAATCCTTTGCGTTGGTGAGTCGGGGGTAACAAGCTCATGGTGCTCAGCTTCAAGTTGTCTGAGCTCCTTCATTAACTCATCGTATTCGGCATCGCTGATTTCAGGGCTGTCCAGCACGTAGTAGCGGTAATTATGGTGATTAATTATCTGCTGTAGCTCTTCTATCCTCTGCTTAACCTTATTCACAACTCTCCTAAGGCTCCATCAATATAATATACCATAGCTAAGACGGGTGTGCAGAAATGGCGCTTATTAATTGTAGATATGAAAAGTAGACTGCAGAGACTACCCAGAAAATTGTTTGCTCACCTGTTTCTCCCGAATGGGCAGATATAAACGCATATACCGCAAGCCCTGTGCAGAGTCTCTCGTTTGCCTAGATAGTCGTCACATGCCTCAGCAGCGAATATCTCGCTCCTCGGCCTGGGATTATCGAAAGCCTCTCCAGTAAAGGCATGTGCCGGACAACCTTTCACACATGTACAGCAGTCGTGGCACATCTCATCCATAGGTATTCCCGCTTCTAACGGAGCGTCTGTGAGCACCGTACCCCACCTCACGCGGGGACCGTGTTCCGGTGTAATGAGCAAGGCACTCTTGCCAATCCAACCCAGTCCAGCCAGATGAGCTGCTAATTTGTGGGAAAACACACCGGTAAGCTTGGTCCTATCTACTGTTTGAGACGACGGGACAACGAAAGCCTGAAAGCCGGCTTTATCCAGGGATTGGGCTAACATCAAGGAAATCGAGTCCAGGCGAGGATTTACAATTTGATACACGTAATACCAATAATTATTGAGGGCAGTAATACTTTTATGATGGGCCAGTGTATTTACGATGCCATCCGCAAGAACGAAGCCATGAGAAACAGCTCGGGGAAATTGAGTTAGAAATTCTCCGCCCTGCTCGGAAATACGCTGTCTGGCAGGAATAAGGTCAGCTATACCGAAGTAAGTTACCCCCATGTCCTTAGCCAAAGATTCCAGCTTGCCTCTAAGATTTACTTTACCCCTGTCTTTCATAGTTAATTCCCGTGTGTAAGTATAGCACAGTGAAGCTTCCGGCTATTGATTTTATGCTCAGAGGAGAGGGTCCCTAAGTTACCTCCTAATTCTGCGATATTTGTTATAATCAAGGCAGATTTACAGAAATGAGATAGAGTGCAAGCCAGAAGGAGGAGGATAAAACATGGCTACGAAACCAGTTGTAATCAGGTTCTTTGCCCCGGTGATTGATGCCACCGTCAATGCTCTGATGAGTGCCGTCGACCAGAAAATGAAGCAAGGGATAAAAGATTTCATCATCCTTATTTCTTCGCCGGGCGGCTCTGTTATCCATGGTTTAAGCGCATATAACTATTTGAAGGGATTACCTGTTTCCATAACTACGCACAATTTCGGCAGCGTGGACTCGATAGGCATCGTCATATACTGTGCCGGTTCGAAGAGGCTGTCAGTACCCCAGGCGAGATTTTTGTTTCACGGCGTTAGTGCGCAATTTAGAGGGGAACAGAATTTAGAGGAGAAACTGCTGGAAGAAAGGTTAAAGGGATTGAGGATTGACATGGAGAATATTGCCAAGGTAATCGCAGCCAATAGCGGTAAAAGCGCCAAAGATATTACTGATGCCATGATTGAGAGGACAACTTTGAATCCAGAGGAAGCGAAGTCCTGGGGCCTGGTGCACGAAATCAAGTCAGAGCTATTTGAAACCGGAAGTGAAGTAATTACCATACAGTTTCAGCAACAAGCACAACCGCCGCGGAAGACTTAACATCAGCAGGGAAGTATGTGCCCCACTACTCTCTGTTTCAAACAAAATGATTCGTAGCCTGTTGCCTTCAGATTTCGATGATATGCTCAAGGTCATAAATGATGCCGCGCAAGCTTACAAAGGAATAATCCCTGATGATAGATGGAAAGAACCGTATATGTCAGCCGGGGAATTAAAAGAGGAAATTGAAACCGGCGTACGATTCTTTGGCTGGGCGGAAGGCAGACATCTACTCGGAGTGACAGGAATTCAAGCTATCAAAGATACCACATTGATCAGGCATGCTTATGTGCTCCCTGGGTGCCAAGGAAGAGGAATTGGCACAAGGCTCCTTGAACATCTCTTGGGCTTAGCCGAGACTCCGGAAATTCTGGTAGGGACCTGGGCTGATGCCACCTGGGCTATTAGATTCTATGAGAAATATGGCTTCAAACTGGTGTCATCCAGGGAAAAAGATAGGCTTTTGCGGATATATTGGAACATCCCCGAGAAGCAGGTTGGAACCTCAGTGGTACTGAAGACAATCCCTTCTCTCCAGTAATGGTATGCTTTCCCCAGCAATCATGTCTGAGGGCTTTACCATATACATTTTATTACGATATACTCTTTTATAAGCTTTTCCTGAGGCTGAGATGAATATTAAACAGACCTTGGAAGATACTGCCAGCGAAATCCCACAGAGAGAAGCCATAGTTCTTGGTGCACAGAGGATTACTTATGGGGCACTAGATGAAACTTCTAATAGAGTAGCCAATGCCCTCCTGAAGATGGGGATGAAAAAGGGTACCCATGTGGCTATTTTGATGTCCCATAGCCCGGAGTGGGTCATCAATTATTTCGGGGTGATTAAGGGAGGGGGCATAGCTGTGCTACTCAACACTGCGCTTAAAGCACCTGAACTTGATTCTTTGCTGCGAGACTCCGACTCGGAAATTCTGATAACTGAGAATAAATTTTCTCAGATGCTTTCCTCAGTTTTGCCGCACATTCCGTCGCTAAAACGCATAATTGCGGTTGATACAGCCGCCTACGCCGATATGGTAGCCAACAGTTCCTCCACATCACCGGCTATCGATATAAAAGAGGAGGATGAAGCTACTATATTCTACACCTCTGGCGTACTGGGGAAGCAAAAAGGTGTGGTGCATACACATGCTTCCCTTATGGGAACTCCCCCCATAGTTAATGCAGGCATACAACGGAAAAGGGAAGATGTCATTATAGACCTTGTTCCCTTTTCTTATCTTTTTGGTTTATTCGAGGTTCTTTTTGGCTCGATTATCGTAGGCTCTACCGTCGTGCTTATTCCTAATTTCACCCCCAGAGCTGTCCTGGAGGCCGTGGAGCAAGAAAAAGGCACAATCATTTTTGGTGTTCCCGCTATGTACAATGCCCTGGCTATGGTGCGTGACGAAATTCTGACAAGATATGACCTGAGTTCACTGCGGCTGGCTGTCTCCGCGGGGGCAAAGTCCTTTCCCAAGCTAATGGAAACTTTAGAAAAAAAGTTCGGTTTGTCACTTTATGAGGTATATGGTCTTACAGAAGTCTCAGCCGTTTCCATCAGTACCTTTAATAGCCGTAAACTAGGGACTGTCGGCAAGCCAATCTGCCGCCTTAGGATACTGGATGACAACGGCAAGGAAACTCCCAGGGGCGAAATAGGGGAAGCTGTGTTCAATGCCCCCTGGGTGATGAAAGGATACTATAAAGCTCCCGAACTCACGGCTCAAGTCCTTAAGGATGGTTGGTTTTATACCGGCGATTTTGTAAAGATGGACGAAGAGAGCTACTTGGAGTATATAGAAAAGAAGTCGTTCATAATAGTCACGTCTTCTGGACTTAATATTAGTCCGTCAGAAGTTGAATTCGTCCTTCTGAGCCACCCTAGCGTAGCTGAGGCAGTCTATGTAGGTATTAACGATGGTTATGGGGGACAGATACCCACAGCCTTCGTGGTGCTTAAAGAAGGACAACATACCACGCCAGAAGAGCTGTCCAACCTTTGTCACCAAAACCTGGCTGATTTTAAGCTCCCTAAGAGAATTGAATTTATAAGCAGTATACCTAAAACTAGCTCGGGGAAGATATCTAGAAACAAGCTCAAGGAAACTGATTTGTCCCAGAACTAGCTGAAAAAAATAGCTACTAGCCTTGACTAGCAGTCACCTCAAATGACACTGCCAGACACTCACATTTCTTAATGTTGACTTGAGTAAAGCTTATTGATAACATCATGAACTGAGCCGTGCTAGGCGGGGAGCTAGCGGTGCCCTGTACCCGAAATCCGCTATAGCGGGGCTGAATTCCTGTTTGAGGTTTACGGCCGGGTAGATTGTTTTTGCTGAGCGGTGTTGATAATCGGGTTCTATACAACTGGAGACTATGAACCCCGTCAGGTCCGGAAGGAAGCAGCGGTAAATAGCAATTCCAGTGTGATATAGAGTTGCCTGGTTGGAGCTAGCTGGCAAAGGCAGCTTCCCGGTTTAGGAATCGAGAACAGGTGCACGGCTTATGAAATTTGTAGTAGATAGGAAGAAATTCCTAGATGGATTTCTTAGGGCTTGAAGGTAAAACAGCAATCGTTACTGGGGGTGGTTCTAATATTGGGCGGGGCATAGCTCTGGCTTTTGTTGAGCAAGGCGCAAATGTGGCCATAGCTGAACTAGATGAAGCTCAAGGAGCTAAAGTAGCTAAGGAGGCCAATGCTCTAGGCAAGGGCGAAGTTGAGAATATAAGGACGGATGTAACCGACTGGGATTCAGTGCAGGCGATGGTAAAGCAAACGCTGGATAAATTTGGTCAGGTAGATATTCTGGTTAACGTCGTTGGCTGGGTCAGGGATGACCTTTTTGTAAAGAAATCCAGAGAGGACTGGGAAAAGGAGATAGCCCGTAATTTTTGGAGCGATATAAACTGCACTAGAGCCGTTTTAGACCATATGATTGAGCGAAGGTACGGGAAAATCGTCAGCATTGGCTCTGATGCTGCCAGAGTAGGACAGTTGAGAGAAGCCGTTTACAGCGGTTGCAAGGGTGCTTTGATTTCCATGACAAAGTCTCTAGCCAGGGAGCTTGGCCGTTACGGGATAAACGTCAATGTGATTTGTCCGGGCGTTGTTATTCCTGCAAGCCGAGATATTACTACTTCGGAGAGCATGTGGACGGATGATATGATGAAAATATTTGGCACCCCAGAAGCACTGGAGAAAATAGCCAAGGGTATCCCTCTCGGACGGCTGGGGACACCAGATGATATAGCTAATACTGTCCTCTTCCTGGCCTCAGACCGAGCCGACTTCATAACAGGGCAGACTATCAGTGTTGATGGTGGTTACACTATGGCGTAAGAAATTTTAAACAGCCTTAAATAATCAAGGGGGTGACGAACTTGGTAATAAAAAAGGTATGTGTTATTGGTTCTGGGACTATGGGCAGCGGCATAGCTCAAGTATCGGCACAGGCCGGCTATGAAACAACCATAATTGACGTAAAACAGGAGTTTCTGGACCGTGGTCTGGGCATAATCAAAGCAAGCCTGGCTAAATTTGTGCAAAAGGAAAAAATGAAGCAAAAAGAAATGAATGAAGCTCTGGCAAAACTTCGGACCTCGATTGACATGAAGAATGCCGCCAAAGATGCTGACTACGTTATCGAGGCGGTATTTGAGAGAGCAGAAGTAAAGCTGCCCATATTTGGGCAGCTTGAAGAAGTCTGCCCAAAAGAAACAATTCTGGCTTCTAACACATCAGGAATACCAGTAAGTCTACTGGCATCTGCCACCAGGCGTCCCGAAAAGGTTATCGGCACACACTTTATGAACCCCGTTCCGGTGATGAAGGGAGTAGAAATAGTAAAAACCTTGCTTACATCAGAGGAGACTGTGAAAGAAAGCCTCGATTTCGTCAAATCTCTGGGTAAGGAAACAGTCGTGGTTAAGGATTCCCCTGGATTTGTGACCAACAGGATAGTAACCTTGGTTATGAACGAAGCCGCCAAGCTATTGGAGGAGAATTTGGCCAGCATAGAGGATATCGATAAAATAGAGAAATTGTCACACAACTGGCCTATGGGCCCGTTCGAGCTGGCAGACCTGGTTGGTATAGATGTTATAGTTGACCTCTTGGAAGGGATTTACCAGCAGACTGGATGGGAAAGATATAAGCCAGCTCCATTATTGAAAAGGATGGTTGAAATTGGATACACAGGAAGAAAAGTTGGTAAGGGCTTCTACCAATTGGTCGGATAAACTGACACACTTTTATCGGCAATTACTTCGTCAATTTGGTGTCAAACCCCAAAAAAGCTTGGGGCAGCATTTCCTTATAGATGAAACTGTACTAGAGCGTATTCTATCTGCTGCCGAGCTTAGCCCCGGGGACATTGTAGTTGAGGTGGGTCCGGGCCTGGGTATATTAACTGAAGGGTTAGCCAAACAAGGAGCCCAGGTCATTGCTGTTGAGCTTGATTCCAAATTAGTTGCCTTGCTGAAAAGACGACTGGCTGCCTTCCCCGATGTCAAAATTATCCATGCTGATATACTTAGGGTTACCCCCCGGCAAATTCTACAAGATAAGTTAGCCGTCTCCGCACTTTTCCAAGGTTATAAAGTTATAGCTAATCTTCCTTATTACATCACTTCACCGTTATTGCGCCATTTTTTCGAGGCGCTGCTCCAACCCTCAGAAATGGTAGTAATGGTACAGAAGGAAGTTGGTGAAGCTATGGTTGCTACCCCTGGTAATATGAGCTTGCTCAGTGTTAAGACTCAGTTTTATAGCAAGCCTAGTATTATATCCTATGTACCAGCGGCAAGTTTTTATCCCCCGCCGAAGGTGGATTCAGTTATTTTGCGCCTGGATGTTTACTCTCAGCCGCCTATCGATATCCCCAATGCCGCTAGTTTTTTTGATGTAGTTATGCATGGTTTCAGTTCTCCTCGTAAGCAGCTTCGCAATTCTCTGGCTCACTCGTTAGAGATGCCCCCCAGTCAGGTTACCTTATTACTGGAGAAGACTGGAATAGAAGGTGAACGGCGAGCTGAAACTCTTAGCCTGGAGGAATGGAGGGAGCTATGGAAAATCTTTGCTCCCTTTTCAAAAAGATTATAGTGTTGACTGTTTATGCCCCGGCTAAAATAAACCTCGTCCTCGAAGTGCTGGGCAAGAATAATGATTATCACCGAATCTCCAGTATTGTTCAGTCAATAGATTTATGCGATGTCCTCAATTTTCAATTAGACGAGGAAATATGCTTTGAATGTGATGAGCCCAGTTTGAATCGCGATAACCTGGTAATACAGGCAGTCGCCCTCCTCAAGGAAAGCACGAAATATAGTCGGGGGGCACGAATCGAACTTCGCAAGTATATACCCTGGGGTGTGGGATTGGGTGGTGGCAGCAGCGACGCCGCTGCCACCTTCTTGGCTCTAAATGAGCTTTGGGGATTAGCGTTGTCGCTTTCTGAGCTGGTGCATTTAGCATCTAAGCTAGGATCGGATGTTCCCTTC
>Ga0209978_10001454_pt1 | contig 10073 bp, 30 predicted proteins | sample BentaG_FD_182805 | JGI IMG/M metagenome (GOLD analysis project Ga0209978, IMG submission 182805) | Deep subsurface microbial communities from South Atlantic Ocean to uncover new lineages of life (NeLLi) - Benguela_00093 metaG (SPAdes)... | ecosystem: Environmental > Aquatic > Marine > Oceanic >...
ATAGCAAGTACTACTGCCTCAATAAATAGTGCTGTTGATTGGTTCCCTATCTTTATAGTGATTGCAGCTATAGTGGTTATTGTACTACTCATTGTCATGTTAATAGTGGCATTGAGAGGTGGAGGCCTTATGGGTGCAGGTGGGGGAGCATAAACCATTTTTTTCTTTTTTTTATTTAAGTTCTAAAGAATCAAAAAATTCCAGAAAAATAATTCTTACAAATCTCTAAGGAATAATACCGACTTTAGCGAAAGGTTTATATAGTAAAGAGTACTAACGATTAGTAAAGCGCACTAAATGAGGATAAAATGGAAAAGACAATAAAAATATCAAAAGAAGCTCACAATATGCTTGTGAAACTTGGATCAAAAGGGGAGAGCTTTGATAAGGTAATAAAGCGATTGGTACAAGTATCCGTTGAAAGGCGAGGTAAAGCAAAATGAAAGAAGAGATAATAGGTGGGTTAAAATTGATTATTATGATTCCATTAGTTTTAGCTTCAATGGGGATCGAAGTAATTATTCTTTTAATCATGTCTCTGGTAACTACAAATCTTATGAAATGGCAATTAGGTATGTTAGGCATAGAGATTGGTGATAAGTTGACAATATTAGTATTTGTCTGTATTTTAGTATTATGGATATTAATACTTCCAAAGATACATGCTTTAAGAAATTCAGAGACTTCGCTTTATAGATAAACGAAGATGAAAAATATTTATGAATATGTGTTTATAGAATTGTTTTTATTGATCGTTTTTATATGTGGCTTTTTGATTTTTAGATAATATTAAGATTGGAGGGAGGAAAAATGATCTTTGAAAGTATGTTTGGTTTAATATACTTATGCTTTATGAGTGTATGGGATATTGTTACATATAATAAAAAAAAAGGCAATATCCCCACATTCACAACAAGCATTTTTATCCTTCTTGCCTTAGTAATATCAGGACAAGATAGTTTATTTGCAGGAGTTTTAGGGTTATCTTTAGCATTTGTTCTTAGTGATCTTGAGTTATGGGGTGGATGGGCAGATTTTAAATTATATGTTGGAACTTGCATAATTTTAAGCACCATGACTAATGTATTATTTTATACCTTACTTCTCTCAACAATAGCATTAATTTATAAAGCAATAGCAAAAAAATATAATACTTCAAATATTCCTTTTATTCCTGCTATCTGTATTTCATATGCTATTTATATAGGTTTATTGTTTATTCTACATATCTAAATATAGAAATATTTATAAACTTTGATACTTTGATACTTTGAATAATATCTGGAAGGTGATAAAACTATGAGAACTATAAATGTAGTATTTGAGGACAAAGAATATGATCAGCTTAAGAAAAAGAAGAAAAAAGAAAAGTGGCATGACTTTATAATGACTTTAGTAAAACCAACAAAATAAAAATGTTCATAATTGGCTTTTTAATTGGTCTTATTATTGGTGCATTATCAGTCGTAGCTTTTGTTCATTATTATTTAGATAAGAATAGTATATCTATAAAATTAAACATAGAGGAGCAAGATGAGAATAGAAAAACATATTCAAGAAAGAATTACTTGTGATTGTGCTAAGAACACAAGATTTCCATGTATGGCTTTATGCTATCAATGCGTGGAAACTGGCAAAGGCGATGTTAAGATGAGAAAACCATTACATTGGGCAGATATAGCAGATGAGAACAGAGCAATATTATCAACTGTGGGTATGCTTAAAATACATGAAACATTTCGGTTGTTAGAAGATGGTTGTTCAAAGGAAGAGATAGAATCAGCATTATGGGGTATATGGGAAGAAAACCATAAGGATCTTAGACCTCATGTTTATGATCTATTGAAAGTATCAAAAAAGATTGTTAACGCTATTTATAAAAGAATTGAAAAGAAGCGTGACAACGCACAATCAAAAGAAAGCAAAGGTGAACCTAAAAATGACTAATTGGTTATTGACATTTGAATCAAATACAAAAGTAGCAATTATTGTTAGAGAATATGTTAAAAAACTTAAAAATGCTGAGTTTGTATCACTATGGTCTGTGAATAACAAAGACGCAGTTTCAAAAGGAGACGAGGTTGAACCTAAAAATGAATAAAGAAAGCATAGATGAGATGGTTTCTCTTATAGATGAGAAATTAGTGGACCTCAAGAATTGGATGGATTTAGAAAATGCTATGTATTCACAAGATTACGAGAAGAAAAGAGCACAATTTAGTATTTTGAAGGACCTAAAAAAAGAGGTTCAGGGTAGACTTTCAGATTAAAGGCAAAGTAAGAAAGTAATATAGTATCATATAATTATACAATATTATATAAGTATTTTAAAGGCAAAAAATGAAATGTGATGTTTGTAAACAAGAAGCAGAATATGATGATGAATCAGGTCATTGGTATTGTAATGACTGTGGTTGGTGGATATGTACTTAAAAGGCAAAAGGTGATTAATGTGGGAATTGAAGATGATATTAAACTGCTTGTAAATAGAGAAGATGCTGATGCTACAAGGATAATTAATTTTTTAGTTAGAATAGAAGATAAGCTTGATAAAATACTTGGTAAGGGATTTGTATTTAATAAAGAACTCAAAGTAGATAAAGCAGAATCCCTTAATGAAGTGCCGAAGGATTATGATAAACTACCTTTAAGTTGGGAAAGGACTCAAGCAACTTTATTATCAGTTACATATTGTGAAGATATGGAGAGATTAAAAAGATCACATCCTCAATTTATTAGATATGATACAATATTTAGGAATAAAAAAGGAGAATATCCAATAAATTTTAAGGAAGGATTAATACTGGTGTTTATCCATATTAATACAGGATTGCCATTTACAACAATCAGGAGATATACAGAGAAGAAAGCAGATTATTACGAATCAAAGAAATGGCATACTTTTGAGTTACTGCGTATTTGTTGAGCAGAAAGATTAAGAAGAATGAACCAAGAAACAAGATTGAGATTAATTGAAATTGAATTTTGGTATCAATCAAATAAAGATACTTTTTTCAGAGATTTAAAAAAAGAAAATGAAATCAACATTAGAGAAGATAATGGATAAACAAAAAGAAGAAGATTGGCAGTTCGCTAAAAGTAGAAATGTAGATTATGGCAAACTTGTTGATTTTATAAGTAATAATCAGCTTAAGAAAGGAGGAAATGAAAATGGATAGAATAAATTTAAAACAAGTAAAAGAAGCATTAGAAACAATACCTGATGAAATCTTAGAGAGTATGTTTCTAACTCATCACATGGCAATAGAAGATCCAGAAACAGATTTTGGTTTAATTTGGTGGGGAGATAACTGGTCTGATTTAATGGGTAGAGCACACGCATGTAAGGGATTTAAGATATTAGATAAATGGGCTAAAGAAGTAGATAATGACTCAAAGAAAGTATGTGCTGCCAAGTTAGATGAAGATCTCACAGAACACTATTCAGAACAAGAACAGTAAACTGCGTATTTGTTGGGGTAATTGAAATGAAGAATAAAAAATACAATAAAGGTTTACAAATAGCAGCTTATATTGTTTTTGTATTTGGAAGTATTACTGGAATAGTGGGTAATTATCGTGTTGGCTATAGTCTATTGATAATGAGTAACTTATTATTTTACTTATCAATACAAAGTGCATGGTAGTTGAGGTGTAAGCAATGGAAAAAATAGACATATTAAAAAAGATGGTTGATGTAAATAATGAGATGATTAATTCGAATAACACTCTGATCTCAAATAACCACAAGATGATCATAATCTTATTCATCTTAATAATATTGCTATCAGCGTGGAATTTACATCAACTGCGGAAAAGTTGAGGTAGATGAAATGGAAGATGAAGAGTATAGAAAAAAGATGTATGACTATGCGATTAAAATAGGGTTTATCATTGAAAACAATGAAGAATATAAGAAACAAAGAATCCAAACATTAGTCAATGAAGGGTGGCGTGCAGTTCCAAATGGAGATGATGTCAATTTTGTTAACATAAAGGCTGGAGTTGTATGTAGGGGTAGAATAGTAAATGAACTGAAATCATTATATAATTGGCTTATAAGTGCGTAAATTGTGAGGTAGATGCAATGAAGGAGAAAATGAAAAGAGATATTATATATTTTCCAAAATGGCAAGAGATATTATTATATCTACTTAAAAATGATAATATAAGTGCTACTAAAATATGCTTAGCTAATATAGCTAGTTATATTTACATAGTGGATTGTAAGAAAAGACTTGAAGATTTGGGATTGATAGTATCTTATAATAGGGGACACGAAATAAAAATAATACTAACTAATGATGGCTTAAAATTAGCAAAAGCCTTATCTAAGATTCATAAATTGTGAGAAGTCTGAGGTGAAAATATGAAATGTCCAAAATGTAAAAAAATGATTCAATATCAAAGAACTGATGAAGATATTAAATTATTTGAAAAAGCAGCTAAATGGTGGGATGATTTATCACACCAAGAAAGATTAGAACATATGTATGATCTATACTGTATTGAGTTCAAAAAAGGAAAACTGCGTAAACTATGAGGTATATATGAAATGAAGAAAGTTACTACAGATGAAATATGGGATATAACTATTAAATCAATTAGAGTGGGATATAGTCGTTTACAAAGGGAAACCTGGATGGAAATGATATTAAAAGGAACTGATCTTAAACAAATGAAGCAACTTAGAAATGCTATATGGGTAATAGATCAACTGCGTAAACACGACAGAAGGTAAGAAAATGGGTTATTATACAAAATGTAGTATAAAAGTAATTACTGGTTATGTTAATGAACATGATTTTAATACTGAGATGGATAGATTATCTCAATGTGATGGATGGTTTCGATTAGGTTGGAATGAGGAACATAAAATGCTTCCTTTAAATTACATAAAGAAAGCCAGTAAGAAGTTTAAAGGGGTTGTATTTGAAATAAAAGGAAATGGAGAAGAAGATAATGATCTATGGGTTGTTTATATTAAAGAAGGAAAAGAAACAGATAGGCTAAAAGCTAATATAACTTATAGACCATATAACGAGAGTGATTTATTATACTAGCATTGCGTGATTACGACAAAACATAAGATATGAAGAAAATAAAATGAAAATCAAAACCTGGATTATACTCCATATTGGATTAGTATATATTATAATTTGGATATTAATATTAAGATATATTAAATATTCGTAAACTATGAATGGAGATATACTATGGGAACAAGATGTCCGTTTTGTCATAAGAATCTTTGGGTTATGATAGATGAAGCATGGCAATATCCAGTAACATTTTGTAGGGGTTGCGGTGCTTTATTACTAGAGGAAGAAGATGGTCAGATGCAATCATAGATTTAAAAAATTAGAAGGGGATATTTGGTATTGCACTAATTGTCCTAGGAGATGGATTGCTTATAATGAAGGAAAAGACTTATATGAGCAGATAAAAATCCTCCAGGCTGAGAATTTAACATATAAGAAATCACTTAACTTATTAAAAAAGAGAGTTAATTTGAGCTTAATTGAATCAGGTATTAAAGTTCATGATCCCCCAATCAATGTAAATATTAATTTAGGGGGGAAGGGGGCCTAGGCTCTCTTTTTTTATTCAGGAAAAAGAAAGATATGGAGATGATAGCATTGGCATATTTAGATAAATCTCATGGAAGATATTTTGTTTATAAACCAACAGCAGGAAGCAAACATAAAAAGAGTAATCTTTAAAAAGAGAAAATAGGTAAATTTGGTGCTTTATGAGACTCCGACACCCCACGAGAAAAACAATGTCCAATCCGACCGACCCTCCCCAGACCATTTCCTGTGGAACTAAGGATAAGGGGTTATTGATACATCTATTAAAAAACCAAAATTCTAGGTTTAATTTGAGGAGTTATTCTAATAAAATGGGTGTATCTCGGTCGTCGATATATGACATGTTAAATAGGCTAAAAAGGAAGGGGTTTGTAAGCAGAGAAACAGCCAATAATAAGATCACTGAAAAAGGCAAGATTTACCTAAGTTCCATAGGAAATGTATGTGTCGGAAGCTCTCGTGGGGGGTGTCGGACTTTTGGCAATTTATCTACTCATTATCACAAGTTTAAATTACCTCGAAGTGACAAAAAAGATTTTAACAGAAATAAATTAAAACTTCTAAATCCTTTAGATATAAAAGACAATAAACTTCATAATCTACATCAAATTATAATAACCCTTTCAGATGCCACAATTATAATAAATCCTAAAATTGTAATCATTAACTTATTTGACATTATAACTGAGGATGTTTCAGATTCAGATTTGCAGAGCATAGATCGTATGCTTGAGTATGTAAAAAAATTAAGTAGTGTTGGTTTACAATTAGAAGGCAGCATATTAGAGGAAGGACACTGGGCAAGGATTGAAAGCCATTTAAGTGATTTTCTGTTTAATAAGGTAGATAATAAGTATTTTTTAGATTTGGGCAATAATAAGAAATTCTGGATAGATCACTCAGATAAACGAGAAGATGAAACTAACGATAAGGAAGTAAGGGAAAGATTTGACAGTTTCTTAACAGACATGGTAAATTCAGATGCCATGATCTCAGATATTGATAAAATTATTAAAGCTCTTAGTTTCATTACTAAGATCGAGGCTACACGAATGAAGAGACAAATGGACTTGAATAAGGCAGATCAAAAACCAAGTACTAAACCTGATTATTTTGGTTAAAATCATCCGCTTTTTCCTCAGGCTAGAAAGTGATAACGCAGGGCCTATATGATGATGAATCATACTTACCTGAAGTGAGCCTGGGGTTTTCATTTATATTCTCTACTATATATATTTAATAACAAATATATTTATAAACAAATATATTACACCCAAATTATGTATAAAAACATCACTTTACGTGTGAAATCAGATGTTTATGACAACTATAGAAAATATTGTTCTATTGAGGGGCTTGTTATTAGTCGCCAATTTGAGAAATTAATGGAAAGTACTCTTAAGAAGCAGAAGAAAATGAGGATGTAATGGCACCAATACAAGACGCATTATCACAAGCAGGAGTAACAATCCCTAGTTTTCAGTTTAGTTTTATTACTGGGGAATTTATGATCTATGCGCTTTTTGGGATCTTGGGTGCTATGTTGGTTGGTGGCATTTTTATATTTCTTTATCTACAATTATTATTCAATAAAAAGATCTTGTTATTTAGGAAAATAGGAAACATTGTTTTGCCTGCTGCTGCTGATCGTGCCAAGTTTGAAAGAATTGGTTTAGCTGGGGATTATTGGATGAAAACCAAGAAATTCAAAAAATATCTTCCAAGACCTAAACTCCAAATGGGTAAAAATGTTTATTGGTATTTTGAAAGAGAAGATGGGGAATGGATAAATTTTACTATTGGTGATATTGATGAGATGATGAAACAGGCTGATATAAAATACATTGATGAGGATATGAGATTGCAGAGGTTAGGTATTCAGCGTAATTTAAAAGATAGATTTGATAAGATCTCTTGGTGGTCGAAATATGGCAATGCATTAATGGGTGTAGTATTTATGATAATAGTCACTATCTGCTTGGTAATTCTATTCAATAATATAAAAGAGTTAGTCTCTGCTCTCCCCAAGTTAGCTAATGCTTTACAGGGTGTTGCAGATGCAATGAGAGATGTAGCAAGGGAACCGAGTTTAATACCAATAAATAATACAGGATAATAACATGGCATTAAGCATAATCACAATGATTGCAAGTGTTTTTGTAGCTTTAGTTTTTTTTGCTATACTTATAATTATTTATTTGAATTTTACTAATTTATTTTATGGACTTTTCATGAAGAAAAAAATAGCTCAAGTAATGACTATCATTGAATCTAATCCAGATTTAGAAAAAAGAATAATCACTTTAACCAAGGCAAAATTAACAAACCCATATCTATTAAAATATGCTTTAGTTAATTTAAGAAATCAACAAGACAAAAAAGAACAAATGGAGGTAATTTTAGATGACAGAACCAAAAACACCAACACAGAGCAAAGTAAAAGAATTAATGGAAAAACGGAGGAATCCACCACCCAAGCCAGACCTATTAGAGGAAGCAATGGAGGAGAAGAAAGAGGAGAAGATAACAGAGGAGCAAGCTCAAAAGATGATATACAAACAAGTAGTGGATATGAGAGATCCAGGCCTAGCAGCTTTAAACCTGATTCACAGCCAAGAGAAAACTCAGGATATTTTGATTGAACTTGGAAAAATAATAAAAGAAAAAAATGATCGTATTATTGAATTGTTAGAAGGCCCTGCCAATGGATGAGGAAAAAATAACTATCATAATTGATGGAAAAGAACATGAAGCTAAAAAGAGGGAGTTTAAAAAATCAGGCAATGAAGGATATGGATTATATGGGATAGTTAAAATAAATGATTATCCTTATAGAATCTCTATGAATATGATAAAGATGTAGGGGGATAAAATGAAAAAAGAATTAAATTTTGAAGTTGATCCTTTAATGGGGAAAAAAGTAAAGGACATAGTAAGTGGTTATGATGGGCTTATAACTGGTGTTGTCTTTTCTTTGACAGGCTGTAAGCAATATGTAGTTAAACCCCAAATGAAGAAAGATGGCATTATGAGGGAAGGTATTATGCTGGATGAAAACAGAGTTGAGATTTTATCGAATGGAATAAGACCAAAGACATTACCAAAGAAAAAAACCGATAAGCCAGGAGCTATGCCTATGCCAGATGGCTTTCCAAAACCAATTTAGGGGGTAATTAAAATGGAAAAAATTGAATTGAATGGAAAAATAATATCAGTATCTAGGATTTGGAAAGAAACAGCAAAAAGAACTAACGAATTAGGAAAAATTATGTTTGAAACAAAGGCAAGAGAAAAAATAACTTTTGAAGGGGATAAGGAATCAATAAAAGGCTTTAAAGCTAAAGACAGTTGCAAAATAACAATAAAAAGAGAGCAGCAAACTATTAAAGAAAGCACAAATAAAGCTTTGCCTGATTTAGACAAGAAAAAGAAGGGGGAAAAGAAAAAATGATTTGCCAACATTGTAAAAAACCCATCTTAACAAAGCAAGAAGAAAGGATCTTTGAGAGTTTTAAGAAGAATAAAAATCTGAATTTGATAAATTTGGCGAACACATTAAACATAAGCCCCCCTTTATTATCTTATCATTTGACAAAACTCCGCAAGATGGGCCTACTATGCTACAATGAAAAGACAGGGAAGCTTTCCTTAAGTGAGAAAAAATAATATGCATAAGCTAATTAAAAAGACAATCTGTATTATAATCTGGGCTTATCTATTTTGGATCACAGTTTATGGAATCCCCCCCGATTATCTAATGGATAATTTGGATGCATTAACAATAACCTTTATTTGGATATTGTGGGTAATTAACATAGGGCTTTATATCTTTTTATCGTGGTTTATGTATAATTGGGCTTGGGGGAAAGATAAAAAATGATTTATATAGGCACAATAGCAATACTAATTCTAATGATTTGTACTATTACTTTTATTTTGTTGATTATTGAGATGTATTTCAAGCTCAGACGCTTTTCAAGGCTATTAAATAGAATAGATCATCTTAATAAAGAAATGGAAGAATTATATAACTTTCAAAGAAGAATTAGGGGGAGAAAGAGGAAAAATGGCAAAGCAAGAAAATCCAGGGAAAAGAGGAAAAATAACAGATATAGCTAGGTTAAAATTAATCTGCATCACTATTATAACTTGTGTAGTTGTATTTACATTTGGTTTAATTATTATGTCAAATTCAGGTTATACTTTAGAGATTGCAATGGATCAAGAAACAAAGGATTATTTATTAGAACATGATTACTGCATGGTAACTGAATCCACTTATCAAGATACAACTACAATGTATGCTGGAGATTGCCAGTATTTGAATTATACACTTTTTGGGGGGTTAGAATAACTAAATGCCAGGAGATAAAATGATTTGTCCTAAGTGTGGAATATTGGTTAGTAAAAAAAAGTATGCCAGACATAAGAAAGAAAGATGTAAAATGCAACACATTAGGACTGAAATGGGGTTTAGGGGCA
>Ga0209978_10001456_pt1 | contig 10069 bp, 9 predicted proteins | sample BentaG_FD_182805 | JGI IMG/M metagenome (GOLD analysis project Ga0209978, IMG submission 182805) | Deep subsurface microbial communities from South Atlantic Ocean to uncover new lineages of life (NeLLi) - Benguela_00093 metaG (SPAdes)... | ecosystem: Environmental > Aquatic > Marine > Oceanic >...
ATTTATGGGTCGTAAGTTTGGGGAGCCGGTGGGGCGAGAGCTACCAGTAGAGGAGGATGCCCACCGCAAGAGCTATAAGGTAACCAAGGCACCTAATAATGATGTGCGGGTGGTGATGGGAGAAAAAGAGTATAGTCCACCCGAGATTTCGGCGATGATTCTGCAGAAACTAAAGGCAGATGCCGAGGCTTACCTTGGCGAGAAGGTTACTGACGCGGTAGTCACTGTCCCGGCTTACTTCAATGATGCCCAGCGGCAGGCAACTAAAGACGCTGGTACCATAGCCGGGCTCAATGTGCTGAGAATAATTAACGAGCCAACGGCTGCCTCACTAGCCTATGGATTGGAGAAGAAGGGAGAGGAGACTATAGTTGTCTATGACCTTGGCGGCGGCACTTTCGACATCTCCATCCTTGAGATTGGTGAAGGCACCTTTCAGGTCAAGTCTACCAGCGGTGACACTCACCTTGGTGGCGATGATTTTGACCAGAGGATTATAGACTGGCTGTGCGATGAGTTCAAACGAGACCAAGGAATAGACCTGCGGCAGGATAAAATGGCTCTACAGCGACTGAAGGAAGCTGCAGAAAAGGCTAAATGTGAGCTGTCCACTGTCCAGCAGACTGAGGTAAATCTCCCCTTCATCACTGCTGATGCCAGCGGTCCCAAACACCTTAATATTACCCTTACCCGAGCTAAGCTGGAGCAATTGATAATGGACTTGGTGGATAAGACGCTGGAACCTTGCCACCAGGCATTGGCTGACGCGGAAAAGACCGCTGCCCAGATTGATGACGTAATTCTGGTTGGGGGGCAGACTAGAATGCCACTGGTTCAGCAGAAGATAAAGCAATTCTTCGGTAAAGAACCACATAAGGGAGTGAACCCTGATGAGGTAGTGGCTATAGGTGCTGCAATTCAGGCAGGGGTGCTCAAGGGAGAGGTCAAGGAAGTTCTGCTACTTGATGTTACCCCACTTACCCTGGGTATTGAGACCTTAGGTGCTGTGGCTACTCCCCTTATCCCCCGGAACACTACCATTCCTACCTCTAAAAGCCAGATTTTTAGCACGGCGGCTGATAATCAGCCCAGTGTAGAAATTCATGTCCTCCAGGGGGAGAGACCCATGGCTGCGGATAACAGAACACTGGGACGGTTTATCCTCGATGGCATTCTGCCAGCACCACGGGGGTTACCCCAGATTGAGGTCAGCTTTGATATTGACGCCAATGGCATCCTTAGTGTTAAGGCTCACGATAAAGGCACTGGCAAGGAACAGAAAATCACTATTACCGCCTCCAGTGGGCTCTCTAAGGAAGAGGTAGAGCGGATGCAGCGAGAGGCAGAGGCACACGCTGCTGAGGATGCCAAGCACCGTGAGGAAGTGGAAACACGCAATGCCGCTGATACCCTAGCTTACACTGCCGAAAAGACACTACGAGAGCAGAAGGATAAGATACCTTCAGACTTGAATCAAGAGGTAGAAAACAAAGTAGCCGCAGTTCGCTCAGCACTACAGGGGACAGATATTGAGGCTGTCCGTCGAGCGATGCAGGAGTTAAATGAATCCTTGCAAAAAGTAGGGGCTGCTGTTTATGGTCAGCAACAGCCACCACCCCCACCGGGTGGTGAAGCACCCCCTGGTGAAGGCGGGGAAGAAGGAACTGTGGAGGGTGAATTCCGCGAGGTTTAGATATGGAGAAAGATGACATTCAACCTTAAAGCAAACCTCTAAACTTATCATACTGTAAGACAGAGGGAGGAGAATTCGCTGGCAGAAATCGATGAGCTGGCTTTGTGGGGATATCTTGAGGAAATACTGAAGAGGCTTGACAAAATACTTGGGGCTCTTGAGAGAATAGAGAGAAAACGCTAGATAGGGGGCAGTCAAAGAGGGGCGAAGCCCCTCTTATATAACCCTCTCCCCCTCTCCTTCAAAGGAGAGGGGGACCAAGGGGGTGAGGTAGAAATAACAACATGGCAACAAAACGTGATTACTACGAAGTCCTCGGTGTAGGTAGAAACGCTACCGAAGAGGAAATAAAGAGGACTTTCCGAAAGCTAGCCTTCAAGTATCACCCCGACCATAACCGCGAGGACGGGGCTGATGAGAGGTTCAAGGAAATAAATGAGGCCTATGAAGTGCTCTCTGACCCTGATAAACGTGCTGCCTATGACCGCTTTGGGCATGGTGGTATCGAGGGAGTTTTCGGGAGGGGCTTTGAGGGTTTCGATTTCGGCGGCTTTGGTGACATCTTTGACGCTTTCTTTGGTGGAGTAGCTACTGCCACCCGCCAAGCTCCACAGCGAGGTGCTGACCTGCGCTACGGGGTTACTATCACTTTTGTGGAGGCAGCCTCTGGTTGCGAAAAGGAGATAAACATATCGCGCACTGAGAGCTGTTCCCTGTGCCAGGGCACTAGCTGTAAGCTGGGTAGCCAACCCAGCCGATGCCCCAACTGCAATGGCAAAGGGCAGATACGCCGAGTTCAGCAAAGCATCTTTGGTCGCTTCACTAATATTGTCACTTGCCCTAAGTGTCAGGGTGAAGGTAGAATTATCACTGAACCCTGCCCTCAGTGCCGGGGCACAGGGAAAGAGAAGCGCCAGCGTAGTATCTCAATCAAAATCCCAGCCGGGATTGAGGATGGCTCTCAAATACGCCTTCGCGGTGAGGGGGATGCCGGGACAAGAGGCGGTACCCCGGGTAATCTATATATCACCGTATCAGTGCTGAAGCACGAGTTTTTCACACGAGATGACGACGACGTTCTCTACGAGCTACCAATCAACTTTGCTCAAGCTGCCCTTGGCATTGAGATAGAAGTGCCTACCTTGGATGGCAAAACCAAGCTCAAGGTTCCAGCTGGCAGCCAAACGGGTAAGGTCTTTCGGCTTAAAGATAAAGGCTTTCCTCATCTCCATAGAGGCGGGCGTGGTGACCAGCTAGTTACATTACTTGTTGTTACTCCTGATTCGCTAACTAAAAAACAGCGCCAGCTATTCCAGGAGCTGGCCAACAGCTTAGAGCCAGCTAAAAGGCACCTCCAGAAATCTTGATTTTGGGGCTAACGCTGAGGGAAAAACTATTTCCCAGCTATGTAAGAGGGGTTAGTCTCTCTTACATTATTTTCCCTTCATGACAAGAAGATATTCATATCATGGAAAGGAAATAAGGTAGATAAACGCTCTCAGGGACGCCTTCGGCGCCTAAACAAGGAGAATAACTTCCACTTTCGTCCAACTAACTCATGCCTACCCTCAGCTCCTAGTAGCTCGACCATCACCTGGTGAGGGTCAACACCCTCATACAATATCTGATAAATCTTTTCGGTAATAGGCATCTCTAGCTCAAGCTGCTGGGCTAGATTCCAGGCAGCGAGAGTGGTGCTCACCCCCTCAGCCACCCCATTCATTGAATCCTTTATCTCCTTTAGTGAGCGCCCCTTGGTTAACTCCACTCCGACGTAATGATTGCGACTCAACGGGCTGGCACAGGTAGCAATTAAATCACCCAAGCCAGCTAACCCAGAAAAGGTAAGGGGATTTGCTCCTAAGGCAGCGCCAAGAGCCGTCATTTCGGTCAGACCACGGGTGATAAAGGCCGCCTTAGCATTGTCACCATAGCCCAGTCCATCAGCCATGCCAGCACCCAGAGCAATGATATTTTTCAATGCCCCACCCAGTTCTACACCAACGACATCATTATTGGTATAAACACAAAAATTGGGGGTGGTTAGTAGCTTCTGCGCTTCTCTGGCTACAGCTTCATCCTCGGCAGCCACCACTGAGACTGCAGGTAAGTTACGGAGAATCTCACGGGAAAGATTAGGCCCGGAGAGCACGCAAATATTAGACTGAAAACGAGGGTCTATCTCCTCAGCAATAACCTGCGACATGCGCTTGCCACTATCAATCTCCAGACCCTTAGCTGCGCTCACCACCAGCATTGACCTCTTAAGATGACTGGTAACTAGTTTTATGCCTTGTCGCATAGTCTGTGACGGCACAGCTAAGATTACTGCCTTTACACCAGCTAGAGCTTCACTTAAGGAGCTGGTAATCGATAGCTTAGGAGGAAAGGTAATACCAGATAGCAGAGCTCGATTAGGTCCGCTATTTCTCAGCTCAGTGGCTTCTCGTTCCGTCCGTGCCCACAGCCTGACCTGTAGTCCCTTAGAGGCAAACACCACCCCTAGGGTTATCCCCCAAGTAGTGGTGCCAATGATAGCAATCTTGGGCATGTTTTGCCCCCATGTTCTTCGTTTGAGGTCGCCACTTGTCTAGGTGAGTGGCTCTAAGCAGACATGGGTAAACCCCTTCTCTCAACCTTATCACCCAGCTTACGCTCCTTGCCTGAGGCTAATCGGACAATATTATCCCGGTGCATGACAATGATTAATATTGTACCTATCAGTGTGTAAGCCAGATACTCAATAGGGAACCCATTCAAGATGACCAGGGGTACCAAAATGGTATAAGTGCCTACTGCACCAGCAATAGAGCCCAGCGAGGCATACCTGGTTAAACCAGCTCCAATAACAAAAATCTGACCGCCAAATATTGCTGCTGGTGGGTATAAGGCAACTAACCCGCCGAAGAAGGTGGCAACCCCCCTCCCCCCTTTAAATCTAAGGAATACCGACCAATTATGTCCAGCTATAGCTGCTAGAGCTGCCATAACCTGAGCAGTTAGCATCCCTAAGCCGAAGCCACCTACTACCAGATAGCCTCTACTGACTATTAACCCGGCAAATATTACCGCTAGCGCACCTTTTAACACATCAAGAACAGCTACTACAATCGCCGCTTTTCTTCCTGCAGTTCGTAACACATTGGTCACCCCAATCTTGCCACTACCGCATTGTCTGACATCCACTTTCGCCCATCGCCTAGCTACCAATACCCCAAAGGGAATAGAACCTAAAAGGTAACCGATTATCACCACACTGACAAATTGGGCAACTATCATGACTCACCTCTCGTTTTGAAGACTAAACGAAGTGGAGTGCCAGTGAAACCGAATGACTTGCGCAGTTTGTTCTCCAAGTAGCGGCGATAAGAAAAATGGATTAGTTTGGGGTCATTGACGAAAAAGACAAAGGTCGGTGGGTTCACTTCAGCCTGAGTAGCATATAGAACCCTTAGCTGCTTACTACCGCTTCGGGGCAGATTGTGAGCCACTACCGCCTGCTGAATCACGCTATTGACTTCGTTAGTAGGTAGCCGCTTGAGCCTCTCCTGATACACCTGGCATACTTGGGACATAATCTTGTCCACCCCTTGCCCAAATTTAGCCGAAGTATATAGCACAGGAGCATAAGGCATAAACTTAAGTTGGCTCCTGATGTATCTCTTCCATTCAGTTACGTTCTTATCCGTAACCAGGTCCCACTTATTAACTACCAGCACAACCCCCTTGGCTGCCTGCTGAATATAGCCAGCAATATGCATATCCTGAGCCGTAACTAGCTCAGTAGCATCAAGAACAAGTACAACTATATCCGCCCGGTCAATCGCCCGCAGGGCACGGATGACACTATACCGCTCTACCCCAACCCCTACCCGTCCCCGCCGCCTGATACCGGCGGTATCAATAAGTAGCACACTTTGCCCATCAAAGTCAAGTAAGGTATCTATGGCATCGCGAGTAGTCCCCGGAATCTCATCAACAATAGCCCGCTCCTCACCCAACAGGGCATTTAACAGCATTGACTTGCCAACATTAGGTCTACCGACGATAGCCACCTTCATTATCTCTGGCTTAGCCTCAACCGGTGGCGGGGATGGTAACAAAGAGACAACCCTATCCAGTAGCTCGGCAGTGCCTCGACCATGATAGGCTGAAATCGCCAATGGCTCCCCCAGTCCTAACCCGTAAAATTCTACCGCCTCGGTCTCAAGTCTGTCATTATCCACTTTATTAGCCACTAATACTATGGGCTTATTCACCTGACGAAGCATATCCGTAATTTCCTGGTCAGAAGGCGCTATCCCATCCCTGACATCCACCAAAAAAACAATAACATCAGCCTCAGTGACAGCTACCACTACCTGTTCTCTAACCCCTTGAGCAATAGTAGTCTCGGGTCTTAGCTCAAGACCACCGGTATCAACTATAGTAAATTCGACTCCCTGCCAGGAAGCGTTAGCAAATATTCGGTCACGGGTCGTCCCCGGCAAGTCCTCAACGATAGCTATCGGCTTGCCGGCTACCCGATTAAGCAGGGTAGATTTCCCTACATTCTGTCGGCCAATAATAGCCACAATCGGCTTGCTCACCACCTTGTCACTTCACCACCGGTAACTCTTTAGCAAACTTCACACCGGGGGATTCAATCTGAGTCCTGGCAACTTTCCTCAGTTCCGTAATATTATCCCTGAAATCCTGGACAAAGGCGTTATATTCCATCACAAACCTATTATACTGGTCTATGGTTTCCCGCGGAATCTCAACCTTCTCCGCTACCTCATAAAACTGCTCTACAAACTCATAATAATGATTGTTTACCAGCCAAAGCTCATTTAAATAGGTGCGTAAGTAAAGACTAAAACTCTTGGTTCTAATATCGCTCTCTATCCTGTCGATAAAGCTATCGCACCAGGTATTGAAAATCCGCTGTGACATATCGCACGCCCGTGCCCAAGCCCATAACTCGGGATTATCAATGTTGAATAGGCTATCTATAATAGCAAAGATAGATAGAGAGGAATTGCCGCTAAACCTACGAGTGAAATATCCAGCTAGTTGCCTGAGCCTTTGTGATGAAAGCTCCAATTTCTTCCCCCTGGCTCCCACTACCACCACCACTAAGCCGATGACCAAGATAACAACAAGAACCGTGGCTATCACCCAAACTTCCCACTCATATATAAAACCAAGTACCGCCAGTGCCGTTATTAAAACGGGAGACCAACCCCAATTTACTATTGTTTTTAACATATTATCTCTCCTACCGATAGCCAGCCAGTGGTATCTCCAGACCACCCAGCATTCCTGCCAACAGCGCTTTCTGCAAGTGCAGCCTATTCTCAGCCTGGTCGAAGACCACCGATTGTGGGCTACCTAAAATGCCCTCAGCCACCTCCTCACCATGATGTGCTGGCAAGGGGTGCATCAATAGGGCATCCTCCTTAGCTAGAGACAGGAGTTCACCATTCACCTGGTAGCTAGCAAATATCTGACGTCTTTTCTCAGCCTCAGCCTCCTGCCCCATACTTGTCCACACATCAGTATAAACCACATCAGCCCCGCTAACCGCTAAACGTGGCTCCTCAGTACAAAATATCTTGGCACCACTATCAATAGCATAGCCTTGAGCCAGGTGCAGTATTCTCTCTTGAACCCCGTAACCTGCCGGAGAAGCAATCCTGAAGTTCATTCCGGTAAGTGAAGCGGCTAACATAAGACTGTGAGCCACATTGTTACCATCACCAACGAAGGCTAGGGTCACTCCTTCCAGTTCCCCCTTCTCCTCATAAATAGTAAAAAGGTCAGCCAGTGCCTGGCACGGGTGTTCCAAATCAGACAGGGCATTTATCACCGGCACACTGGAATAGTTAGCCAGAACCTCTAGGGTTTGATGAGAAAAGGTGCGGGCAGCAATAGCATCTACATAGCGACTAAGCACTCGGGCTACATCTGGAACTGGCTCACGTTTGCCCAGGTCAACCTCAGCCGGAGACAGATAAATGGTATCTCCTCCCAACTCACGCATCGCTACCTCAAAGCTAACCCGGGTCCGTAACGAGGGTTTCTCAAACATAATGGCTAATATCTTTCCGCTAAGCAAAGAAAGCCTTCTCTCGGCTTTCATATCTACCGCGTTTGATATAAGGGAGTGAATATCTTCACTGCTGAGGTCAGATACTGAAAGTAAATCCTTCAAATTGACCTCCCACTATGCCCTACAGTATATCACGAAATAGCAACTAATCAAAACTTTACTTTCATAGCGGGAGTTGCTTTAATAAACATAGGTCAAATACTTAGAGGAAGAGGAGGCAAATGTCTAAAGAAAAGTTTACCGTATCGGGAAGCCAGTTGGTTGACAAAGTCAAGCAACTCATACATGAAGGCAATATCAGAAGGGTGCGTGTGTTGCATGAGGGGCGAACTGTATTAGAGATTCCGTTAACGATAGGTGCGCCTGCCGTAGCGGTAGGGATTATGATGGCTCCAGTTCTGGCTGCCTTGGGCGCCTTTGCTGCTCTGATAACAGAATGCACTATTGAAGTTGAGAAGATAGAAAAACCATAGGCAAAAAGTTGAAGGGAAGTTATATCCTCCTTATCAAACTCCCTGAGGAGCAAACCATTACCATCGGCAGCCGGCAACCTATGCACTTGCCTGGTGGCTACTATGCTTATGTCGGCTCAGCCATGGGTGGATTTAAATCCAGATTAAGGCACCACCTTAACGATAATAAAAGGCTTCACTGGCACATTGATTATCTACTGCAGAAGGCCTCTATTGATAGCATAATCCTCTACGAGACTAATGACAGGGCTGAGTGTACCGTCGCTCAGGCTCTCAGCCGTCAATTTGAGTCTATCCCTGGCTTTGGCTCCAGTGATTGCAAATGCCGCAGCCACCTCTTTTTGGCTGCTGCTGAGATGAAATCAACCATATTGGCAATCCTCAACCGGCTGAATATAAAGCCAGGATTGGCAAGGGTAAGGTCAGAAAATGACAGAAATTATTCTGGTAAGACACGGGGAAACTGAATGGAATGTGGAAGAGGTATTTAGGGGAAGAATTGATATTGAGCTGAACCAGGCTGGAATAAAACAGTCAGAACTACTGGCTGAATATTTAAGTGAGCGCGAAATAGACGCCATTTACTCCAGCCCATTAAAGCGAGCCTTAAAGACGGCAGAAATAATTGCTGTTTATCATAAGCGTGATGTAGAAATTGCTCCCGGGCTTATAGATTTTGATTGTGGAAAATGGCAAGGCTTATCTCTTCAAAAAGTAAAGGATAAGTATAAAGAACTTTATGCTCAGTGGATTAGCCGTCCCGATAAAGTAAAAATATCGGCTGGCGAAAGCCTGAATGATGTCAGGAAAAGAGCTATGAGGCTAGTAGGTGATGTAATCGCTAAACATGAAGGCACTGTAGTCTTAGTAGCTCATCGCGTGGTGAACAAGGTTTTGATATGTGCTCTACTGGGATTAGATAATTCTCACTTCTGGAACGTAAGACAAGACACGTGTGGAATAACCACCTTCACCTATGAAAACGGGCGATTTATACTTACCGAGCATAATAATACCTCTTACTTGAAACCTCTCCAGAAAGCCCCGCTCAGTGATTTTTAGCGGCATACAGTGCATAACAGCAGAGAAAAGGGGGAACAAAGATTTCCGCAAATTGTGTTTGAGGATTGCCAACCACAAAATAGATATGACTCTTTAAGAAGACTTTAACCATCGGCTCACTTGGCTAACCCAATTCCTCCCCACTCTGCTATAATATACTCATGAAAAAGCCGCGGCTGGTGCTGTTTGATGGCAATGCCCTGGTGCACCGTGCCTTCCATGCTCTACCACCACTTACGGTTAGTAAAACCGGTGAGATAGTCGGCGCCGTTTATGGCTTTGCCCTTATGCTGCTGAAAACAATAAACGAGCTAAAACCCACCCATTATGCTATTGCCTTTGATAAGAAAGGTCCTACCTTCAGGCACCAGCTCTTCGACCAGTATAAGGCACAGCGACCGCCAACTCCCGATGAACTGGTCAACCAATTGGGACGGGTAAGGCAACTGGTGGAAGCCTTCCACATCCCTATCTTTGAGCTTGACGGCTATGAGGCAGACGATGTCTTGGGCACCATTAGCCACCAGGCTAGCGAACAGGACATTGATACTATCATCGTTACTGGTGATGCGGATACTATGCAACTGGTATCACCTCGGGTAAGGGTGCTTTACCCGAGACCAAGAGGCACCTTTAGTGACACCATGCTCTACGATGAAGCTGCGGTGAGTCAGAAATACGGCGTTAAGCCAGAACACATCGCTGACTTCAAGGGGCTGGCAGGTGACCCTTCGGACAATATCCCCG